>WPCK01395920.1_pt1 | contig 42920 bp, 37 predicted proteins | sample 5399851 | NCBI WGS metagenome assembly WPCK01 (sample SAMN12869471, study PRJNA574797) | sludge metagenome | isolation source: wastewater treatment of pH11 | place: China:Beijing | collected 2019-05-20
CTAGGATTCGTCCATTAGAATCCGCCGAAAGGTTCGAGCATCCTTGCTCATCCATGTCGCAGCTCCTCGCGAGGTGTTGGTTAGTGATTCAACCTAACTCTCGCAGGAGCAGCGACTTATGGAAACATTGAACGGTATTGCGGTTAAACGTGCGCGCGGCCCGATGGGCACGCGGTTAAACGCGCGGCGCGATGGGCACGCGGTTGAACGAGGGGGTGGCGGTCAGGCGGCTTTTGAACGGACTTGCTGCAGCGAATCAAGCAGTTGGTTTGCCAGCCGCAAGTGGTCGAAGGGTCCGAGTGCCAGGTCGAGAAACAGGCATCTTCGGTTACCGATCTGGCAAGCTCCCCCTCCGGTACCGCCAAACCAGTCATAATGGATTTCGTAGCCAAACGACTTCAATAACTGGAGACGGCTCTCCAGAAGGTCGAGCGTATTCATCTCGTTCATCCCTGAATCCATTTTCGATTTACTTTGCCGGCGGGGCAGGCGCACTCGTATTCCCGAGCATTCGTTGCGGGGGGTGCCGGGGAATGCCAGCATCGGACTGGGCAGGCACAGCCGGCGTTTTGACGACAACTGCGGGTTTCCCGGCGGAAGGGGGGGCAATATACCCGGGAAGCGGTGGAGAAACTACAGGAATTCCGACGATAACGACTGAGGTCGGCAGAATTCGGGAAATCTCTGCTTTTGTTTCCGTTACGGCATCCGATTGCCAGCATTTTTCCCGTGCGGGAAGGGCTGGCCAGCCTTCCGGCACCCATTCCGCGAAACAGACATGACTGAACCGACAATCGAACAGCTTCAGGCGCAGATTCGCGACCTCGAACAGCAATTGTTTGCTGCCCAGCGCAGCGCGGCCCTCGGGCAGCTTTGCGGCACCACGACGCACGAATTCAACAATGTGTTGATGACCGTCATCAATTACGCGCGAATGGGGATGCGGCACAAGGATGAGCCAACTCGCGACAAGGCCTTCTCGCGAATTCTCGCTGCGGGTGAACGGGCGGCGAGGATTACCAACACAGTCCTGGGAATGGCCCGCAACCGTTCCGACGACTTCGCGCCCGTCAATCTGGAAGAACTGATTACGGAAACCCTTTTCCTGTTGGAAAAGGAACTGCAAAAGTACCGGGTATCCGTGGAATTTGAGCCGGGGGGCGTCCCTCCCGTCCAGGCGATTGGAAACCAGATTCAACAGGTTTTCATGAACCTAGTGATCAATGCGCGTCAGGCGATGAAAGATGGCGGCCGCCTGATCATCCGGACATCGCACGATGTCGAAAGCGGCCTGGTCGACTTGATGGTCCGCGATTATGGATCGGGGATCCCGGCCGACAAGTTGCAGAAGATCTTTGATCGCGGGTACACGACCAAAAGCGGCCCGGATGAAAGCGGGCGGGGCGGAAACGGTCTTGGGCTTCATACTTGCCTGCGAATCATCGAGAATCACGGCGGAAAGATCCGCGTGGAGAGCTCGCCCGGCGTCGGAACCTGCTTCACCGTCAAGTTGCGGCCAGCAGAACAAATGGCCCGAACGGCCATTCCCCATGTCGCCGTCGAGCCAGCTGTCCAGCCCGCCAAAACCAATTCCACAAACTGAAACCCGCCCGTTGTCGGGAAAACCTGGTTGCGCCGGAAAATATGCCCGCAAGGGAATTCAATGGCAGGGCTCGCGAATCAATGACGGAAACGATGTCATAAATGGCGATTGACGATGAGCGATTCGGCGCTGCAAAAGGATGGAGCCTTCAGCTGCGGGACGTCAATCGGCGGGATTTTTCGCGCTTGCTCGAATCCGGAATTGTGGTTTGGTCGATCAAGGCTAGAATGAGTTCAGAAATCTTCTTGTTTGTGACGAGAGTTTTGCGCAAGTTGTCCGCTGCCGATTCGCCGTCGGAATATTGAAAGGCCAAATCAATGAAGTTTAGTGATTTCGTCACCAGCGAATCGATCAATGCCGATCTGGTGGCGGCGAGCAAGGAAAGTGTGATCCGCGAGCTTGTCAACAATCTCGTGGCTGCCGGGCGGGTCAACGAGAATGACTCGGACAGTATCGTTCAGGCGATCCTCAAACGAGAAGAGCTGGGAAGTACCGGAATCGGTCGCGGGATTGCCGTGCCGCATACAAAACATCCGAGCGTCAACCGGTTGACAGGCACTGTGGGCATCAGCCAGGGAGGGGTCGACTTCCAGAGTCTGGATGGCGAGCCGGTGCAGTTGTTCTTTTTGCTGGTTTCGCCCCCCGACCGTCCCGGGGACCATCTGCGAGCCCTGGAAAACATTTCGCGACAGCTTCGCGACGACATGTTTTGCAAGTTCCTTAAACAGTCCAAGTCGGCGGATGACATCCGCACGCTACTCGAAGAGGCAGACAACAACCAGTTCGTCTCCTGAACGATTGACCATCCGGGAGGCGGGTACCATCCTCCCCGTCCAGAATGTCTTGCTGCCCGACGGAATCGCGCAAGGTGACCATCACCAATCCCAACGGCTTGCACATGCGCCCGGCAAGCCTGGTCGCCGAATGCTGCCGCAAGTTCGAATCGCGAATCGAACTGCTCAATGGCGAGGTAAGGGCAGACGGGCGGGACGTCCTCTCCATTCTCACGCTTTTCGCGACCGAGGGGACAGAACTTGAGCTGCAAGTCGCCGGCAAGGATGCAGTGGAAGCGATTGAAGCCGTAGCCAGCCTGCTGGCCTCGAATTTTTCCGGGGATTAACCGCTTTTCTGCGGTCTGCAATTCCCGTAAGGGCACTTTATCGGTATAACTTCCGCAAAGGCCTGCCTGTCAGGTGCCTTTGACTACCACGGAACCCGTTCATGCAGACCCAGGCACACCCGGAATTGCGAAAGGACAAAATGCTGTTTGTCCGATTGCGCCATCGAGACGGGTGCACAGTTGCCTCAGGCAGTCGAAAAGGGTCCGGATACAGACAAATCAATTCCAATTGTTCGATTGCGATCGCTGCGGATCGTGTTCCCGGTGCCGTCGGCCATCAGCCGGCTGCGCGGGAGCGCCGTCAGGCACATCGCTGGTCGCTTCACGAAGTGCCAGCCGCCCATCTCCTGATGCGGCCAGCCGGTCGGCCATCTGCCCACTGGCAACCAGCCCTTCTGACTCTCAGTGTCCCGACATCCGGGGCCGACAGTTTCCGGCGACCAGCCATCACTGCCCTTACACCCGTTGCGCGCGGCATCGAACCCAACACACCAGAAACTGCCAATGAAAAAAGAGATGCTGATCAACGCATCGCAGGCGGAAGAGTGCCGCATCGCGATCGTGGAAGAAGGACGCCTGGAAGAACTCTACGTTGAACGCGCCAGCCAGGATAATTACGTCGGAAACATCTACAAGGGTAAAATAGTCAATCTCGAACCGGGCATTCAGGCCGCTTTCGTCGACTTCGGTGTCGGGCGGAACGGCTTTCTTCACATCTCGGATGTCGAGCCGAGTTACTTCCGCCAGGGGGGGTATGACCCGGAAGAAATGAAGCGTCGCGAGCGGGAAGAGGACCGCCGCAATCCCCGCGCGCAAAAGCGACAGTTTTCCAATGGCCGGCCGCGCTTCAAACCTCCGATCCAGGAGTTGTTCCAGCGCGGCGACGAAGTTCTCGTGCAGGTCATCAAGGAGGGAATCGGCAACAAGGGACCAACGCTTTCCACCTACATCAGCATTCCCGGCCGCTACCTCGTGTTGATGCCCGCGCTGGGGCGCGTCGGCGTTTCCCGCAAGATCGAGGACGAGGACGAACGCTACCGCCTGAAGGATATCCTTCGCGAACTGAACCCCCCGCGAGGACTGGGATTTATCGTGCGCACCGCCGGCGCCGGAAGAAGCCGCCGCGAACTTTCCCGCGACCTGGCGTACCTGCTGCGGCTCTGGAAAGTCATCGCCCGCCGGGTGCAGAAGCAATCGGCACCTGTGGATATTTTCGAGGAAAGCGATCTGATCATCCGCACGATTCGCGATATTGTCACCACCGACATGGACTCGATCATCATCGATCGCAAGGACGCTTTTGAACGGGCTCGCGAGTTCCTGAAGATCGTTATGCCTCGCCAGGTCGGGCACCTGCACTATTACGAGGGAAAGGACCCCTTGTTCCACAAATACAAGCTGGAGCAGGAAATCGCCATGATTCACAAGCGCGAGGTTTCGCTTCCCAATGGAGGATCGATCGTCATCGACCAGACCGAGGCCCTGGTGGCCATCGACGTCAACAGCGGCAGCTTCCGCCTGGACGATTCCGCCGACGAAAATGCCTACCGGCTGAACCTGGCGGCAGCTCGTGAAATCTCTCGCCAGTTGCGGCTGCGCGACCTCGGGGGAGTGATTGTCAATGACTTCATCGACATGCGCAAGGAAAAGCACCGCCGAGGCCTGGAAAAAGCTCTCGCCGATGCCATGAAACGGGACCGGGCGCGGACCAAGATTCTGCGGACCAGCCCGTTCGGCCTCATCGAAATGACGCGTCAGCGAATTCGTCCCGGCATCAAGCGCAGCGCTTTTCGCGAATGCCCCTGCTGCTCGGGGCGCGGTGTCGTCAAGACCGCCGAGAGCATGGCTCTGGAAGTTATTCGCATGATCATGCTCGCCGCCCAGCAACCCAGTGCTGCCCTGGTCGTCGTTCGCGTCAGTCAGGATGTCTCGACGATCCTCAATAACCAGAAGCGGCGGGAAATCGCGGCACTTGAATCCGAAGCCGGCCTGCAAATCCGCATTTCCGGAAGCGAAAACGTCTATCCCGAGCATCTGGAAATCGACTGTCGCGACAAGCAGGGAAGTGCGATCCGAATACCGGTTTGACAAACATACGATTGCACACCGCAGAAACAGCCCTTTACCGGAGTCATCGATGAGATTTCGCGTATTCCTGGTCATTTTGCCATTTGTTCTGGCCTGCCCGCGTCTTGGCCTTGCCCAGGATGCCAGTCCTGAACCGGCGCTCCCCGTCTTCGTCGACGGCATGGCGCAGGTTGTGGAGGCCTTTGGCAAGGACCGTATCGACCACGAGTTGTGGGTGGAAACAGAGTTCGATTCCGATGGCAACGGCAAGCCCGACCGGATGCATGTTTCGGTGTCGCGACCGAAGCAGACAGAGACCGAGGGGCTGAAAGTTCCGGTGATCTATGGAACGAGCCCCTATTACTCCGGCGTTGCCATGGGGGGAAAGGAATTGTTCTGGGATCCATCGCACGAAATCGGGGAAACTCCCCCGCAGCACGAACACCCGAAGCCCATCGCGCACGGAAGCTCGCGGCCGCTGATATCCCACGAACTGATCGGCGATTGGGTCCCGCGCGGTTTTGCCGTCGTTCACTCCAGTTCCCCCGGCACGGGCTTGTCGCAGGGCTGTCCCACGGTGGGCGGTGAAAACGAATCGCTTGCTCCCAAGGCTGTCATCGACTGGCTCAACGGCCGGGCCCGGGGATTTACGACGGCCGACAGCGATGAAGAAGTTCTCGCAACGTGGTGCACGGGAAAAGTCGGCATGATCGGGACTTCATACAACGGAACCCTTCCCATCGCCGCGGCGACGACCGGTGTCGAAGGTCTTGAAGCGATCATCCCCGTCGCTCCCAACACGTCCTATTACCATTACTATCGCTCGCATGGTCTGGTGCGGCACCCGGGGGGTTACATGGGTGAAGACATCGATGTGCTGTACGACTTCATCAACAGCGGCGATCCCGAAACGCGCACGCACTGCGATTGTGAGATTCGCGACAAGGAAATGGCTGAAAACATGGATCGGCTCACCGGTGATTACAGCGACTGGTGGGCTGCCCGGGACTATCTCAACAAGGTCGACAAGATCCGGGCCGCCACGTTCATGTGTCACGGTTTCAATGACTGGAATGTGATGCCAGAACACAGTTTTCGCATCTATCGGGCACTGCGCGAGCGAGGCGTTCCCGCCATGTGTTACTACCATCAGGCCGGACACGGTGGCGATCCACCTCTCGAAATGCAGAATCGCTGGTTCACCCGATACCTTTACGGCATTGAAAACAAGGTCGAGGAATTGCCCCGGGCATGGATCGTCAGGGAAGGGGAGAAGAGGAATGAACCCGACTCATATCCAGACTTCCCCAATCCCGATGCAATTCCCGTTACGGTCTGGCCCACAGCCGGCGGAAACCGGCTCGGCGCGCTTGAACTCGCAGAACCTGCAGAGTCACCCATCGAGAAACTTGTCGACGATGTCGGCATCAGCGGCTCGGACCTTGCCCAGGCAGCGGAATCGCCGAACCGGCTACTTTATGTCTCCCCGGTTCTGAAGGAACCGTTGCATCTGTCCGGCGTCACGCGCGTTCGCATCCGCGTTGCCAGCAGCAAGCCGGCGGCGAATCTGTCGATCTGGATGGTTGCTCTTCCCTGGGATCAGGGGAACGGCAAGCCGATCTACCACGACATTGTCACACGATCGTGGGCCGATCCGCAGAACTCGAAGTCAAACCGGGAAAGCCAGCCACTGGTTCCGGGAGAGTTCGTTGAACTCGAATTCGATATGCAGCCGGATGACCAGATCATCCCCGCCGGCCAGCAGTTGGGATTGATGGTCTTTTCCAGCGATCGGGATTTCACCCTCTGGCCCGATCCAGGGACCGAACTTTCCATCGATCTTGCCGGGACATCGTTCGATTTTCCGGTTGTCGGCGGTGTCGATGCCTGGAAGCGTTCGGTCGGCAACTAGCTGGACTCTCAGCGTTGCCACGTTCGCAAGAACGTGGAGCCCGGCAAAACGTCCCCCCACACAAGGGAAACGGGGAACGGAAAGGGACACGGGCAATTGGCGGATGCAGGCAATTGTTGGCATAGTTGTCGTTTCGCTCACCACCGGATTCACTCCGGTGGGAGCTTGACTGGCTAGCTACACGCCGGCTGACACATGTGCTCTTCGGTCGAGAGCATGAGACGTATTCAGGACGGATATCGCCGAGACCGAAATAATGGAACGCGTGCCCGGGAAGCGCTGCCAAAACGCGACCCTTTCGACCACGTGCCACTTGAGAATCTGGACCATTTCAGGCGCAGAAAACTGCCTTCGTTTACCGTCACACTTGATCATTTTCCCTTTCAGGGATTAAACTGGCTCATCAACGTCGTTCGTCCAACTCAGTCCGGAGCGTTACAGAATCGGCGAATCCTTTACGTTTTTCGGAGGCCAGGCAGTGGCATCCAGGTCCAAAGTCGATCGAAGGCGAACTATTGGCTTCGTTCGCAGAATCATGTGCCTTGCAGACCATTGGTACATCGTTACTTTCGGTCTGGCCACATGGTGTTGCGCAAGTGCCCACGGACAGGACACGAGGTCTGACGAGGACATTTCTGCCGAGTATTCAAAGTACATAACAAACGATTACCACCATCTGCCCATGGTGGGAATGAACGGCGAAGTTTCTTACTACATCGCATCTCAGACCCGTTACGCCACACCACTGCCATTCATCGAACTTCTCCTGAACGACGATGTGGCACGGGAACTGGAAATTGTTGATTCTCAACTGCGAGATATGAAATTGGCAGCCGACGCCATCCGGAGCGCAATTGAGGATTCGGACAAGTTCCTTTATGAAACGGGCTGGCAAGCTGAGGGAAAACGTCAGGCCGTGAATCGCCTTGAGGGACCCTGCCAGACCGGGCGGAAGGTCGTGGACGAAATCCTCATGCCGCATCAGGCCGAACAATTGAAACGGATCTTCATGTCGTTTCACGTCCGTCGACTTGGTTTATGCGCTGCACTTGAAAATGAACCGTTGTTGGGCGAGCTTGCGATTACTCCCGAACAAAAAGGGCGGCTGGAACAAGTCCTGAAAGACAATATCGGGACCTCCCTGCTGGAATTGACGAAATTGAAAAAGGATGCTGTCGAAAAAATCCTGGGAGAACTGGGCGAAAATCAGAATCAAGAATTTCAACAAGTGATTGGCGATCTTTCGATTCTGGAGCGAGGGGCCATTTCCGTTTTCATCATGCAACTCGATCCTGCATTTATGGAAGGGTCGATCAAACTGGAGGAAGAGGTTCCCTGGCCGGAGTACACACCTTTCCTGGTCACCGACAGATTCGATATCGGGTTCGATTCCGTTGCCAGGCGAGTCGATCAGCTTGGCGTGGACTATGGTGCTACAACACAAATCCAACACCAGTTGCTGCATATACTGAAAAGTCCGGATTTCAACGAACGGTTTGCGCTATCTGACTCCCAGAAACAACTGGTCAATGAACTGTCCGACCAGATACAGCATTTTTCGGATCGGAGGCTTGATGCATTAAACGAATTAATCCGAAAACATGGGCAGAGGTATCTTGAGTATAGGAAAGCGTTTCAGGAAGAGTGGATGGCCAAACGAACAGAACTGGCCGTGGATGTAAAAAACCGGATCGATGGAATGCTGTTGCCATTTCAGCAGGAACAAATGAAAGCGTTGACCACGCAGATCGGATGCCACCGGATGGGGCTCGTCGTCACACTGACTGAAAGCAAACTGGGAACGGATCTGGAGATTTCGGACGAACAGAAAAAGGCAATCCGGCAGGAAGGGGCGGAACTTTACAAGACGCTCCCCAGGAAAATGATTGAAGTCGAAAGTGAGCTGAGTGCCAAATTGCTGGAAGTCCTGACTCACGAGCAACGGGACAAGTTGAAGTCACTGACCTGCGAGCGAATTGGATTTGAAACGGGCCAGCTTGACCTTCGCCGTTTGCTGCAGGAACCGCACACGCTTCGCGATTTCGTCCGGGACCAGCAGCAAATGCTCGAATTCGCCCGACTCGCGACACGGGAAGAAAAGGCTGATCGATAGCTACATCCGAAATTTTGTACCCGCACCGGGTGCAATGGTACCCGTACTTGATCGGTCGGGAACTAGCTGGACCAGCGAAATGGTTCACATTTTCAAGGTGCCCATGTTCTGGTGAACGCAGCCTCGTTCGCCAGAACATGGGGCTTGGGCCATTGCCCCAAGAAAGAATCGCTGCCTCGGGGCATCTCTCGCTGCTATAATTGCCTTCAACAAATCACGACACTTTGGGCAGGCGGGAAATGTATTTCAGATTCGGAAAACGTTTGTTGCTGGAGACCGACAAGCGGCTTCTCTGGAAGCTGTTCTGGAATATGGGGGTCAAGGGCCTGCGGAGTATCCAGCGGCACAAGCGGCGTCTGAAACGTGGCGAGTTTTTTCCACCGTACCTCTACATTTCCGTCATCAACAGCTGCAATCTGCGCTGCCAGGGATGCTGGGTCGATGTCGCCCACAAGCAACACAAAATCGAAGTCGACGCCCTCAACCGGATGATCGACGAAGCCAAGGCGATGGGGAATTCGTTCTTCGGGATACTGGGGGGCGAGCCGCTTATGCACAAGGGCCTGCTGGAAGTTCTGGAAGCCCATCCCGACGCCTATTTCCAGGTTTTTACCAACGGGCACTTCATTACCGACGAAATCGCCAAACGGTTTCGGCGTTGCGGAAATGTCACGCCCCTGATCAGCGTCGAGGGAAGCCAGATCGTCAGCGACCAGCGGCGCGGCAAGTCGGGTGTCCTTTCCGCAACCATGCAGGGATTGCAGCATTGCCTGGACAACCGGGTGATGACCGGAGTGTGCACAAGCCTCTGCCAGTCCAACTACAAGGACCTGCTGGACGAAAAGTGGATTGACCGGCTGATCTCGATGGGGGTCATGTACACCTGGTTTCATATCTATCGTCCGACCGGTCCCGACCCCAACCCCGATCTTGCCCTCACGCCCGAACAACAGCGAACGGCGCGGGAATTCGTTGTCAATATGCGTTGCCGCAAGCCGATCATTATCATCGATGCCTATTACGACGCCGATGGCAAGGCGCTATGTCCCGCCGCCACCGGGTTCACTCATCACATCAATCCGTGGGGCGATATCGAACCCTGTCCGATCATCCAGTTTGCCAGGGAGTCCATACACGACACGCGCCCCTTGCGGCAGGTTTTCAATGAGTCGCAGTTTCTGAGAGATTTCCGGGTTGCCGCCGCCAGTTCAACTCGCGGCTGCATTGCCCTGGAACGCCCCGACCTGATCGAAAGTCTGGTCAACGCACATCAGGCGCGGGATACCACGGCCCGGAAGACAGCGATGGCCGAACTCCAGGCGGCGGGCCGCCATCCGTCGCAATATTCGCCGGATCTGGCTCCCTGTCCCGAGAAAAGCTGGGCATACAGGATTGCCAAAAAGATTGCTTTTCACGACTATGGCGTCTACACAGCCCATTTCGATCCCGCAAAATGGCAAGACCCGCGAACCATGTCGGGTCAGGCAACGGCGGATCGGACACTTTCCGCGGAGAATACTTCGCTTGTGCAGCTGAAGACCTGACAATTCACGCATCCGGAAAGGGACATGGAAGCGATTCTGATCATCGGAGTTATCTTGCTGTTTGTGGGCGCTGGAATTGCCTACACGGTATGGGCCGAGAAAAAGCGTACGGAAGGGCTGGCCATGGCTGCCGAACAGATGGGCCTCGAGTTCATCAAGGAAGCGGGGCAAACCGGAGTCCTGGAGCGGCTTGCCGATTTCATGCTCTTGCAACAGGGCCGTGGGCGAAAATTGCAGAATCTGATCACCGGCGACTCGGGTGACATCCGGATTTCCATTTTCGACTACCAGTACACGGTGGGGAGTGGAAAACAGCAACATACGCACAAGCAGACGGTGATTTGCCTGGAATCGGGCTTGCTCGCCATTCCGTCGTTTACGCTCCGGCCGGAGAGTTTTTTTGACAGGATCGGCGGGGCACTGGGAATCCAGAAGGATATCGACTTCGATGAATACCCGAACTTCTCCAAGACATTTCTGCTGCAATCGGGCGATGAGACGGCCGTTCGGTCGCTGTTTCATCCGGAACTCGTGCAAAAACTGGAAATGAACCGGCGTCAGTGCATGGAGGCGGCGCCGGGAAAAGTAATCCTTTACATCGCCTCACAACGAAGAAATCCCGAACAGCTCAAGGAGTTGTTTGCGGAAGCGCTGGAATATTTCAATCTGTTGACCCAACACGCAGGACGAACATCCCATGCAGGCTGACCTGTTTCGATTTAAAGTGGTAACCAGCATCCTGCTTGCGATGAGTCTGGTGTCAGCCTTCTCGTTCCCGGCGGAGGCGAGACAGGAAAATCAGGAAGAACGGGTGCAGGGGGCGATGCTGGGGGTCAATTTCGCCGACCAGAAACCGGTCGTCTGGAATGTCATGCCGCACAGCGCTGCGGACCTTGCGGGGATCCGGGCCGGCGACGAAGTGCTTTCGCTTGACGGGCATTATGTGATTCAGCCAGTTGATGTCGCCCGGCTTCTGAAAGGCCGGTCTGCCGGAGAAACAGTTCGTCTCGAGACGATTCGCAATGGCACGATCCTCTTCTTTGACCTTGAGTTGTCCGTGGCACTCCAGTCTGGAGAGATTTACGCAGCGGATGGAACTGCCGTTGCCCGAACCGTGGAAGATGGAATGGTTGGCGAACGGTTTCCCGATATCACGCATTGCCATTGGCAAGGGCTTTCTCCCGGGCAGAAAACGCTGCGTCGCGAAGACCTGGCCGGAAAGATTGCCGTGTTCATGATTTTCCATGTCAACAGCGAGTACACGGCCACGCAAGCATTCCCGCTTTTTTCAAAATGGTATTACGAATATCGCCATGATCCGAATGTAGTGTTTTTTGCCGTGCAGAATTCTTTTCCACCGGATGACAAAAACACGATGAACAGCGCCGTTGAGCTACTGGAACAATTCAGGCTTCCGATTCCAATCGGGCGCGATCAGGCACTTTCCGTCGACAGCACCGTGTGCAAGCTCTTTCAGGCACCTGGCTATCCGTGGTTCGTCATTGTCGATGAAGAGGGGATCGTTCGCTTTGACGGTGACGTAGATGATTTTCGCGACGACGTCATCGGCCGTTTGAAGAACGCGTCAGCCGCCGCGAGCCGCCAGGTTGAGTCGAATAAATCAGCCGACGGGCGCTAGCCGTCGGTTATGCCGCTTCCACGACTCCATCGACCATGCCCTGCCGGAGTTGTAGGACATTCTCTACAAATCCATTTGATCGAGCTGATCCACAAGGGCATCGAGTTCGTCCCGTTCATTCGCGTTCCGGTTTCCGGAATGCCGTTTCTCGAGACCTTTCATGCCGACCGCCTGCCGACCGGCGAGCACGAGCTGTTCGTCTCGTTCGATGGCGGCGATTTCCGATGCTGATTTTCCCTGCTCTGGCGCGCCGAAAAGCTGCGACAGGTCGATTTTCAGGCTCGATGCGGTATCGTCGCTGCCGGCAATGGCCGGGGTCTTGTGTTGCGGGAACATGATCGCATTTTCCGGGCAGACCCGGCTGCATGCCGGACATCCCTTGCGGCAATTGTCCGGTTGTTCGACCAGAATCGTTTCGATGCGGTCAATCCCGTAAACGCCGAACAGGCAGAAGTCGATGCACTCAAGGCAATTCGTGCATCGGCTGTAGTCGATGACCGGATACCAGCGGCGGCTCCCCGTGTCCTCAAAGCGCTGCACGCCGGATGTTTGGGCAACAACTGACTCGGGAGAATGCGCATCCATCGACCGGCCATTCGAGCCATTGGAACTGTTTCCACCACCCGGTCCACTCAGTGAAATGACCGACACCGACATTTCCTTCTGAATGCGGAGAACTTCCCCGACATAGGTGTCGGCGTTCGGGGATGTCTTCAGGTCCAGACAGTAAATCCAGCGCTCGGGGACATGACGTTTCTCCGATACCCGCGGTTTTGCAGCCTGCTGCGACGCGACCACTTCCTCTTCATCATCGTCTTCGTCGTCATCCTCATCCTTGCTGGCAATGGTTGTCGTCCCGATACGCCCGGCAATCTGGTTTCGGTCAAGCACCCAGTGTGCGGCTCGTTCGTACAGCCAGCTGCAGATCACCATATCACCGGAAATGCCCCGCAGCGCGAGCATGCCCGTGCTGTCGGCCTTCAGGTCGTACAGGCTCGGAATAACTGTGACCTCAATTCCCGGAGAAAACATCAGCCGCGCGATGATATCTTCTTCCAGTTGTCGTTTGACAGGGTTGCTGCTGTTTCCCTGGGCAACGATGACGGCGAGGCGTTTTGCCATGGTATTTTACTTGTTTCGCGTATTTCGACGCCGAATATTGTTTCAATGTTTGATGAGGCCCGTACCGCGAATGCGTCCGAAATCCAACAATGGATAAAATTGGCCGAAATGCAGGGGCACGGGCTTTCTCATTATAGACGATTCAGCCCTCGTCTGTCCCAAGCCGGTTTTCCGGGGGCTATTCCAATTGTGCCAGTCAAATCAGCCGATGGTCGCCAGCTCACAGTTTTGCCGACTTCACCACCCTCCCGGAGACCGGTCGCCAGTGCGATCCGGCTGATTCAGGGTCACCTGGTTACTCGTTCATCTGCCCCTTGATCGTGCGCTGGGTTTTTTCCCAAACGGTATCGAGCCGGGCGACATAGTCGGCGGGAGTCAGCAGTCCATCGAGCGGACTGTTCATTTCGAACAACCACCCCCGGCCATACTTGTCAGTGTTGATGGCGGAGGGATCGGCCAACAGGTTTTCATTAAAAGTGACGAGTGTTCCGGCTGCCGGGGCATAGAGCAAGCTCTCGGCTTTTTTGCTTTCAATCGCACCAATCTCCTGCCGGTGCGAAAGCGTGACCGGTGCCGAAACGCACCAGTCGAGGAAGTAGACATCCTGAAGCAGCCTGACGGCGTAGGCGGTAAAGCCGAAACGGATGCGACCGCCATCGTTTGCGGCCCACATGTGGTTGTCCGCATACATCCGGTCGGTCGGGAATTCCGCGCAGAATTCCCCCATCATGAATGTCAGGGTCTCGGCCAAGGCTGGTCGGTTCCAGGTATTTGCGAAACGTGCGTCCAGATCCCGGGGATCTCAGGTGTAACGAACTCCCTGGAAGCGGGACTCGAAAAAGGCCGGCAGCAGCCCGTCGACGCAAAGCAGCCCGCTGCGGGAAAGCTCGATCCGGTCGCTGCCGACGGTGAGGAATCCGTCCCGTTCGTATTCGCTCCACTGATCCCGCCACCGCTCGACAATATCGACTCCAAATCGCTTCATGAAGTAAGCCGGCTCCAGAAAACCGCGCTTCAATTGCAGGATCATCTCGCGGACGAGCAACTGGTGGGGCGAGGGGCGCATCCCCCTTCCCAGAGGCAACTGGCCGCGCTCAATGAGATCTGACTTGTAGCCCGGCATATCCGCCCGGTTCTGGTAGTGCACACCTGAAATATGGCCGAAACTGGCAATGCCCGTGGCCAGCAGATCGGAACCCTGCCAGAGATTGTCCCGATAACTGAAATTCACCTTGTCGCGCGAGCGGCACACAGTATACGCGCTGCTGATGTGGTAACCGTTGGCAAGAAACTCGTCAAAAGCGTAATCGACCCAGGCGCGTTTCAGATCCCAGTCCGCGACGGGCGTCTCGATACGGTTGCCGAGAATATCAGCCGAATAGACGGTATTGAACGGCAACTCCATCTGGTAAATCGTCACACTGTCCGGGGCAAGTTCCAGGGCCTTGCGGATATTCTCTTTCCAGTTGTCCCATGTTTCACCGACCATTCCGGAGATCAGGTCGATATTGACGTTGGGAAAACCGGCACTGACGATCCAGTCCCACGCCCGGTAGATTTCTTTCGAAAGGTGCGCCCGTCCGTTTTCTTCGAGAATCGCGTCCGAAAAACTCTCGACACCGAGACTCAGTCGTGTGACTCCCAGTTCCCTCAGCGCATGAACCTTGGCCTCCTGAAGGGTACCGGGCTCGCACTCAAATGTCACTTCTTCGGCAAGGTCCCAGTTGATATTGGCCCGCAACCGGTCAACCAGCGATGTCAGCTGGCGCGTGCCCAGATAGGAAGGCGTTCCACCGCCGAAATAGACGAAACGGAACGGGCGTCCGCCCATCACCGGCAACCGGCTGACCAGTTCGATTTCCCGCGAAAGCGCCTGGACGTATTCCTCGATTTCCGCTGCGTTAACGTCGGTGAACACCTTGAAGTAACAGAATTTGCAGCGCTTGCGGCAAAAGGGAATATGCAGGTACAAGCCCAGTGGCGTGTCGTGTGGAGGCGCATTCAGGGCCGCGTGGACTTCTTCCAGGCCTTCACGGGTCCATTGGGAGTAAGGGGGGTAGTTGGAGATGAAATAACTGCCAACTTCGGTTTTGCCGGTTTCTGTCATTTCTGCTCACCGTCCTTTTCTCCAAGACAGTATACATTGCCGCGAGTGGTGGCAATCACAAGCTTTCCCCGGCTGACAGCCGGCGATCCGACGATCTTGCCATTCAATTCGAGTTCGGAGATTTTTTGTCCATCCTTCAGCGAAAGGACGTACATTCTCCCGTCCGTTCCGCCCACATAGACTCGTTCTCCCGTGATGACAGGCGATGAATCGACACCGCCCCGCGCTTCAAATACCCAGTTGATCTCGCCATTTTCGGGATTCAGTGAATGCACCTTGCGATTTTGGGTTCCAAAGATCACATGCCCCTCAGTGGTTGCCGGACAACTGCGGATCGATCCCGGTCCTTCGGGGTCGGCAAAACGCCATGCGAGTTTCCTGTCGACCGTATCAATGGCGAGGAAGCCGGCCTGCTCCGTTCCCAGAAAGACGCGGTTGTCCAATGCGGCGGGAGTGACACCCGTAGGAGAATCGATCTGCACGGCTCCGGTCGCCTTGCCGTCAACAGCATTGATGAAATGAAGCCGCCCGTCACAACCGGCCACGAGGCACTGGTCATCGACGATTGTCGGTGAACACCGGATCTGGTCGTCCAGTGTGAGTTGCCAGACGACCTTGCCGTTCGTCCGGTCAAGGCAATAAAGCGTAGCGTCCTGAGAGCCAAAAATAACGTTGTTGCCGTGAAAACCGGCGCCGGAATCAATCACGGAACCAGCCTCGAATTTCCATTTCTCCTTGCCGGTCGTCGCGTCGAGGCAAAAAAAGAATCCATCCTGGCTTCCGATATACAACGAGTTGTCGATCCAGGCGCCGGCGGCGATGAATCCGGTTTCGGAAACAAACTCCCATTTCACTTCGCCGCTGGCAAGGTCCAGTGCATAGACCTTGTTGTCGAGGTCGCCGATGTAAACCACTCCGTCCTGAATGACCGGCGTGCTTTCGAACGCCCCGTTGTTGACCTTGTACTGCCAGAGAACTTCGAGGGTCGCGGGAAGTTCCTTGTTGCGAAATCCGCGGCCGTCAAGCGACCCCCGGAAGACCGGCCAGTTGTCGTCGTCCCCGTTCGCCTTCGCCGGAGGCTCCTGCATCGATGCCTGGACGGGCCACCAGGCCGGAACGGTCAGCGAAACCAGCAACGCAGCCATGGCGATGCCAACAATCAGTAACCGTCGGGGACGAGCCGGATGGTCGAGTTCAAAATGCCTGTTCATAAAGCGCCGCCAGGGATTCGGAAGTCACATCGCGGGGATTGAATCGCGCGGTCCACTGTTTGCTGGCCGATTCGGCAAGTCCGGGAATCGCTTCGCGCTCGACGCCACAGTCTGCCAGTTTCCTGGCCAGTCCGGCCGACCTGAGCATCCCGTCGACAAACGCAGCAAGCTCGTCGGCGCTGTTTCCCGACAATTCCCGGTACCAATCGGAAAATTCCCGCGCGTTGAAACGGATCACATGTGCCAGCATGATCCCTACAGCATGACCATGGGGCAATTGATAATTCGCGGTCAACGGATTGGCCAGGGCGTGGGCCGCTCCGAGCATCGAGTTTTCTATCGCCATTCCGGCAAATGCGGCACCCAGCAACATTTTTGCCCGGGCGTCCAGATCACCCGGCTCGTCCAGGACTCTTTGCAGATTTTGCGATACAAGTTCCCAAGCCTGACGGCTCACCATCAGCGACACGGTATTGCGGGGACGGGTTACCCAGGTTTCCAGCGCGTGCGACAGGGCGTCGATCCCGGTAAGCGCTGTGACGGCCAGCGGCTGCGTCAGGGTCACGCGAGGATCGAGGATGGCAACCTTGAAACTGGCCCGGTGGTCGCCACAAGCCATCTTGACGTGCGTGACCGGATCGGTGATCAGGGCAAACGACTGCAACTCGCTGCCGGTCCCCGCCGTGGTCGGTATGCCGATCATCGGAAGCATATCTCCGGTCGCCCGGTCGACTCCCCAATAATCCGACATCGTGCCGCCGCAGGAATGGATGAAGTTAATCCCCTTGGCGCAATCCATTGAACTGCCCCCTCCCAAACCAACGATCAGGTCAGGTTGCGCTTCACGGGCCAGTTCCACTCCCGCGTCAACGTGTTCCGTGGTGGGATTTTCCCGCGCACCATCGAAGAGGATCGCGTCGATTCCCGCCTCCCGCAGCGACTGGATGCCGCGTTCGACATGGCCGGCCGCGACGATTCCCGGGTCCGAGACAACCAGGGCCCGCTTGCGTTCGAACGAACGGGCGATCGCGCCGAGCCGGTCGATCGAATCATTGCCAAAAACAACCCGGGTTTGCAAACCCCAGTCAAAGGCAACAGGGCTCGCGGACCGGTTGACTTCCAGCACCGTTTCGAGCGCGCGCTGAACGTTCATGAAACCGCCGCCATCTGTCGAGTCGTTTGCCAGGCCCGGGAACGGAACAGAAACTCGAACAGGTTCCCCTCGTGGGGTTGAAGCCAGTTAAGCCGCGTTGTCGGGATCGGTCCGATATTCAACCGGTCGATGTTGGTGGCCGAACCCAGCTCATCAATCCACGCTTCATTGCCGGTCAATGCCGTGCATACAAGTGTCGGCCCGGCCCGCCGGATCATCTCTGCTTGCGGGCATTCGACGACCGAAACGAAGGGGAACATGAACTCCCGCGACGCTATGGCGGCATCCGGACGCGAGCAATGAACAACCATCGGACGGAGCCACGAGCACTGGCCTTTTTCGACCAGTCGTTCCCCGTAAGCCGCCGTCATGTCGCTGACTCCCGGTTCCTTCAAGTCCTGATCGAGCATCGCCTTGATCCCGGCACCGGTGCCCGGAACGGTAAACGCCGCAAGCGAGGATTGGGGATCTTCTGGCGGCAACACTTCGACCGGACCAAGCCGTTCGGCAAGTGCCCGGGCAATTTCCATTGTGTGCCGGGAAGCCCAGATCCCGCTGCAATTGATACACCCGCGTCCGCCGTTGACAAAGACACTCTCCACCATCAGATCGAGGTAGTCCTCCCATTGGTCGACACAATCGTCGCCGAGGAATATTTTCGAAAACCCGGGGCCATGAACCTGCACCGAAGGATTGCCGGCATATTGCTGAATCGTCTTTTCGCTGCCGAAAATCATGCTCCGCCGGCAACCGGCAAGGATGGCGCTTCCGACATCATGCCCGCCCGGGTAAATGGAGATCACTTCGCCGGGAATGCCCGCTTCGACAAACGCGGAAGCAATCCGCAGCGGCGTCCAGGGCTCCTGGGATCCGGGCTTGAGCACCAGTCCGAATTGCATCGGCACTACCGGAAGCCACAGCGTGTGAACGCCGGGCGAATTGGACGGCAATACCGCACCAAGTACCGGCGCCTGCGCCTGGTAACTGACGATCACGCCGCGCGATTCAACGCCGTATCCGCGCGTTAGGATATCCAGATCCAGGCCGCGCGTCAGGGCATCCAGAATCTGCTGCATGTTGCGCAGCACGAAAGAATTCTTGCCGATGTTCGCACGGCACATGGCCTCGGGCAAGCCGGTCGTTGCCGACTGGTGATAGACGAATTCATCGGGCGATTGTGTCTGGTCTCCGATGGGCAGCGTGCCTGACTCGAAAAGGTCGGCCGCCCTGGCGACGCGCGCAAGGAGTTCACTGCCGGGTATGTCACGCAGGATCTCCCGCGCCTTGTGCGCCTGTCGGAGATCGCGCGAAACCAGACCGCCATTCGCCTGGGAAACGGATGCAATGACCTCGCCATTCAGGAAATGCCGGAGCTCTGTCGATTCCAGAGACTCGTACGGTTTGCCCCAGCGGAGCACGGGAATTTTTATCATGGAACAGAAGCCGAGGTTGCGATAAACGGAGCACCCTCTTCAAGGGCATAATCCGGACCGTTACCGCAACATCAACTGATCTTGCACGGCAGGGTCGGGTATCCCCGGAAACCGGCAAGGAAAAGGGCCGTTAACCGATCGAAGCCATCCGGCTCCGTGGTGATTCCGGGACGAGACAGTATATCTTTTTCCGGGCCGAATGTCTTGGGCGGGCCCATCCGGAAAAGTCGCCGCATACGCCAAATTTCTAGTGAATGCCGTACTTTTCAAGCAGGCGATAGAGGGAGCGCCGGTTGATTCCAAGGGCATTCGCGGCGCGAGTCTTGTTTCCCTGATACTGCCGAAAAACCTCTTCTACGTGTAATCGGTTCAGAGTTTCAAGGTCGCAAGCGGAACCTGCAGTTGCCCCAACCGCTGTGTGCAACGAAGGGTTGACGATGGCATCGGGCAGATTTCGCGCTTCGATCCGGTTCTCGTCGGCGAGGACCTTCGCGCGCTCGATCGCATTCTGCAACTGGCGTACATTTCCTGGCCAGCTGTAGGCGCACAACCGCTCCATGACACCTGGTTCGATTTCCCAGTCGTCGCCGGCGAAGTGTTTGACGAGCAGCGGAATATCCCCTTGCCGTTCGCGCAACGGCGGGATGCGGATGCCGAGCACGTTGATCCGGTAGTAAAGGTCCTCGCGAAACCTTTTTTCATGAACTTCCTTTTCGAGGTCGCTGTTGGTGGCGGCGATGACCCGCACCTTGACGCGCCGCTCGGTCACGGAGCCGACACGCCGCATGGTCCCGTCTTCCAGCACGCGCAACAGTTTCACCTGCAGGCCGCCGGACATTTCTCCGAACTCGTCGATGAACAGGGTCCCTCCATCGGCGACTTCAAAAAGTCCCTGCTTGGCTGCGACGGCCCCGGTGAAAGCCCCCTTCTCATGGCCAAACAACTCGCTTTCCAGCAGCGGTTCGGCCAGTGCAGCGCAGTTGATCACAACGAGAGGCATGCGGGCCAGCGGGCTGGCGCGGTGAATTGCCCGGGCGACGAGTTCCTTTCCCGTACCGCTCTCTCCCAGAATCAGCACCGGTTTCTCGGAACCGGCGGTTCGCTCGATCAGGCGATAGACTTCCTGCATGGAAGATGATTGGCCGATGAGTTCGCGGGGTGGCGACTGGCGGCGAATCACCTCCCGCAATTGCTTGTTCTCCTTTTCAAGCTTTCCGGCGCGGGCCGCCCGGTTGATCAGCCGGGCAAGGTCATCCAGCCGCGCAGGCTTGGTCAGGAAATCGTAAGCCCCTTTCTTCAGCGATTCGACGGCGTTTTCGATCGTGCCACCGCCGGTCAACATGATCACCTGGGGACGCGGGTCGAACTTGACGAATTCCTCCAGCGCACGGATTCCCGAAATTCCCGGCATATGAATATCGAGGATCACCACGTCGAATTTGCGATTGGTGGCCAGATTGAGTGCTTCTTCTCCATCTTCGGCCCGCTCGACCCGATATCCCAGTTTTCGAAAGTAACGGAATGCCGATTCGCGGAAGTCGGCTTCATCATCGACGATCAGCAAATCAATTTCTTCGGCGCGAAAATCATCGGGTGTCCCGGAAGCGTCCGATGCAGCAGCAACACCCGCAGAAGGACTTTCGCCCGGATTGGCAGGAAAGCTCATTTTCTTGGAGTCCACTTGCATTGATTTCCAATAGCAGGAGGGAGGGGATCGGGTTTACCTTCGGATGGGGATTGAGCGATACACGCAATCGATATGCCATATCCGGCCCGAATTCGTTTCCGGCCGCTGGCCTGGACCCATGCCGGCAAATCCCCGCAGTTTTCGCTGAAAGCCGCGGATTCGGGCACGTGCGAACCCAAACCGGATCGCGCCCGATTCCGCACAATGAAACGGCCGTTTCCGACGGTCCAGGTCTAATTGGGCTGTTTGCCCGGGGCTCAAAACAGAAATCATGATTTCGTCGCGCGGGGGCGGCATTTCAACTCGAAGCGAAAGCAGGCACCTCCCAGACTTCCTGATTGACCGAGTTCAATCGTGCCGTCGTGCGATTCGACGATACGGCGGCAAATGGCAAGGCCGAGCCCGGTTCCTTTCGTTCGCGTAGTGAAAAAAGGCTCAAAGATTCGTTCGCGGTCGTTTTCCGGAACGCCCGGCCCGTTATCTTCCACGGAAATGGCGATCCGATCGGGACTCGAGGCGTTCCATTGCAGTGTTACTTCGACAATCCCTTCCAGCGGACAGGCGATGATCGCATTTTCAAAAATATTGATCAGGACCTGGCGAATCCGGTCGCCGTCGATTCGAATGCTGACCGGCAGGTCGTCGGGGGCAATCAGGCGGAACTCCGGCATCAAGGCATGCGATTCCCCCGCCTGCTGCCAGCTTTCGCGAACCAGGCCGGCGATATCGACGTCGCGGATTTCAGGAATAATCGGCGCCGCGTAGGAACGAACTTCCTCCAGCAAACGATTGAGATCATCCAGTGCTTTTTGAACTTTTTGCACGAGTCGCAGGCTCTCGGGCTTCCCGGACAAATCGAGCGAAAGTTCAGCCAGACAGGCGTGGCATCGCTGAAAGGCATTCCGGCTTTCGTGAGCAAGGCCGGTAACCATCTGTCCGATGGCTGCCAGACGTTCCCTTTGCACCAGTCGTCCCTGGGCAATCTGCAATTCCTTTCGGGCAGCAAACACATCGGAAATATCGCGGATGAAGCCGGTGAAAAATCGCACGCCATCGATCACTGCTTCCGTTACGGCCAGATGGGCGGGAAACATCGTTCCATCCCGCCGGCGGGCCGACACTTCCCGCCCGACACCGATGACTTTCGCGACTCCGGAGTCCAGATAACGTCGAATGTATTCGTTGTGCTCGTGATTGTACGGGGATGGCATCAACATGCTGACGTTGTTGCCTACAAGTTCATCCTGGGTATAACCGAAGGTGGAAACGGTCGCTCGATTGACGGTGTGGATGATCCCCTGGGAATCGATCATGATGACCGAGTCCACAAGCCCGTCAAAAAACGTCGCCAAATCCCCGGAATAAGCTTCCACAGATCGCAACTCGCTGGTTTCATCGTGTTCCGGCAAGGAGTTCCTGGCACGGAATTTGCCGTGATTTTCCTGTCCGGTCATTTTTTTTCAAGCATGGAGTCAGACGATGAGAAAGCTCGGTGAAATGCATGTCGATGATTTGATGACCGCCGAGGTCATTACTGTCGCCTCTTCGGAACGGCTGTCGCAGGCGATCCGCATGATGGATAACTTTCGACTCGCCGTTATTCCGGTGCTCGATGATACCGGGCGTTTAAATGGATTGCTTTCGACGAGCGATCTGGTCGCCATGTTTCATGAAGTCCAGACCGACCTCGGGGCCCTGTCCATCGTGAAACCGGCGACCCAGGAAGTCCTGCTTCAATTGTTGATCGACCAGGGCGACTCGACGACTGTCGCCGAAGTGATGACATCCCCCGTCGAAACAGTTTCCTCGGGAACAAATATCGTCGTGGCAGCGAGGAAAATGACGGAACTGGGCTACCATCACCTGCCGGTAGTCGACGCGGAAGGCTGTCCGGTCGGCATTCTTTCAACGATGGATATCGTTCGCGCCGTCGCCGAAACGGGTTCGTTGCTTGTCGATTGACCTCCCTTGCGGCGAAATTCAGCCGTCACTTTGTGACTCGCCGACGACTTCGTCGGCATACATCGAAATCCGTCCCACAACGCCGAGAGCTATCTCGTCGCCAAAACCGGCTTCTCCCAGTGTGTCGAGCAGATGTTCCGTAAAACGGGACAGGTGCTCCCGCCCGATGCCGCGACCGGCATGAGCTTCCCTCAAGGAAATCGGGAAGCCTGGTTCCGGTCCGCCCAAAGCAATCGTGAAGAAAGCCACCTGCATCGATTTGAGCTTCTCAATCGCCGTGTGTTGGAAAAATCGTTCCAGCTCCGGATCGAAAAGGACTCGTTGATAAAACGAGGTAATCAGTGACTCAATCGCCGGTTTCCCGCCGATCCGCTCGTACAACGTTACCGTTGTCATGACGAAACCTGTGGGCGACCCGCAGCCGGCGACGCATCCCCGCTTTCTCCGCGAGGCAATGATCTGCTGTCGTCTGTCGGTTTGTCCAGGTAGGCTTCTGCCTGATCCAGGGTCAGGACCGGACAGGTATCCACCCGTTGGCAATGTCCGCACAGCGCGCTACCCATCCCCGCCGTGGCCGCCATATCGGCAGGATGAAGCGTCAGCCCGACGTACCTGAAAATATCCTGGCAATACATGATCATTTCTCCTGGGTTGTGCAAGCCTGTCTGATCTTTGGCAAGCTTGCCGTGAAAACCGGGCTCACTTCTGTGGCGTTTCGCGCATCACCAGCACCGGGCAAGGAGCCAGACGAACGACCCTTTCTGCAACACTCCCCAGCAGGAAGTGCGAAAACCCTGTCCGGCCATGCGAGGGCATGACAATCAACTCGGCTTTTTCGTCGCCGGCGTATTCGCATATCCGCGAGCCCGGATCGCCAAAAAGCGTGACAAAGTGAATTCCTTCCAGACGGCGGTCACCCTTGACCGTCTTGCGAAATTCCTGCTCGACGCGCGAACGGATCTCGTCGTCCGTAATCGTGTCCCACACCACTCCGTATTCAAAAGCTGTCGGAGATGCCGTGACGTGGACGACGCGCACCATTTCCTTCTTATCCACGAGCTCGAGAACTTGTTCGAGTGTTTTCCGCGCCAGTTCCGAAAAGTCCCACGGGACAATCACGGGCCGGGAAATTTCCTGTATCTTCATCGATTACTCCTGAATGGACAAAAGGTGGCCGGTTTTCGAGGTCGTTGTTCGTCAAACTTGCTTCTGCGAATCGTGTGTTTGGCGGGCAGGCCTGTCGTCATCGAAAAGGACCCTGCGTGGAGGTGTCTCCAGGTCATCCAGTTGACCCGTTCGCACTTGCCAGACAAACGCGGCAACAAAGGAGAGCGAGACAATCAGTGCGATCGGCAAGGCGATATGCAATACACTCATATCATTGTCCGGCTCAAGGGGCGAAAACCCGGAAAGGATTCATGTTCGATCCCAAGCAAATACTGTGCCCCGCAGGTGAATCGGACAAATTCCAGTGAAAAAAGCACTAACGGTGTGGACTTTCCGATTCCCGGCCGGATCGACCGCACAGTATACCGTGCGAATTCGCACTCCGGAGCGGGAGCGACGCAGTCGGAGGGGAACCACGAATCCGACGAATCGGGAACAAAAAGGGAACAAAAAACAAAAAGGATAGGCATTTTACCGGCAGGTGAGATCTGCGCTGGCCGATTCGTGTTATTCGTGCGATTCGTGGTTTTTTCCGGATACACCCAAGCCAGGCCGCTTTGGTTGGGAGCGACGCAGTCGGAGGGGAACCACGAATCCGGCGAATCGAACGAATGGGAAAGGCCAGAGAGCGAAAGACGACATTACCGGAACACTCACACAACTGCCTGTCCTTTGTCTCCCTTTGTCTCCGGTTGCCTTGTTCTTGCCTGTCCTTTTGGGCCCATTTTTGGCTTTCCGGCCGTTGACGCGACGCCGGTTTCCGGGATTCGCAAGGCAATATCTGGGCAACGGCAGCGAATACGCCCATAATAAACGCTGAATTTCACCGCGATCGGTGAGCGATTGCCGTGCCGATCCGGTTTCCATTCCCATTCGATTGGCGGCCTGTCCGGCACGGTGTTTTGGGTATTGCGGTTTTCCCGGTCCCCGGGAAGAAAGGTGAATTGGCATGGGTCCATTGTTAATCACGCTGATTGTCGTCGGCGTCATCGGTCTGCTGATCGCGATTCTGGTGGCGAGCATCTACAACGCCCTCGTTCGATTGCGCAACCGCTACGAGAACGCCTACTCACAAATCGATGTTCAGCTGAAGCGGCGGCACGACCTGATTCCGAATCTCGTGGAAACCGCCAAGGGGTACATGAAGCACGAACAGGAGACACTCAAGGCGGTCGTCGAAGCCAGGAACCAGGCCGTCAGCGCGCAGCAAGCTGCGGCGTCCCATCCGGGCGAACCGGCCAGCATGCGGGAACTGTCCCGCGCCGAGTCGCAACTGGGTGGCGCCTTGAGCCGCCTGTTAATGGTCGCGGAAGCGTACCCGGATCTTAAAGCCAACCAGAACATGATGTCGCTGCAGGAAGAGCTGACTTCGACCGAGAACAAGGTCTCCTACGCCCGCCAGGGATACAACGATGCGGTAACTTCCTACAACACCCAGCGGGAAACTTTCCCCGCCGTCCTGTTCTCAGGGATGATGGGATTCCGCGAAGCCGAATTGCTGGAGCTGGAGAATCCTGCCGAGCGCGCTGCGCCCAAGGTTTCGTTCTAATCCAAAAATCGGATCGGCAACATTACACGACTCGCCCCGGAGGAACACGAGTGGACTTCTTCCAGAGTCAGGAGCTTGCCCGCCGCAACACACGACGCCTGGTCCTGTGGCTGGTCATTGCGATCCTGGCCATGATCGGAGTGATCTACGGGGTCGTCTTTGCGGTGCTCAGCACCCAGTCGAAGTACAGGCGAGCTTCGATTATGGAAGAAGGGCCGGCGAGTGCGTTCGATCCCGTGGCTCTGGCCGTTGTGGCGGGAGGCGTTCTGTCGATCGTCGGGGCCGGAAGCGCCTATAAGGTTGCTTCCCTGCGCGGCGGTGGTGAATCGGTTGCCTCCCTGCTCGGCGGCCGAAAAGTCCCGCCAAACTCGGCCGATCCCGACGAACGGCGAATTCTGAACATTGTCGAGGAGATGGCGATCGCGTCCGGAACGCCGGTCCCCCCCGTTTTTATCCTGGATAGCGAGCAGGGAATCAATGCCTTTGCGGCGGGCTACACCGTCGACGACGCCGTGATTGGCATCAACCGGGGAACGATCCGGCAATTGACACGCGATGAACTGCAAGGCGTCGTGGCACACGAGTTCAGCCATATTCTCAACGGCGATATGCGAATGAGTATCCGCATGATCGGCCTCCTGCATGGTATCCAGGTTCTCGCGCTGATCGGCTATTACGTACTGCGGGCAAGTTCGTCCGGCAGCCGGAGCTCAAACAATAACAAGGGGGGAGGGGTCGTAATTGTCATTGCCATAGCCGTGATCGTGGTGGGATGGATCGGGCTGTTTTTCGCGCGAATGATCAAGGCCGCGGTTTCCCGTCAGCGCGAATTTCTCGCCGACGCCTCTGCGGTCCAGTTCACGCGAAATCCGGAAGGCATTGCAGGAGCCCTGAAAATGATCGCCGCCAGCCAATATGGCTCGGTGGTGAATGCCTCGCACGCGGAAGAAGCCAGTCACATGTTTTTCGCCAGCATGTTTCCCGCTTCCTCTCTCGCCGGAATGTTTGCCACCCACCCGCCCATCATGGACCGGATTCGCAAGATCGATCCGAATTTCGACGGCGACCTGAAACCGTATGCCAACCGGTCGAGAAAGTCGAAAGATGGCGGAGCGATGCCGGAAGAAAAACGGAAAGGGAAGGCCGCTCCGGGTTTTGGATTTCCGATCCCCGGTCCCATGGGGATGCCCTTGCCCGGCGTTCCAAATGCCTCGGAACGTTTCCCGATCGACCCGATCCTCGTGGTGGCCGGAATTGGCAATCCGGACGAACAGGATGTCGTCTGGTCAGAAATGATCGTTGGAAAGATCCCCGAGCCGCTTGCCGACGCTGCCCGCGATGTTTTTCTGGCTCGCGCCGTGGTGTTTGCGACTTTGCTGGGCAAGGGTGACGGCGAGCGAACGCGGCAGCTCGAGATCATCCGCGGGCGGGAGGGGGAGGCGACTCTTCGCGAAACGGTTCGTCTCGCCCGGGAGATTACGGGACTTCAGCCCCGATACCGACTGCCGGTGTTTGAAATACTGCAGGGCACATTGACCGGGATGTCGCGGCCGCAATTCGGAAAATTTCGCGAGACGGTCGAATCGCTGGTACGCGCCGACAGCCAGATCGACCTTTTCGAGTTCTTCATGCAACAGCACCTGCTGGTTCATCTCGACCGGCATTTCGGGCTGCTGGTTCCCCCGAAAGTGCTTTACAACGCGATTGGCCTGGTGAAGGCCGAAGTTTGCTACCTGCTGGCGGTGCTCGCGCGAACTGGTCACGAATCCCCGGAGAAAGCGGCCGAAGCCTTCCGCTCGGCCTGCACGTCGATTGGTACCGATTGGGGACTTGGCTGGGGGAGCCAGAATTCGGCTTTCAGCCACCAGGACCTGCAGCTGGCGATTCAGAAGCTCAATCAGACTTCTCCGTCTGTCAAGAAACGGTTTCTGACCGCGGCGGCGACTGCCGTGACACACGATGGCAAGGTGACAGCGGCGGAAGCAGAATTGTTCCGCGCCCTTTCCGAATCTCTCGATTGTCCGGTGCCCCCGATAGTCGCCACCGTGAATCACTGAGTCGCCACCCCGGCCGGGTCAAAGCACAGCCAGCAAGCTGGTCATGTCGCGTCCTGATACCAGACGCGGAGAAACTGGTGCCAGGTGCTGGGGGAGTCGCCGCTTGTGTGAATGGCCGAATCGCTGGCACCCTTTTCCCATCGGCTGTGAATGTTTGGCAAGACGACGGTTTCAATTTTCAGCAGCCGAACAGGTTCGGACGTCAGCCATTCATTGGCAGCGGCGACTGCTTCGTCAAACGATTCGTAGACCCCCTCGCGAAACAAGCCGCCGGCATCGATAACGCGCGGGACGAAATCACGGTATCGCAACATGCTTTTTTGATCCCGAATCTGTGCGAGCCACACGGAGATCCCCGTCACTGACCCGCAATGGTACCCCGGTAAAGTCCTGCGTTTTCAATATACGCCTCGACGGCCCGCGGCGTCCGGTAGCGAATGCTTCGTGATTCGGCGATTCGACGGCGCAAGTCCGTGCTGCTGATCTCGATCAGCGGAAAGTCGAAACTGGCCGCGCGGATTTCTGCCAGCCGATCCTCTGAAACAAACTTCGCGAGGTGGCTGAAGTCCGGGTCGTGCCCGCGCCGGGCAACCACCAGTGGTGTTGCCAGTTCGCAGATTCGTTCCGGCTGCCGCCATTGTGAAAAACGCTCGATCGAATCGGCACCGACGAGCAGGAACAGGTCCCAGTCCGGATTCTGCGAGACAAGTTCCTGCAGGGTATCGACCGTGTAGCTGATCCCCTCCCGCCGGATTTCGATATCATCGACGTGGAGCCGGCTGTTGCCGGAAATCGCGAGGGAGGTCATTTCCAGTCGCGCGCGAGAGGAAGCGGCGGGGCCGTGCGGCTTGAGCGGCGATTTCGCGGCCGGTACAAGGCGGACTTGATCGAGGGAGGCAGCTTCTGTAGCCGTTTCGGCGATCAACAAGTGGCCAATGTGGATCGGATCAAACGAACCGCCAAAGATGCCGATACGCTTTCGGGATGCCATTTTGCGAAGGACCGGCCCGATTGGGCCGCGTTGCAAAAATCACGGGATCGGGAAACCCGGTTTCAGGCGCCCGCACAATCGCTGTACGATATCAGGTGCCCAGGTGTTTATCCACCTGGCGTTCGTCCGCCTGTCACAGATTTTCATGGCACGTCAACAAAAGAGTCTCTTTGATACGCAGCCCGAGCAATGGCAACTCGATGCTGCCGATGACTGGCAGGCGGCGAGAATCGTCTTTTCGCGCAGTCCGTTCGGACCCTACGACTATCTTGTGCCGGCGGAAATGCGCGGCAAGGTCGCGGCCGGTCAGCGGCTGCGGGTTCCGCTCGGACGTTCCGGGAGGCTGGTCGTCGGATTCTGCATCGAGATGTTCACACCGGATCATCCCGCTGCAGCATCGGTCAATCCAGGCCGGCTGAAACCGGTGGAGTCAATTGTCGATGTCAATCCATTGCTTTCGGCAAGCCTGCTGCAGCTGGGTCATTGGATCAGCGATCGCTGGCATTGCCCGCCCGGAACCACATTCGATTCGATTGTCCCGGCGGCGGTCCGCGAGCTTTCCAATACGCGCGAGACCATTTTTCTGGAGAGTGACCCGGAAGTTGTCGCACGGCTCGATGACATGCGGCTGACGGTTCAACAGCGGGCTGCCCTGGAGTACCTGAGGGACAGTCCCGAATCCCTGACTCCGGCCGAACTGGCGAAAGCTGCCGGATGCACGACGGCGCCGATCACGGCCTTGCGAAAAAAGAATCTGCTGCGGACTTCCCGGGTCCGCATCGAGCAGCGGGCGTTTCCGCTTGCCGGAAAATCCGGCCATGCCGACTACGAACTCAACGATGACCAGCGGCGAGCCCTGATGCAAATTCATGATTCGCTGGAAAACTGCCGTCACGAGACGATCCTGCTGCATGGCATCACGGGGAGCGGCAAGACGGAAGTCTATATCCAGGCCATCCGCAAGGTCATTGAATATGGCAGGACCGCCATTGTTCTGGTGCCGGAGATCAGCCTGACGCCCCAGACGCGGCGAAGATTTTGTGAGCGGTTTGAACGAGTCGCCGTCCTGCACAGCAACCTGACTCCGGCTCAGCGAGCCTGGCACTGGCGGCAAATCGCGGCAGGGAATATTCAGGTCGTCATCGGTGCCCGCAGCGCCATTTTCGCTCCCGTCCCCCATCTCGGCCTGATCATTCTCGACGAGGAACACGACGGATCGTTCAAGCAGGACACTGCGCCCCGCTATCATGCCCGCGATGTCGCCCGACAGCGCAGCCTGCAACAAAATATTCCGCTGATTCTCGGCTCGGCGACACCTTCCCTGGAAACGTGGAAGCTGGCCCTCGAGAACAAGGCCACCACGGTTTCGCTGCCCAAACGGATCATGAACCTTCCTTTGCCGGATGTGGTGGCGATTGACATGCGCGGCGAGTTCGTCCGCCGACACTCGCGCGGATCGATTTCCCGCCCGTTGCATGCGGCGATGTTTGACAGTCTCCGCTCGGGTGGCCAGGTCATCTTGCTCCTCAACCGGCGGGGTTACTCGACAATGGTCCAGTGCCCGCAATGCGGAACCGTGGTGCATTGTCCGGATTGTGCAATCGCCATGACCCACCACAAGGACCGGAAGTTCCTGATGTGTCATTATTGCGATTACAGGAAACCGGTCCCCAATGCCTGCGCCGAATGCGGCTTCACGGATATCTTTTTTTCCGGCACCGGGACGCAGCGGCTGGAACAGGAAGTGCTTGCGAAGTTTCCGGACTACACCTGCGAGCGGATGGACACCGATTCGATGCAGCGACCGGGAAGCCACGAGCTGGCCCTCGACCGTTTTCGCGCCGGCGAGACGAAGATCCTTTTGGGTACCCAGATGATTGCCAAGGGGCTCGATTTCCCGAATGTGACGGTGGTGGGCGTCGTCAACGCGGACACGGCCCTGCATCTGAACGATTTCCGCGCGGGGGAGCGCACCTTCACGCTGATCACCCAGGTGGCGGGCCGGACGGGGCGCGGGCCGCGCGGCGGGCGAGTCCTCGTGCAAACCTGCAATCCCGACCACCCGGCCATCGTGGCGGCGATGCGGCACGATTACGAATCGTTCGCTGCCAGTGAGCTGGCCAGTCGTCGCGAATTCGGTTATCCACCCTGCCAGTCGCTGGCCCGGTTCGTGATCCGCAGTGAAAAACAGGGACTGGCCCATGACACCGCCGTCCGAATGGCGGAGATCGCGGCGACCTGGCCCGGCAAGGACGATTCCATGACGGTTGTCGGTCCCGCCGAAGCGCCCATCACCAAACTCCGGGGGAAGTTTCGTTACCATTTCCTGCTGCAGGGACCGGACGAGGAGCCCTTGCACGCGTGGATACGACATATTGAGGCCCGGCTTCCGGAATTGAAGGATGTGCAGCATATCGTCGATTTTGATCCGCAGGAAATGATGTAATCGAATACAGACACTTGCGGAACAGCGGCCCGCATGGGCCAGGCGGCAAGGTTGCCGTTTCGGCGCGGGACGATGAAGCGTAAGATATTCAGCTCGGGTTTCCTGTTCCAGCGTCCTGTTCGATGTCGTATCGCAGTATCAAACGCGTCCTTGGCGAAAACAGCCTCGAACGAAAATGCCGCATCCTGTTCGGCATTTGCATGTTCGTGCTGATCGGCGGATCGTTCTGGGGTGTGATGCGAATGACCGAGGACTTTATCCGGCAGGACACGCGTATCAAGTCGCGCGAAGCGCTGGAAATGCACTTGCTCAAGTCGCACATGAAGAGCATGCAGTTTACCGAAGACGACCCGAACAATTTTCTTGTCGCACTGGCCGAAAAGTTCTCGCAATTCGACGCGAGAATCGACTCGATCGTCATCGACAACTCCATCCTGCGCCGCAATGCGAAGGCGCGGCTGCCGGCCGATGCCGAAGAAGACCGGCTGGTCCGCCAGCTGGTCGAAAAGTACCAGCAGGTGCAGAGCGATGAACACTATCGAAAGTACCTGTCGAACTCGGCTTCCGTGGCCACCGAACCACCCGCCAACGGCGAGAACAGCGGCGGCCCGGGCGCCATGCAGCAAGGGTTCCTCGGGAGTTCCAGCCTGGTCGATGATTACCAGGACCGATACGGCCCTGAAGATGTCTATCAGTACTATAAGCCTGTCGTTTTCACCGACGAGTGTATTGTCTGCCACACCCCGGCCCAATGGGACGCCGGGGCGCAGAAATGGACGAATCTCCCGCCGGTCCAGACCGCCGGGTTTGAGCGGCCGGTCCCCCCGCTGCCGCCCATGTACATCATTCGTCTCACGCAGCCCTATCGCGAGGCCAATGAAGGGATCATTCGCAGCCGGGCAATCCTGCTGGCCGCCGCGATTGTGACGGCATTTCTTTCCACGGCTGCGCTTTATGCCATCATGCGCTATGTGATCGTGAAGCCTCTTCAGCAATTGCAAGAGGTGATCAAGCAGGTCTCGGCCGGCAACATGGATGTTCGCTCCGACCTGAACACCGGCGACGAGTTTGAAGAATTGTCAAAGTCGCTGAACCGGATGTTGCGGCACCTCGCCGATTCGCGGAACGCCCTGGAGGCGGCGAATGCCGATCTCGATCGCAAGGTCGATGAACAGGCCCAGCTGACCATGAAGCTGTACGAAATGAACCAGCTCAAAAGCGACTTCCTCACCAACATGAGCCACGAATTGAGAACGCCGCTGAACAGCATCATCGGGTTCAGCGAAATTCTCTCCGACGTCGACGTGCTGAACGAGAAGCAGCAAGGCTGGGCCCGCAATATCCGCAACTCCGGACAGATGCTGCTGGAGCTGATCAACAATATTCTTGATCTGGCCAAGCTGGAAGCCGGGCGGACGCAGGTCCTGCCGGCCGAATTCCAGATCGAATCGTTGTTCGACGACTTGCGGGAGATGATCCGGCCCCTTGCCGAAAAGAAAAACATCCAGGTGACCACGCATGTCGAGAACAATATCCCGGCACTGTATCAGGACGCGGGAATGGTGCGGCAGATCCTGACCAACCTGCTTGCCAACGCCGTCAAGTTCACGCCGGAGGGAGGGCGAATCCGGGCCGTCGCCACGCGACGCGCCGACCAGATCATGTTGCTGGTCGAAGACACCGGAATCGGAATTCCGGAAAGCGAGCGGACGATCATTTTCGAGAAATTCCGCCAGGCGCCATCGACACTCGGCGCCGATTCACTGACACGCCGCCATTCCGGAACCGGCCTTGGGCTTTCGATTGTCCGTGAACTCTGTATTCTCCTCGGCGGAAGCGTTTCGGTAGAGAGCGAAGTGGGCAAGGGGAGCCGGTTTTACGTTGTCCTTCCCATTCATTACGAGCCACTGCCCGTGATCCGTTCGGAAGTCGCCGAACAGATCGATTCGCTTACCCATTCCCGGCAGTACCCGTTCACCCGGCCGGTTCCCGACATCGATGGACCTGTCGCCGCCGATTCCCCATGAACACGGATAAAACAGAAGTCGAGTTGTATACCGACGGCGCTTGCCGGGGGAATCCGGGACCCGGAGGCTGGGCGTTCATCCTCAGGCATCTGCCGACGGGAAAGGAGACGGAAGCTTCCGGAGGTCTTCCCATTACCACCAATAACCAGATGGAGCTGATGGCGGTGGTTGAGGGGCTGCGGCGTCTCAAACGCCCCGTACGTGTAGAACTTTTTACCGACAGCGTCTACGTCGGAAAAGGGATCAGCGAGTGGCTGCGCGGCTGGAAGGCCAATGGCTGGAAACGCCGGGAGAAGAACAAGCTAGTCGAGATACGCAACGTCGAGTTGTGGCAGGATCTGGACCAGCTGTTGCAGCGGCACAAAGTGAAATACACGCGGGTTGCCGGGCACAGCGGGCATCCGGAAAACGAAAGATGCGATGAGCTTGCCGTGCTTGCTGCCATGAAAGCCGGGGCGAGGCACTGATTCCGGCGAGCCACACGTCCTCTGTAGCCGAATTCGCAAGAATTCGGAAGGGGTCCGTTCTTCGTAGCCGAATTCGCCAGAATTCGGACGGTGGTAGCCGAATTCGCAAGAATTCGGACCGGAATACCGTCAACTACCGCCGAAAGCCGTCGCCAAAACCCTATTCGGCGAACTTTCGCGCGACGATACAGGCGTTGTGCCCTCCGAAGCCGAAGCTGTTGCTCATCGCGTAGGTAACCTCGCGCTCTCGCATCACATTCGGCGTGTAGTCGAGGTCGCACGCCTCATCCGGATATTCGATGTTGATTGTCGGCGGGATCTTGTTATCGCGGGTGGCCAGGACGCTCAAAATCAGCTCGATGCCCCCGCTGGCCCCGAGCGAGTGGCCGAGCATGCTCTTGGTGCTCGAAATCGCCAGTTTCCGCGCGTGATCGCCAAAGACCCTTTTGATGGCGATCGTCTCGGCCTTGTCGCCCAGCGGTGTGCTCGTCCCGTGCGCATTGATATAGTCGATGGCTGTCGGCGGAATTCCCGAATCCCTGAGCGCCAGAGACATGGCCTCTGCGGCCCCCATCCCGTCATCGGCTGGCTGGGTGATGTGTCCGGCGTCGCCGGTGGCTCCGTGGCCGACGATTTCGGCGTAGATTTTTGCCCCGCGTTTGCGGGCATGATCCAGTTCCTCGAACAGGAGAATGCCGGCTCCCTCGGCGATCACGAATCCGTCGCGCAGGGAGTCAAACGGCCGGCTGGCCTTGGTCGGCTGATCGTTCCTTTCCGAAAGGGCCCGCATGTTGCCAAAAGCGGCGACGGCAATGGGCGTGATAGCCGCTTCGCTCCCGCCGGTCAGGCAGACATCGATCATGCCGTCGCGGATAGCGCTATAGGCATTTCCCATGGCATTGGTCGCGCTGGCGCAGGCGGTGGCGACGGCATAGTTGGGCCCGCGCAGTCCATACTTGATGGACAGGTTGCCACCTGCCGCGTTCAGCATCAGTTTCGGAATGGTCAGTGGCGAGACCCGTTCGGGTCCCTTGAGAATCAGCTTCTCCATCTGTTCGTGGATCGTTGTCAGGCCGCCGATACCCGACCCGACAATAACCCCGCCGCGAAACGAATCGGTCTGGCTGAAATCAATGCCGGAATCGTTCACGGCATCCGTGCCGGCCACCATGGCGAACTGCGTGAACCGGTCGAGCCGGCTGTTTTCGCGGCGATCGAGATAGCTGCCGGGATCCCAGTCGGGGATATCGGCGCTGATCTTGCAGCGCATGGGCGCAATGTCAATGATCCGCGTGATATGAATGCCGCTTTCGCCGGCAAGGATGCGTCGCCACAGTTCCTCGACCTGACAGGCCAGAGAAGTAATAACACCCATCCCTGTTACGACGACGCGCCGCTTCATATTCAGGCTCGAATGCGATGACTTTGACGCGGCAGGCTATGCGCCGGCACTGGCCTTTTCAATATGATCGATTGCCTGTCCAACCGTCTGGATCTTGTCGGCGGCGTCATCGGGAATGTTGATGTCGAACTCTTCCTCGAGTTCCATGACAAGTTCTACGGTGTCCAGCGAATCGGCACCGAGGTCGTTGACGAAATGCGAATCGCGGGTGATTTTTTCTTTTTCAACACCGAGTTGTTCGGCGACAATATCGATGACTCTTTGTTCAATCGATGACATATTCACCGCCCTCCCTTGAACGGAATACTGGGTTTAATACGGTTTCTTTATGGTAACGGGTGTAAGTACCTGACGGGCTGGACCGGATCAATATCCGTTTCCGACCACCCGGACCTGCAGCACGCCGTCGGGCAGTCAGGACCGGTTTCCGATTCACGTCCCGAAAGCCACTTGCGGGAGTACGCGGGAGCCGGGGAATCGCAACAAGATAGAGGATTCCCGCAAACAAGGTCAAGGCAGGGTCTTTCCGGATCAACGGCCCCTTTCCTGGGAAATAGGGGCAATTATCCGGTCATTCCGCCATCGATCACCAGACATTGACCGGTGATATAGCTGGCGGCCGCGCTGCTCAGGAACAGGACACCTGCCGCCACATCCGCCGGGACTCCCAGCCGTTTGGCCGGTATACGTTTCTGGACTTCGGAGAGCATGGCATCCCCGAGGGCCTTCGTCATTTCGCTTTCGATAAATCCGGGCGCGATGGCATTGACCGTGACCTTGCGGCCCGCCAGCTCCTTGCTCAGGCTTCGCGTCATCCCGATCAGGCCGGCCTTGGAGGCCGAATAGTTGGTCTGGCCGGCGTTGCCGATGATTCCGGAAACGCTCGACATGTTGATGATCCGGCCGTAGCGGGCGGACATCATGTATCGGGACGCCGCTCGCGAGAACAGGAAAGCTCCACGCAGGTTGGTGTTGATCACGTCGTCCCACGCATCGTCGGTCATGCGCGGCAACAGTCCATCGCGGGTAATTCCGGCATTGTTGACCAGGATATCGATTTTTTTCCAGTTATCGGCGACATGATCGATGACCTTTTCGACATCCTCTCGCCGCGTCACGTCGCAACTGAACGCTTCGGCCTTGCCGCCATTCCCCTCGATGCTAGAAACAACATCGGCAAGATTGGCGGCATTTCTGGCGACACAAGCCACGTGGGCACCGGCCGAACCCAGCGCTTCGGCGACGGCCCGTCCAAGCCCTTGCGATGCGCCGGTAACAATTGCCGTCTGGCCCGTCAAATCGACCTTGAAACCCGGTATGGAAAAACCTGACATAGGCAGAAAAAACCTGTATGAAATTTGAAGCCGAAGAAATCAGATAACTTTCACTCTTTTTTTTGTTTTTTGCTCTCGTCCCCGCTGCGGCTTGCAAGGCTCATTCGGGATAGCCGGAACAGGATGCCGAGCGATCGATTCGTTTCATCAGCCCCCGCAGGACCTTTCCGGTCCCGACCTCGACGAATTGTGTTGTTCCGCCAGAGATCATGTTCTTGACCGATTGCGACCAGCGGACCGGTGAGCAGACTTGTTGCACCAGTATGCGGCGGAGTTCGCCGGGTTCAAAGTGGGCCTGGCCGTCGACATTGGAAATCACCGGAATGCGCGGCGTTTTCAGGGCAACCGTCTCAAGAATTCGCGCCAGCCGGCTTTCCGCCGATTGCATGATCGATGTGTGAAAAGCCCCGGCGACTGCCAGTGGCACGGCCCGCATGGCACCCAGTGAAGGAGCCAGTTCCGCGGCTCGGGCGCACGAAGCGGCATGTCCCGAGATCGCCACATTTCCCGGGCAAAGCAGATTGGCAATTTGCAGGACTTCGCCAGGAATTCGGGCCTGATCGCAAAGCGCCGCAACCTGTTCATCCTCCAGCCCGAGAATGCTCACCATGCCACTTGGCTGGGCATCGGCTGCTTCCTGCATCGCCAATCCGCGTTCCCGAACCACGCGCAGGCCGTCCTCGAAACTCATCGCACCGGCGAACACCATCGCCGTGTATTCTCCGAGACTGAGTCCAGCGCACATCTCCGCTTGTCGCGACAGCGATGGATCGGATTCATCCATTGCGGCCAGTGCGGCGATGCTGGAAACCAGTAGCGCCGGCTGGCTGTGCTCGGTGGCATCCAGCGTCTCTTTCGGACCATGGAAACAGATTTCGCTCAGTCCGTACCCGAGGACCTCATCGGCCCTACGAAAAATCCCCGTCGCCGCAGGAGATGATCCAAACAGACCCTTCCCCATGCCCGGGACCTGGGCTCCCTGTCCGGGAAAAATAAATGCGGTCCTCGACAAGCCGCTCCCTTTCAATTCACAGAAAAGAAAAAACTGAAACCACCGGAGGGGCAGTTTTTGCAACAGACGTGGCCATACTAGGAACGAGCCGGGAAACTGTCAACGAGCAGGGCCGCGCGCACCCCGTTTGGCAGCCAGTCGACGTCCGCCGCAGCCGTCCACAGGCCGCAGGGCAAAAAAAGGAAACAGGGAAAAACGGAAAAAGAAAAACGAGCCCTGGACCCATTCGTCCAGTGCTCGTTTCAGTTTCATTGATTCGTTTTGGCTGGAACCCTTTTTCGCTATCGTCGAAGCCTCAACTGCTCGTCTTGTGGGAGGCGTTGGGCATTCCGCATGCCGTTTCCCGGCTGCGGAGCCATACTGGCGGTGCCCATTTGAGACGGGGTGGGCACACCGTTTCGCACCATCTGCGAACTGGCGGTCCGTTGTTTTTGTCGAGCCATCTGCAACGGCGTTCCCGACGTGGTCATGGTTCGGCCAGTTGAAGACGATTTGGAAACCATGCCGGGCATGCCATGAGTCATGGAAGCGTGACCTCCGCAGTTGCACCCGGGGGATGGAGCCGGCCCGGGTGTCTCTTCCCACGACTCGTAGGATCCCTCATCGTCGCAACCGCAGTCCTCGACCGTCTCTCCGCAATCGCCGCACGGAGCGCAAAAACGCTTTCCGTACAATGCGACAACCAGTCGCGCGGCTGCCCGCAAGGGACGAATGCCGCAACCATCTCCATGAATCCGGCGGTGCCCCAGAGCGCAGCCGCCGCAAGCAGCGTCGCCACAGCCACAGCCAAAATCGGGGCAGGGGTCCACACAATCCGGAGGAGTGCTGCGCCACTCGCCATAATACGTTTCACCACAGCCGGCACCACAAGTCCAGGACCTTCGCCAATGGCGGGCCGCGTCCAGCGGGCCATGCGGTATGTAACCCTCGTTGCTGTACCCGCAGCAGTCATTGCATTGTGGGCCCGCGGCACATCCCGTCATCGCGGCGAGAAAAAGGCAAGCCATTCCGGCAATCCAAAGGCGGTCCATTCAATCACTCCCCGATTGAAACGCAGGTGCGAATCTGTCAGCTTGGTGTATCGGCCGGAACTTCTCACGCAATCCACAAAAACCCGCTAACTGTTAAAGTTTTACATGTCTGCTGTCAAAAAACCGGATGAACCAGGGCGGACGCCAAAGCGGATGACTTCTGTTTCTGCACGTTCCCTGATTATCTTGCTGATGATTCTTCCTGCGCTGACAGGTTGTCACGGCCCGGTTACATCGAGACTGGCGGGGACCTGGGACATGGATGTGAAAGGTGTGGAGGGAACTGGAGGAGATGTCGAAGTGCAGGACAGCACCTCGACATTGGTCGACGCCGTGGCCGATGGCGACAGCGAGGCCGCCAGTATGACCCTGGTCTTTCACAAGAATGGAACGCTGGAGACCATTACCCGATTTCCTTCAGCCGGGTCGCACAAGCACTGGCAATGGTCAGAAATCTCATGGATTGAAAGCAGTCAAACCGCTGTCATCCGCTGCGAGATGGGGGAGCAGTCGACAGAGACGGAGATTGTATTCCGGGATACGGACACAATTGAGCTTGTGCCCCCCAATCTGGATGTGCTAAAGACCCGGCTGCGATTCAAGCGCCGCTGAGGCCGACCTGTTCTCTTTCTGTGAGGCTCTTTGCATGGATGCCAGGACCCTGACCCCTTTTCTTGTCATCTCCGGATGTCTGCTCGGACTTGCCATAGTTGCCTGCGATACGCGAAACGGTACGCCCGCAGCCGGCGGCGAGACCGGTTCGAATCCCGTTTCCGCCGGTTCGGGGACAGCTGTTGCTGCGGCGGCCGGGCAAACACCGCTTGTCGGAACATGGTATGGGCGGGCGACGATCGATCAGGAACTGGTGCATCGGTATCTGCTCTCATTGCAAACGATTCCGCAACAGCAGCAATTTCGCTCGATGGTTGAAAGTTTCGTTTCCACGGATATGGCTGCCCGGTTCCTTCCAACCGGCGAAATGCAGATGGAAGTTGAAATCAAACCGGTCGGCCAGAACGCGGTGAAAGGAGCGACTCGCGGGACGTGGCGGGTCATTAATCATGCCGGCGATTCCGTGACTATCGAATGCACCGAGTACAACAATGACGGATCTCAGAGCATCAGCCAGGCACGCTACGTATTCTCGGCCGACAAAAGACAGGCCTTTCTTGCGCCATCGGTCGATCCTGGTCTCGCCATGTGCGGTGCGATGATTGTCTTTGACCGTATTGCCGAACCCGATCAGGTTGCCAATCAGAACGGTGCCGATCCACGGGTGCGCTAGGTGGTGTTGCGACCGGTTTCGGCGCGGGGAATCAGGCGGCACCGACCGGGTCAGCCGCCTCTTCTGCAAGATCGGGTTGCGGTTCCGGCAACTCGTCGTCCGTTTTCGTTTCACGGCCACGGGTCGATCGCCGCAACCGGTCCACGGCGTCATTGGCGAGCGTAAACATGGCTGGAGTCAGGAACAGGGTCACAATCGTGGACGCCAGCAGGCCCCCCAGAACGACGCTGCCAATGCCCCGATAGAGTTCGCTGCCGGCCCCGGGGAAGAACACGAGAGGTGCCAGACCGAGCACCGTCGTCAGCGTCGTCATGAAGATCGGGCGAATTCGGGTGGACGTGCTTTCCACCACGGCATCTGCGGCGTTCATGCCGTCCTGTCGCATATGAATAAGGGCCTGGTGAACGATGAGGATGGCATTGTTGACCACGGTCCCGACAAGAATAGTGAACCCAAGCATCGTCAGGACATCCAGATTTTGCGGCAGTTCGCCGCGCGAGACCAGCCACAGGCTGAGCAGTTTCAGCCCGACAACACCGCCGACTGCCCCCACCGGCACCGTCATGATGATCACCAGCGGGTGAAGGAATGACTCAAAAAGTGCCGCCATCAACAGATAGGTAATCAGCAAGGCCAGCAGGAAATTCCAGCGCAGGTCCCGCCAGGTTTGCTGAAGTTTGTCCGCCGTGCCACTGAGGCGAATGTTGTAGCCGCCGGCGAGTTCGCCATCGGCCACCAGTTTGCCCACAACTCCGTCCTCGACGATTTCGATTGCGTCCTCGAGGGAGATATGCGGGGGGGGCGTGACGTCGATCGAGATCGCTCTCTGCCTTTCCGAGTGATAAATCTGGTCCGGGCCGGAGCCCATCGTTACATTGACCAGCGAATCCAGCCGAACGGGAACCGTAGCGCCGGGCGTCGCCACATACTTCCGCTCGATGTCCTCGCTTTGCGACGGGTCAGACGGGTCGGCGAGCACGACCAGGTCTATCTTGCGACCACCGGTCGAATAGTCCCCGACATAGGCACCATCCACCAGGGCATCGACCGCAGCGCCGATTTCCGAATTGCTCATTCCGAGCTGCCGCGCCTGCTCCGGCTTGGCGATTATGTGAACTTCAGGGCTGGCCAGATCGAGACTGGGCTGGGGCCGGGCCTGCACTTCGGGTCCCAGTCCGGCGCGAACGTCCGCGAGAACGCGGTTGCCGAGTTCAATCAGGCGAGTCAATTCCGGCCCGACAATTTCGATGTCGATTTCGCGACCTCCGCCGAGACCGCGACCGAAGATGCTGGTCTGCGTTGCGATCACCAGTGTGCCGGGAGCGATATCGGAAAGCTGTTCCCGGGCCAGATCGACCAGTTCGCGAGCGCGGCCTGGATCGGCACTTTGCAGTCCCATGAAAACCATTCCGCCAAAAGTGGAACAGAAGTAGTCCGAAATGACAGGCTTGTCTTCCGGAAGGTTGTCGGGATCGACATCCCACCACGGACGGAGTCTGGCTTCCGCTTTCTCGGCGATCTCGCGTGAATGTTCCAGGTTGTAGCCGGGGGGAAGGATCAGGCGGACAATCACCAGGTTCCGGTTTCCGGAGGGCAAATACTCGATAGAGGGCAACAGCAGCCACGCCAGGCCAAGCGACACTGTCAGGACGGATGCAACGAAGGCGAGCCGGCGGGAAGCCGACGCCTGGAGCCAGCGATTTCCGGCAACCACAAGTCCGTTCACTTTCCGGGCCATGCCGGTAAGGACGTTCGTCGCCAGCGAACGGTGGCTGTCGACATTGTGTTCGCGACTTCCGAGGATCCTTACCGACGCAGTGGGTATCACAATCACGCTGATGACCAGCGAAATTCCAACGGCAGCGCCGATGGCCAGGGCAATATCGGCGAACAGCTGGCCAGCTTCTCCCGGCGTAAACACTACCGGCAAGAATACAAACAGCGTCGTGAGAGTCGACGAAAGAACCGCTCCCCAGACTTCTGAAATCCCTTTTCGCGCCGATTCCCTGGCCGATTCTCCCGACTGGTAATAGCGGAAAATGTTTTCCAGCACGACAACCGAGTTATCGACCAACATCCCCACGGCAAACGCCAGTCCGGCCAGAGTGATGACATTCAGCGTGCGGTCCAGCATGTCGAGAACGAGAAACGTTCCCACGATACTGACCGGAATCGATACCGCCACAATCAATGTCGCGCGGGCAAACCAGAATCCGGCTGCCAGGATCGCCGCGACCGAAAGGACAAAAAACCATGGCGAGACAAACATTGCGGCGCATGTCAGGGCAATCAGCAGCGGAATAAAGACCAGAGTCCGGAAACCGGCGTGCAAGAACAGCATCAGGGTAATAACGGTCAGGGCGCTGCCAAGGAAAATATTCTGGTTGACAATATTGATGGCCGACTCGATGTAAACCGTGTCATCATAGACCTGCCGCAGATACAGTCCCTGATTGGCCAGCACTTCACTGTTCAGCCGGTCCATGACATCGCGCAGTTCCTTCACGACTTCGAAAACATTGGCGCCGGGCGAACTTGAAATGTTCAGCGAAACGCTGGCTTGCATGTAACGGTTGGAGTAGCTGTCCGGTTTTTTTGCTCCCATTCGGACGTCGGCGACATCGCGGACGTAGACGGGTATTCCGCTGTCGCTCACCGTGAGGATCTGTTCTCCGATCTGTTCGATCGATGTGAACAGTCCGAGCGTGCGGACGATAAGTCTCCGTTTTCCTTCCCAGACATCTCCGGCGGAGATATTCCGGTTTTGCTGCCGCAGAACATCGATGACCGAGGTCAGCGTCAACCCGCGCCCGGCAAGCTTGTCCGGATCGATGATCACCTGAACTTCCTGGTCCAGTCCCCCGCGGATTTCCACCCGGGCAACGCCGGCCACGCGTTCGAATTCTCCGGCCAGCTGCTCCTCGGCCAGTTTGCGCATCAGGGATTCGTCCGCTTTTGGCGGAAGGAGCTCTTCCACCTCGGGATGACGGGCAGCCAGCTCGCGCAATCGAAAGGCCGCCAAACCCGTGTTGAAACGGGCTGCCCGGCGGACACTTTCGAGCTCCCCCGCGAGTTCCGGATGTCTGGTGACGAATTCGGCAGTTTTTTCTTCCGATGGAGGTACCGGATTCAGCACGTACCAGGCGATCGGCCGGAGGATGTCGCGGTCCACGCAGCGGACGATTTCCGCCAGCTCTGTTTGCACCGCGCTGAGCGCGACAATGAACGGGATCCAGCGGCCTGAGTAGCCGCTGCCGGTGCTGCTGGCCTGGATGATTTCCGGCGGCACTTCGAGGGCCTTCCAGATTTCGATGTCGAGGTCGCGCTTCCAGTCGAAGATGGCCGTGTGGCCCCCCATGCTTTGCGGCGGCGTGTAGTCAACGAGCTTGCGGCCGTCCTGGTCGTACAAGAGCGGCAGCGTCATCGCGCCGCCGGCCTGGCGGGCTTCGATCATTTCGCGGGCGATCTCCCGCCAGCTC
>WPCK01282085.1_pt1 | contig 42903 bp, 37 predicted proteins | sample 5399851 | NCBI WGS metagenome assembly WPCK01 (sample SAMN12869471, study PRJNA574797) | sludge metagenome | isolation source: wastewater treatment of pH11 | place: China:Beijing | collected 2019-05-20
CATTGGCGATGCTCTCTGGGCGGCGGGCATCAATGCCGAATTCGAGAGACTCAGCTTTGTCCGGCAAGCTGAATAAGTCGTCGATCTGAAACGGCGGCTTCGCGAGGCCGGCAGCCAGGCCATGGTGATCGCCAAGATCGAGAAGCGGGAATCATTGGACCAGCTCGATTCAATCGTGGAAGCCGCCGACGCCGTGATGGTCGCCCGCGGAGACCTCGGAGTGGAAATTGAAATCGAGAAGACGCCTTTGGCACAAAAAAAGATCATCGAGGTCTGCAGCCGGTTGGGAAAGCCGGTGATCGTGGCGACACAGATGCTGGAGTCGATGATCGCCAGCCCGTTTCCCACGCGGGCTGAAGTCAGCGATATTGCCAACGCCATTCTCGATGGAGCCGACGCCTGCATGTTGTCCGGCGAAACGGCAACCGGCGAATACCCGCGCGAAGCCGTGCGGATGATGAGGCGCATCCAGAAAGAGACCGAAGGAGTGCTTCGGGGGCGACCATCGCGCGAAAAGGCAATCACCGCCGGCAGCGGTCGACGGGAAAACCAAGGCGGGATGGCGAGCAGTGTCATCGACGCCGTCATGCTCGGCGCGGCCACGATCGCGAGGCGTTCTGACGCCCGCCTGGTCGTTATCGCCTCCTCCAGCGCGGAGGCAGCGTTGTTCAAGTCCCGACAACGGGACTTCATTCCGACGATTGCCGTGACCGACAATCCGGAAGTCGCCAATCAAATCTGTTTGTTCTGGGGAGTCACTCCGCTGGTCATGCAGTCCCTGGAGATTCACGAACTCAAGGATCACATTCGCGGCTGGCTGGCGGGCGACGAGTGTCTCCAGAAAGGGGACCGCGTAGTCTTCGTCGGCGATACCACGTGGGTCGGCGGCGACCACGATACCGTCGTGATCTGGGAAGTTCCCTGAACATCCGCAGCTGGTGGTCGTCCAGGCACGCCAATCAGACCACTTCGGCGACCCGCCCGAATCAATGAGGCCCGACCCTTCTCTCCCTGAGCAGGCGATCCTCCGCCGGGAATTCGACTAGAATGTCGGGATCGGCACGCGTGCATGCGGGCCGAACCGGTGTTCGACAACTCGATAATCATCGCAGCCCCAGGACTCGTCTTATGTCGCAGACGTTTAACCCCTCCCGTCGTCAATTCATTTCCGGCATCGCCGCTGCGGGTGCAATCGCCTCGTTGCCATCGTCTCGCGCTCGGGCGATCGGCTACCGCTCGGCCAACGACCGTCCGGTCTTTGCCACGATAGGATTGCGGAATCAGGGATGGGCGATAACCGAGAAGACCTTCAAATGGGCGGATTTCGCTGCATTTGCGGACGTCGATGCCAACGTGCTCGCTGCCAATCTGGAAAGCGCCGAAAAGGCACAGGGCAAAAGGCCAGATGGTTATGCGGACTACCGAAAGGTGCTCGAGCGCAAGGACATCGATGCGGTCATGATCGCGACCCCCGACCATTGGCATACCAAAATCTGCGTCGAGGCAATGCGCGCCGGCAAAGACGTGTATTGTGAGAAGCCGCTGACGCTCACGATCGACGAGGGAAAACAAATTGAGAAAGTCGTCGCCGAAACGGGTTGCGTCTTCCAGGTCGGAACGATGCAGCGGACGGAATCGGAACAGCGGTTCCTGCTGGCCATTGCCTTGATCCGTGCTGGCCGGATCGGAACGGTGCGAAAGGTGACATGCGGGATCAACAGCATGGAGGACTCTCCCGAAATACCCGAGGTAGCGGTACCCGACGGTCTCGATTGGGATTTCTGGCTGGGTCCGGCACCCAAAGTCCCCTATCGCGCGCTCCCGCAGATGCGTGAGGGCTACGGCGGCGGAGTCCCTCTTTACAGCAATTGCCACTATTCGTTCCGCAACTGGCACGAGTATTCCGGAGGGAAGTTAACCGACTGGGGCGCGCATCACGTCGACATCGCATGTTGGGCAATCGGGGCGAGCCATACAGGACCCAGCCGTGTAACGCCCCTCGATTACAAATTGCCGGTGCCTTACGAAGCCGGATTTCCGGCGGTTGCCGATCGATACAATGCCGCCACGGCATTCAATATTCAGGTCGCCATGCCGAATGATGTCGAAATGCTGATCACCAGCGAGGGAGACAACGGAATCCTTTTCGAAGGCAGCAAGGGGAGGATCTTTGTGAATCGGGGCAAGATCGCGGGGCGGCCCGTCGAGGAACTTGCTCAAAACCCGCTCCCTGAACGCGCGGTCGAGGAAGTCTACGGCGGTCCCGTAAGCGAAAACCATTCGGCGAACTTTATCGAGGCCATGCAGTCGCGCAAACAGCCGATCTCCGATGTCTGGTCACACAACCGGATGCTTGAAATCTGTCACCTCGCGAACATTGCGATGCGGCTGGGGCGCGAAGTCCGCTGGGATCCCGAGTCCAGGCAAATTATCGGCGATGACCAGGCCAGCCGTTTCCTGTCACGCGAAAGCCGCAAGGGTTTTGAAACGGCCGGGTGATGAAAAAAGGGGGCGGGGGCTTGACTCGATGATTTGCATCACATACTATGCTACACATAGTAACCGTCCGGGTTTTTGCGGGTGGGGCAGAAGTGGAGAGCAGTGATGAAGCTTGAACGGGAAATGATGCGTGGCGCGGCACCGGCCGCCGTGCTGCAACTGCTGAGCCAGGGGGAGATGTACGGCTACGAGATCGTCGAGGCCCTTGCCTCCCGCTCGGCGGGCGCCCTGGAACTTGGCCAATCGACGCTTTATCCGATGCTTTACAACCTTGAGGCAAAGGGCCTCGTGGTCTCTTCCGTGAAGGTCGGGCCGAACGGAAAAGAGCGGCGTTACTATCGTTTGACGCCGGGCGGAAAGAAAAAACTGGCGCACGACCGGGAGCAATGGTCGGCACTGGTCCGCGGACTGGCCGCCATCGGTCTGGCCTGTGAGCTTCGATCGGGTTCGTTCATTTTGCCGGAGCCGGCTTGATGAACAGCGCGGTTCCGGATTCGTTTGCCAGGGAGTGGCGCACGGCACTGACTTGCCTGCGCAGTCCTTTCGCGGAGGAATTTGACTGGAAGCAAAAGCTGCGCGAATCCGGCCTGCCGGGGGATGTTCAGGGGCTGATTTACCGGGTTGTCGATGAAACGCGTTTGATGCGGTTCGAGAAAAAGCGAATCGCCGATGAGTTGATCGCCCACTTTCAGGACGGGCAGGAGCGAGGCGCGACATTTGCAAGCCTTGTTTCGGAGTTTGGCGACCCCGAGGTTGCCGCACAGCTGATACGAAATAGCAAGAAAAGGAACCGGACAATGTTTGAAAACTGGTATCGCCCGCTGTTGTGGTTCTCAGGCGCCGGTCTGCTGGGGTTTCTCGGCCTGACCCTTTACTTCTATCTGGGGAAACCGAATCCCTCGATCGACTACATCCCGACGTTGAATGCGGATACAGAAAACCTTGCCGACGCGGACCGGGCCTGGCTCGTCTACCGCGAGCCCTGGACAAAATTTGGCTTCTGCGAGGGGACGCGCTTCGACGAGATACACGTCGAAGAGGCGGATGGAAGTTCGCGACTGGTGGAGCCGACTGACGGGGAGCGCTGGACCGCCGCGACCCGAAGACTTGGCGAGTCCGCGGAGTTGCTGGAGTCGTTTCGCGTGGGTGGCGTCAAGCCGGCATTTGGCCTCGAACTCAAAGCGCGGATCGGCGATTACAGCGCGGAGGACCGGGCAGCGCTGTTCCCGAATCTCACGGGGCAGGGGGTTTCCGGGCAGGCGGATGCCGATTCCGTGTTCGATGGCTCGCTGCTCGGTGTTCTGCTGCCGCATATCCAGTCGCTTCGCACGGCGACCAGGTTGTTGACCGTCGATTCGCGATGGGCTTGCGAACAGGGGGATTTGGAGCGGGCGGTTCGAAACATCGAAGCAATCTTTGGCATGGCGAGGCAGGCTTCCGAACACAGCCTGCTGATCGGATCGCTGGTTCGATACGCGATCCTGGGCAATGGCTGCGATCTGGTCGACGCCACTCTCGCCAAACATGCGGACCAGTTTTCTCCGCAGCACCTGGAGCGGATTCAGTCGGCGATCAGCCGCGTGCAAATCGACAGCCGCGACTTGTTCGCGGGTGAGCGGATCATGTTCCAGGACGTTGTTCAGCGGGTGTTTACTGATGACGGAAACGGCGACGGTCGCATCACATCTTCAGGTGTCGATGCATTGAATGGCTATCTGGGCAATGTACCGGTTGAGTCCTCCGACGATTCGCAATTCGTCGCGACTCTCGGGAAGTTCGCGCATCAGCTCAGCCTTCCGGTCACACTCCTCACACATGCCGGGCGAAGGGAGACGGTTCTGAAATCCGACGAGATCTTCGACCAGCTCGAGGAGTTGCTGGATGCTCCTTTCCATGACAAGCGATATGAGGAGATCGCGGAAAAGGCCGGGGAGTTGAGCGATTACCCGATGATCCAGCTTTTGATTCCCGCCTGTTCGGCGATTCGCCGCAGCATGTTCAAGGCGATCGGCAATCAGCGAGGAACGATCGCGGCACTGGCTGTGCTTCGCTATCGCCAGGAAAACGGCAAACTTCCGGAGTCCATCGAATCACTGGCCGGCAAATATCTGCGGGAGGTTCCGCTGGATCCGCTTTCCGCCGAGCCACTCTGTTTCCGGCCTTCGACGAGTTCGTTTTCCCGGGAGGGCTTTGTGATCTACAGTCCGGGAATTGACGGAGATGACGATGGCGGAACACCGGCCATGGCAAAAGCGGACTTGCCATTGAATGCGGGAGAATACGCGCTCGATCTCCCGTCCCAAACCGATGGCGACTGGCTCCTCTGGCCGAGGGCTTTTGAAAACGACTGAAAAGACGGGCTGTCAGGAGCGATGTCTGACGACAGATGAAGAGGAGATTTTTTGCAAAAAATTTCTATTTTTTTTTTTTTTGATTGATTTCGCGCGTTTGAGGCCATAGGATCGGCCAAAGACGGGCTAGTCCTGCGGAAATTTCCGGGCTATGCCGGGCTTCGTTGGTCAAGCTGCAGTAATCTTGAAAGAGCTGCGAGATGAGAGTCGCCGCGAAATTCCGACGTGCATTCACGCTCATTGAGTTGCTGGCCGTTCTGGCAGTGGTCGGTCTCCTCGCCGGTATAGCATTCCCGGCCGTGCAATCAGTTCGCGAACAAGCTCGCGGTGCTGAATGTCTCAATCGCCTTCGCCAGGTCGGTGTCGCGATCAAGTCCTTCGAAGCGAGCCGAAAACACCTTCCAGCCGGAATCAACCCATACAATTTCGGGGAGTGGCGATCGTCGACATGGTTGACACGTATCCTGCCTTTTATTGAACAGGATGCCCTTTGGAATCAGGCAACAAGCGATTATCAGGCGGATCCCAGTCCATTTCGGTCACACCTGGGAATGCGGACTGTTGTCGAGTTGTATCAGTGTCCAAGTGACCCGGATTGCGGCAAGGTCAGTTGGACTCATGGCAGTCGCCTGGTGACCACGACCAGCTATGTTGGGGTCAATGGCACGAACTTCAGGGAGCGGGACGGCGTGTTGTTTCTGAATTCACGAATTCGTATCAACGATATTCAGGACGGTTTAAGTCAAACACTATTGGTGGGTGAGCGACCGCCAAGCCCGGATTTCTGGTACGGTTGGTGGTATGCCGGGCATGGACAGTCCGGCAGTGGATCACCCGATATGATCCTCGGCGTTCGGGAACTAAATGATCCCCCTCCTCCCGGTGTGACAAACTATCTGGAATCTTGTTCGCCGGGGCCGTGGCAGTTCTCGGAGGGGGCTCGGGGCAATCAATGCGACGTTTTGCATTTCTGGAGCTATCACCCGGGTGGGGCTCATTTCCTGTTCTGTGACGGGCACATCCGCCTTTTGTCCTACGATGTGAACGAAATTATGCCCAGGCTGGCGACGCGAAATGGCGACGAAGTGATAACAGGTGGCTTCTGACGGTTAGTTCGAATGCGTGCAAGCAACGTAAAACCTGAAACACGGAAATCGGAGCGGGCGTTCTGGCTCGTGGCCTTTGTGTTGACGGGTGTTCTTGCGGCGAGTGTGTTGATGAAAGTTCACCTTTTGTTGACCGATCCTTTCGCCGACATTCGCGTTGGAGTACCGGCGTCATTGATCATCGCGTCTACGTGCGTTGAATTATTTGCGGTGATTTTCGTTCTTGGCGGTCGACATCCGAAGGCAGTGCATAGCGTACTGGCAGGCGTTTTTGGCGCTTTTCTGCTGGTATCTGCAATCAACGTGTTGCTGGGTGCCAATAAATGCGCCTGCGGCGGTGCGCTGCAATTGCCTCCGATCGTGTTTCTGGGAATCGATGTCCTGGCGCTGATCGCCTTGTTTTTTGTCCGACCACCAGCTGCAGGAACCGAAAGGCCATTCCCCTGGAATTGGGTTCAGTTTGCGCTAGGTGTAGTAACGGTTTTTGCCGGTTATGCATTTGCCAACCATTCGGCGGCTGGCCGGGAGCTGATTGCACGTTACCTTTCCGGTCGAGAGGTTCTTTCGGATGCCGTCGAGTTAGGGAAAAAGCCGATCAACGAAACGGCCAGATGTGAACTGAAACTGCGCAATGTCAGTGCGCAGTCCGTCCATGTCGTGGGCGTGAAGAAATCCTGCAGCTGCATCATTCCCGAGAACCGGTTTCCGATGGCGATTCGACCCGGAGAGTCGGCGGGGTTGCCGATTTATGTGAAACCGGACAAGGCCGGCGACATGCATCAGAGGCTTCGCCTGTTTCTGGACAGCCGCAACCAGCCCTTTGTCGATGTCGAAGTTTTTGGTTTTATTCATCAACCAGTGAGGTGAACGATGTACCGATCCAGCTTTTCAAAAGGGATGTTTGTGGCGGCCTACTGCCTGTTTTTGCTTTTTAGTGCAAAAGCGGCGTTCGCCGATCCTCCGCCGTTAATTTGTGTCGGGTGCAATAATTGCAAATACGACACCGGGTTAGGTTATTGTATGGGCTGGTGCAACGTCAAAGTCCACCCGCCGAATGGCGACTGTAGCGGCTGCAATGGCTGCGACCCGGATCCGATCTACCTTTTTATCGATGGCGAATGGCGGTGGTGGTGCACCTGCCGGGCATTAGCGCCTGCCTAACCGGGACTCGCCTTGAAATCCTGGCGAAGATCTGAGGGCTCGCGACAATTGCGATACAAGGGAGGCGTTCATCAAGCGGTATTGCCATACGTCATGAACCAAAAAACGTCACCCTGTTGTGGAAACCAGTTTTCAAGAACTAGCAGATTCGTTTCATGACCACTTTAAACAAAAGGGAATTGCCTATTCAGACCTGCCGTCCGACAAGGATCTGGTTCGTTCTGTTACTCCAGTATTCAATGGGTGGCTTGACATTGCAAGGACAAGAATACTCGACTGAAATGATTTTGGCTGAGGCAAGTCTAGCCTGGAAGGGAGTCCGCGCCAACAGTCTTGGTGCACGTGATCGAAAAGGCGTTTCCCGACATGAATTTCGCGATTCAGTTAGTAAGATACCGCAGACGTCGGAGTCGATCTTTTATGGCGATGGTCAGAGCTATTCCGCGTGGGGAGATTCGTTCGCGTCCGGAATAAATGGAGATTATTCCTTTCAGCTGGAGCAATTGAACGGAAACTGGGTTGTAAAGGAAATGAACATTGGCCATCTGACAAAAAACCCGTTTCAATTGGCTTTTGATTGTGAGACGCTTCGTTTGGCAAAAAGCTCAAATGAGGGAGCATGGCGAAGTATCTACGGTCGTGTGTTTTCCGCGCAGGGACTGGACGTTTGGCCAAACAATTTTCTCGAGGAATTTGCCGAGCCAGGTTCACCGTGGACACTGCACGACCCGGTCTTTGACGAGCATCCCGTTTACGGTCGAGTTTGCCGATTGCAGGCAAGCCTTTTGCGAAATGGAACTTTGAAAAAGGTCGGCAGTGTCGCGCTCCTTGCCGAACATGGTTGGCGGGTGCTTTCCTATTCGTCTGACCTGAATGGCCATCAACAGAATGGAGTTTTTGAGTATGACTTCGACGATCAGAATGAGCCGTTAAGATCGAGTGTCTTCGAAGTAAAATCACCCCAAATCAACGTACGAACTGAAGTTACTTTTAGTCGCCTGAATGCCGAGGAATTGAGCGAAGCAAGAAGTCGCTGCTACATTTCCGCCTATGGCTTTCCCGAGCCAGTGAACAGGCGGCCGTTCTGGAAGTGGGTGTTTGGAACGGCCATCGCTCTCCCCATCGGCTGGTTTGCCTTTCGGCGACTTAAGACGAAAATGGAGCATTCAACGCCGACAAGAAAACGATGAGTGATACCGGTACCAGCACAGTTACATGTGTATCCACGACCAGTCGCATTCGATGGAGTTGGCTCGACCTTGTGGTTGTCGCCGTCGCTGGCATGGCGCTGTTCTGGAGCTTTTACAAAATACAGCCAGGTGGCGATGTCAGGATCGAAATCCGCGAGCCATTCATGCCTTTCTCTGCCAAGAAAGGGAAATCGGTCAGGATGCGTGGTGCTATTTCCAGCATTGGAAATGGGACCATTCGAATTCTCGGCGTGGCCCCTTGCTGAGGGATGACGGTGGACTTTGGTTCAAAGTTCATGCCGTTCGAAATCGAGGCTGGTCAGGAGCAAGCGTTCACGGTGACAGCAGTCGCCTCCGCAGAAGGCAAGAACGACCGGCATATCGATTTCTTTGTCGAAGCCGGCAACCGGCTCGTAGTTGAGCGGCTGGAATTTTCGATTCTGGTTACGGGCAAATAAGCCCGCGTTTAAAGTTGCAGCATGTAGCCGGATTTGGAAACACCGGCTACTCTACCCGTTTCAAAACCATGAAGGCACCACTAGCCCCCAGGACCAACTCGGTCTCTGTCAGCTCTTCAATGGTGTAAGACAACGAGTCGCCCCCCCGGATCATCACTTTCTTCTTGCTGGTTGATTCGTTAATTGACCACGTGCCTTCGAACTTCATGTCCTTGTCCCGCAGGCAGGTGCCATCTGCATTGAAGCGAAACCAGTCGAAGCCAATGGGCGTTTCGGCCGGTTTCCTTTCGTCGGCGTCCAGCAGGTAGTTGCCGTTCTTGTCAAAGCAGCTGAATTGCTGTTCCCACTCTCCGACGATGCCCCCTTTTTCGCCGGCCTGGCCTGCTGTCGAGGACGAATCAGAATCTGTACTGTCGCCCGACGACGTTTCCTTGATCGAGTCACTGTCTCCGCAACCCGAAATCATGAGGGTGCACACGATCAACGCGGTTGCAGTAAATCGTTTCATTTGTCGGGCTCCGGAAGAGCGATCAGGTTCGATCGAACGCGAATCAGTATATGAGATGCCCGGATCCCCGGTCTCTATTTGTCGAGGCCGGCTGCATCGGCGTAGCTGGATTCGCAAGAATTCAGCTTTCGGAGGGGACGCTTTCAGGGAAGTCTGAACTCTTGCGAGTTCAGCTACGGAGTTCAGCTACGGGCGTAGCTGGATTCGCAAGAATTCAGCTTTTGGAGGAGAAGCGGCCGTGGAGTCTGAACTCTTGCGAGTTTAGCTACCAATCCGCACGATCGCCCCCGAACAGCATCCATGCACTGTCCGGGGGAAAGGACATCCAACTGTTACCGCGAAAAGATGGCTGCTTGGCCAGGCCCGCTGGGGGAGGCTGCTCTTGGTTAGTCCGTCATACCCTGACGGATAAATGCCTAAGATTCACGGTTGACGTCCCTGTCAGTCCGGCTGCCTGAGTCTCCACTCCAGGGCTGCCGGCTGACAATCGCTGAACAGTTGCATTACTAAGCATCGATCGTGCCAAAACCCTGAATTGAGGCATTAGGGCTCCGACCCAGCGAGATCTTTAGGGAATCTGCGATGCAGTCGTCAAAAATGGAAGAACTGTCACCCGGCAATTTTGTAAAAATTTCAATCCAGGCTTTCAAACGGCCGCCCCTGGGAAGCCTCCGCTGCGGCAAGCGATCGGAGCAGGCTCGTGGTGATGGCCGAAAAGACCAGTTCCTGCCGGTCGAATTCGCGACTCTCGGCCTGCATCACGATCACCAGCTGCAAGCCATCGTGTTCCACAGTGCGAATCCGGTTGGAAACCAGCAGGTCCAGGCAATAAAAGTAAGAGTCGAAACCTGCGAGCAGGAAATCGTCGATCCTGTCGGAAGCCGCTTCCGTCTCGGCTCCCTCGTACTGGGATTCCAGCGATTCAAGGGTTTCCTGAATCAATGAATTGGCCGATGCCTCGCCGTTCAGCACGGTCAGCGACCAGAAAGCCCCGCCCGGCGCTAGCAACTGGATCTCGATCGCTTCGTCGTCGTCGGCGACTTCCTCCGTCAATTCCCAATTTTCCGGGTACTGGAACTTCAGCCCATGGCGTTCAAAAACTGCTGTCATTTCCGGTGATATCCTGCCGTGGAACGTTTTTTTTTCGTTTTTCGTTTTTCGTATTGTTGTGCTTGAGGATGGGTTGGCATCAATCGGATGACGGTTGATATCGATCCGGAAAACCATGCTGGATTTTCCGATACTACGGTTTCGATATAGATCGATGCGGCCTTGTCCTTTATTCTTCGCCCCGTTTGAAACACTATCGTGCGACGAACCGGCCTCTGGCCGGCCTGCTCCAGTGTATCATCGCAGACGCCATCCTGTTACCTTCGCCTGGGGGGCCATTCTTTTGCTGGCCTCGGGGGGGTGCTGCACTTTTGGCAAGCGGGAAAACGTGCAAAACATCATTGCCGCCCGCGAGTTGACGACCCAGGGGTTGTCGGCCATGCATCGCGGCCAATGCGATGAAGCCTCGCGACTGCTGAGGCAGGCCTCCGAGGCCAATCCCGAGGATCCCCGCATTCGCCGCCATCTGGCATCATCCCTTGCGAAGTCGGGGCGGAAGGACCTCGCCACCTGGGAACTGAAACAGACGCTGGCCCGCTGCGAGGATGATCCGTCCGTACACATTGAGCTCGGCAAACTTCTGCTTGAACAAGGCGAGCCGCACGCGGCATCCGCCCATGCCGACAAGGCCATTGAGATCGACCACGAACTTGCCGAAGCCTGGCTGCTCAAGGGGCGATGCGATCTGGCTGCCGGGCAGCACGCGAGAGCCGTGCCGAGTCTCCACCGCGCGGTCAATGCCGATCCGGAATGCCGCGAGGCCTTTCTCGAGCTTGCCGAATGCTGGTCGGCGACGGGAGAGCCCTTGCGGGCCCTGTCCGCGCTGGACCTGCACAACTCGCGGTTCGCTGCCGATCAGGTTCCATTGCGGGCGGTGGAGTTGACGGGGCGCGTGCTGCTGGATCTCGGCCAGCACAATCGCGCTTCGCGGATTCTCGCCGAGGCAACCCGCCGCCCGGAAACATCGCGGGCCGTCTGGCTCATGCTGGTCGAGTCCTACCACGCTGGCGGCGACCTGGTTGCCGCGCAGCAGGCCGCAAGATCCGCACAACAGCTCTATCCGGAAGATCCGGAAATTTCAGGTCTGGTGGCGGCACTGAATCCGCCCGCCGACAATCGCCTCCATGCCGCCCGTTAGGCAGGAATTCGTTCCGAATTCGCGCCGAGAAATCCGATTTCAATGGATGAGTGTCCTAGACTTGGAAGGCCGGTTTCGTCCAGGCCTACCGACGAACGAGTGCCAGACATGCCATTGCTCCGGAGCCCCAGATTGTGAGCACCATCAAGACAAGTCAATCGATCGGCGCGGCCGTTCCACCCGTCGCAGTTCCAGGCGTCGCATCGCCTGTTTTTCCAGATCGACGGCAATCGGAACAAGGTCCGGGGACGCCCGTGGTGGAGCGACGCCAGTTTGGCAACTCGCATCAGGAACTTTCGCCGGAAGCCCGCGAACTGGGGCAGGCGATTGATCAGTACAAGCTGATCCATCGGAGACGCTTTATCACCTACGAAGAAATGCTCAGCGTGATTCGTTCGCTGGGGTATCGCCGCCAGAGCTGAACCGTCCGTAACACGTCGGGCGTTATTCTTCCTCGTTGGTCCGGGCGCGACCCATCGAGATGTTGTATTCCCCCAGTGCAGGCATGATCATGGCCGTCGTGGTAAAGCCGTAAATAAAAGCCACCACGAGAAATACGGACAGGTAGCGGCCGACCAGCAGGCTGGTAATCGAAAAGAACATGGCCAGCGGCAACAGGCCGGCCGCCATCGCGAGGGCAGGGGACGGGTTGCGCGAACCGAGTGCGACGTAGAGTCCCACTCCTCCACCGACGATGCACGCCAGGAACGGCGATATCTGGGCTTCCACATTCCCGGTGAACGACACCATCATCGCCATGGCTGTAATGATGCCGAGGAAAAGAAAGAACACCGTCCCGAGACTGGCGCCGATCGCCTGGCGGCTGTTTGCGTAGATCATGCCGCAATGCAGTCCCAGCGTCGCCACAAACACGTCCAGAATCAGCAATCCAGTCACAAGATAAAACAGATTCTCCAGGGAAAGCGCGCCGGAAGCGCAGAGAAAAACACACATGGCGATCGGTAGAAGAACTGCATCGAGCGTAACGTACAACACGCCGGCCAGCTTGCCGAACAGGAACTCGCGGGGTGACAAGTCGGTCACCAGCAACAGATCGAGCGAGCGCCCGTCCCGCTCGTTGGTCATCGAAGTCACACCCAGCGCATTGATCATCACCAGGCTCAAAAGGATAAACGGGCCAATCGCCCAGGTCCCTGCGGGGATGGAAACGCTGGATTCCGCGGCGCGATTGAAAATAGTGCCGGACTGGACCATAGAAAGGAGTGTCCAGCCGACGAGCCCGGCGAGGATCCAGTAGACCAGCCGGATGTAGACGATCTTGCGTCCATACGCCCAGGTGCAGGCTTCCCGCCACAGGACCGGATTGTCCCAAACGCGACGACTCTGCCTGGCCGAGACCCTGCGGCGGGAATCGACGTGATCCTGGCGTTCGGCTTCTCCTCCGGCAACACGTTCATTGAGCCCGGAGTTCGCGGTCTCCTTCGACGAATAGATGGAAACTGCCCCCGCTTCTTCCTGCATCGGACGGACTTCACGACCCGGATTCCACGCGCGGATTCGCGCGATGGCGACCAGATTGAGAAGCAGCGCAACACCGATCATCGTCGCGAGATACGGAATGATTGTATTCGGCCACTCGTCGACGACCGACGGACGGCTGGCGGCAAGGACAGCGCGGAGCGGATTCATTGCCTGGGCTATCTGCTCTCCGGAAATCGAACCGGAGTTGCCCAGCCATACTCCGGCGACTTCGGCGGCTCCTACCCAAAAGACCATCGCCAGGCCGACAAGTGCCAGTGTCTGAAACGTCTTTTCCCGCCACAGGGCAAGAGTCGATCCCAGGCTTCCGGCAGCGAAAATCGTCACCGCAGTGACCAGGAAGGTCCAGCCAACCTGCTCGAACGAGGTGCCGCCGAACAGGACGATGAACATGAAAATGGGAAGTGCCGTAGCGAGCAGGACAGCGATCCCCAGCAAACTGGCAAACAGCTTTCCCAACACAAGTTCGCTATTGGACAGCCGCGTCATCAACAGCAGGATCATCGTCTGCTTGTCTTTTTCAACGGCAATATTGGTCGCTGCCTGGACCGCAGCCATGAAAGTCATCAACACCAGCTGAAGCGGAGCCAGAACCTGAAAGAGAATTGAGCCAAACCGGGCCATGTCGCCAAGGTTTCGGATCGTCTGCGTCCCGGCAAGGACCATCCACGCGGTACACATCAGCAACAAAAGGGCAATCGCGTAGACGGCGCGCGAGATGTAAAACCGCCGGCGACGCGGTGCCACCACAGTTTCCCGGGTAAAAACGGGTCCGACAAACACCTGGCGGGTCCTGGCTGAGGGATAAGTTAAAAAAGGAGAATCCAGATGATGACCGTGAATGCGGTTTTGTTCAAGTAGAACATCCACCGGAATTGTCGAACCGATCGCTGTAGAAAACATCGGGAATTTTGGCGATAATGAAGCGACCCGGCCGAATGCTCCGGTGCCATGGGGTGATTGAGTGTCCCGGACCCAGGCCTGTTTCCCGGTCCAATGCGTTTTCTGAAATCTCTCAACGGAATCTTCATGCTGCTGTTCGCCGCGGCGCTGGGGATTGCGCTGATATGGCTTCCGGGCTGGCTTGTTACCCAATACGAACGGGTCAATGCACTTGGTTCGATCTGGGGAAATGTCTACCTGTTTTTTGTCGGTACCGGCGTATTGCTCGTTGCCGGAAGCCTTTTATGGACGCTCTGGCGTTTGTGGGGGAGGCAGGTCGCCAAGCGGCTGCAGCGAAAGCGGCAGGCAAAAAGTCCAAGCCAGCTCTCGCCGGACCAGATGAGCGCCGAGATCGACGAGAACTTGCAGTCTGTCGACCAGTTGCAGGAAACGGCAGGCGAGGCCTATGCGGGCAAACTCGGCTCGCTGGTTCAACAAATCGAGTACAAGCGGGAGCAGCAAACCCTGGAGATTGTCGCCTTTGGAACCATTTCCAGTGGCAAGTCCTCGGTCCTTAATCTTCTCGCCGGTCGCGATGTCTTCGCCACGGAACTGCGCGGGGGAACCACGATTGCAAGAAACGAAATCCCCTGGCCCGGAATGGACAAGGCGATACTTGTCGACACACCCGGGCTTGGCGAAATCGATGGCGCCGGGCACGCAAGTGTAGCGGCGGGGGCTGCGCGTGATTCCGATATCGTGCTGCTGGTCGTCGATGGCCCGCTTCGCGCCAGCGAATTTGATCTGCTCAAACGACTTGGCGAAATGGAAAAGAAAGTGCTGATCTGTCTGAACAAGCGGGACTGGTACAGCGAGGCCGACCGGCAGAAACTGCTTGGACAGATCCAGAGTCAGACCACGGGAATCGTGAACCCGCGCGATATTCTGGCAATTCAGGCGCAAAGCGGTTTCCGCAAACGAATGACGGTTCTCGCCGATGGCAGCCAAAGTGTCGAGGAAGTCGAGGTGTTTCCGGATATCGAGTCTCTGGCCTTTCGCCTGAACAACATGATCGATAACGAAAGCAAGCGCCTGATCATGTCCAATCTCCTGTTGCAGTCGCGAGGTCTGGTGGAAACGGCCCGGCTGCAGGTTCAGGAATCGCTTGATGCCCAGGCCTGGCGGATCGTCGACAGGCACATGTGGGGAGCGGGAGGCGTTGCGGCGATCGCCCCCATGTTTGTCGATGTTGCGGCCGGGGTCGCCATCAATACCCGCATGATTCTGGAACTGGCTTCGGTCTATCAACAAAAAGTCGACCTTGACGCGGCTTCGCAATGGCTGCGGGAAATGGGCAAGAATCTGGTCGGCATCCTCGGCATGCACGCCGCCGCGCCCGTGGTTGCCACCATTACCGGCTCGCTGCTCAAAACCGTTCCATTGGCCGGTCAACTGGCGGGTGGGGTATTGCAGGGATCGGTGCAAGCATTGATAACCCGCTGGATAGGTTCGGTCTTCATCGAGTATTTCCGCAACGAAATGAAGACACCCACCGGCGGCCTGACAGGGCTGGCCCGACGGCAATGGGAGGAAGTGACGTCGCCGGCGGAACTGCGAAAACTGTTGTTGATGGCCAGACGAAAGTTCGACGGCGAAGGGAAAGCAGGGTGATTTGCCGGCGGACCGGGCTTTTCACTCCTCCGTTCCCGGGAAAAAATAACAAAGTCAAGTCAATACGCCTGCCGGCTGTTCCAGTGAGTCTCCCTTGAATTCAACTTCTGCCACGACTGTTGAAGACCGCAACTACCGGGATGCTGTGGAGACAGTCCGCGGAACGCTTTCCAGATTGCGCGGCTGTCCACCAGATGAAATCGCCCATCTGGAGAAGGACATTGCCCAGCTGGAAGCGATGTACCAGAAGATCACTGCCGGCCAGGTTGAAATCGTGATCTTCGGTGAAATAAGCACCGGCAAATCGGCCCTGATCAATGCGCTGGTCGGCCGCGCAGTCGCCGAAGTCGACGTCCAGGGGGGATGGACACGGGAAGTCTGGGGAACGTCATGGGATGGAAGCGGGTATCGGGTGCCGGGACTGGACCGGAGCGAGGTCGTGCTCGTCGATACTCCCGGGATCAACGAGATTGGGGGAAAAGACCGCGCTGAACTCGCCGAAACGACGGCCCGCCGCGCCGACATGATCCTGTTCGTCACCGACTCGGACCTGAATGAAGTCGAATTCCTCGCGCTGGCCGAACTGGCTTCCATACAAAAGCCGCTCATCCTGGTGATCAACAAGCTCGACCTCTATACCGAGGGCCAGCAAAGGGAACTGTTCGAAATTGTCCGCGACCGCGTGACGGGCTTGATACCGGAACGAAACATTGTCTTGACCACTGCCGACCCCCGTCCTGTCGAGTATGTGATTCACGACGCCGCCGGCACGGTAAGGACCGAGTGGAAAAAACCGGAGCCCCAGGTCGAAACACTCAAATCCCTGATACTCGAGACGCTCGAACGGGAGGGATTGGGTCTGGTCGCCCTGAACGCGGCCATGTATGCGGCGGACAAGAGCGACAGGATTTCCAGCCTGCGCGTCCGCCTCCGCAGCAAGAAAGCCGAGCAGGTCATATGGACTCTGGCGACGACCAAGGCCGTCGTCGTGGCAGTCAATCCATTGCCCGGCGTTGACATCGTGTGTGGAATGGCTGTCGACGCCCTCATGATCTCATCGCTTTCGCGTGTTTACGGGCTGAATTTTTCCATGAACCAGTCGCGAGGCCTGGCGCGGGCGGTCGCGAAAGCCGCGGGGATAATTGCACTGGGTGAACTCCCCTCCTGGGGATCGAGCCTCTTCAAGCTCATGACGGGGACGCTTGGTACGGCACTGACCATCATTCCCCAGGGAGCGGCGGCCGGGTTCAGCTCCTACATTATTGGTCAGGCGGCCAGGCACTATTTCGAACATGGCGGTTCCTGGGGAGCGGGGTCCGCCAAGTCCGTTGTGCGACAAATCCTCGACGAAACCGACAAAGAATCGATCTTGTCCCACCTCAAGGACGAGATTCGCCGCCGCCTGCAATGGAATCGGCATGCCGAAAGCGCGTGAAGGAACGGGGGCCGCGCATCGGAAATCTATGGCGAAATCTGCGGTATAAACGGAATTGCCGGCACAGATCGAACCGGCCAGGCCCACTTTGCCGATTATCCCTCCCATTCTCGCCCAAACACGCTTGCCGGCAGAACGTCTTCACCGCATCCTTTCACGAAACCTGCGTGCGGTGCAATTTCTGACCAAAAACTGGTGCCAGTCCCTTCCGTTTCCCCGAACAACCTGCCGCCACTGCCGTGAGAGAATAATGAATTGCAAACTGAAAAAAGGCTGGAACCGGGTTCGCGTCTTTCTGGCTGATGAAAGCGGTCCGACCGCCGTCGAATATGCGATCATGCTTGCAATGATCATTATTATGTGTATCGGAACCATCTTGTCGACTGGCGATGTCCAGAAGGTCATCTGGGAAGATTCAGGGGACTCGCTTCACGAGGCCCTTTACGGCAATTGATCCGCCACTCAGGAGAACAGGGGATATTCAGATGTCCGCCCGCCTGCGCCGCTTTCTGAATGAAGAAGATGCCGCTACGGCTGTCGAGTATGCCGTGATGCTGATGTTGATCGTGGCCGTCTGTATCGTCGCGATTCAATCCGTGGGAAGCCAGGCAAGCGGTCTGATGGAGCATTGCCAGCACGAGATGGACGCCCACATGAACAACTAGTTCCCAAACGGATACCCGCTACTCTCAACAGGGATGTGAATGAGCCGGTGCCGGGCACTTGCCCCTGCAACAAGGGCAACTGAAGCGATGGTTGAGGTAGTGTGCCAGCACCAGGATGCCGCCGCCAACCGGGGTGATCCACCAGAGAAGGCTTGCAGGAATCGAAGCAAGGCTGCCACCCTCTCCTCCGCCTGAGATGGATTCGATACCGGAAGCAAAGGCGGCAATGCCAATGAGCGCCAACCCCAGACTGCCCAGGGCGACAGGCAACTTGTGCCCGTGAATCCGCAGCCCGGGAACAAAGGCAACGATCCCGACGACAAGGCAGATGCCAAACATCCATCGATGGATCTCGGCATCGACCATCCATGACGATCCGAACGCAGGGAGCCACCAGACGGCAAGCGGCAAGAGGGCACAATGGATCGCACAGATAATCGATGCGATCATGCCCATGGTGTCGCCGACTGTCTGCAATGAACCCAGCGAAACCGCGAAGCGTCGCTGCGCGGCATTTGGGTGCGGAGGCTGGATAATTTCCAGTTTCATGTTGCCCGATTCACCGTTTCCGGAATTGCGATGAAAAAAGGGAGTCCTTTTACCTTGCGGAAATCCCTGCCGACAATCATATCGCCGTTTTCAAGATGCACAACAGTCGCAAATGCAATTTGATCCGAAAAACCGGCTGATGCCGGTCAAAACGGGCACTTTCGATTTTCCAATGGAACTGGTCGTTCCGCCTGCAGATTGCCGGACTATACCGGAGTGCGGCTTTTCAGCCGGCTGCCCGGGCCTTTGGAATCCGGAAGGTTGCCATTTTCACCCCGGAAACGGGCGTGCAGCGAAGACCAGTCAATCACCAGTCGGCCCCCCAGGGATTCATGCTGTTTGGCCCAGTTCATGAGCAGGTCGAGGCAGGCATGATCGATGTAATCCAGATGTTCAAAGTCCACATGCAGTTCGGCAGCTGCCGGTACTTCCTCCAGCTTGCTGGCAAGAGCCGGCAGACGAACAAAAGTCGCCGCACCATTGAGTTTAAGCGTTGTGACCTGAGGATTGTCGGGATTCGGGACAAGCTGCGTTTCCAGATGCGAAAAAGTGTATAGCAGCTTGATGGCGGCGAGCACGATTCCCGTGATAACCCCGGTCAACAGGTCGGTCGAAACAATCGTGACAACCGTTGCCAGATAAATCAGCACTTCTGACCAGCCGAACTGGGCCAACTTGCGTATTGCCTGTACGTTGACAAGTTTGTATCCGGTGTAGACCAGAATGGCGGCCAGTCCCGCGAGTGGAATCATTCGCAGCATCGAAGCCAGCAGCATGACGAAAAGCAGCAGCCACAGTCCATGGAGGATGGCGGACAATCGCGAAGTGCCACCGGCCTGAACATTTGCCGTGCTTCGCACGATGACGCCTGTCATCGGGAGAGCACCCAGGAACCCGCTGATAGCGTTCCCGATCCCCTGGGCAAAAAGCTCCTTGTCGTACTGTGTTCTGGGGCCAGTATGCATCTGGTCAACTGCCGTGCAACAGAGCAGGGTCTCGGCCGATGCGACAACTGCGATCACCGCAGCGGCCCGCAGAATGCCCATCCAGTCGGCTCCCGACAGGAGGGTAAGGCTCGGGAAATGGACCTCGCTGAACAGGTTGTCGGGAACCTCGACATAGGTCACGGGAAGCGCCAATATCGCTGCAATCGCAGTGGTAACTACGATGGCAAACAGTGGAGGAGGTATCAGTTGCAGTTTCTTTGGTGCAAAGGACTTCCAGACCACGATGAGTACAATCGTGGCAAGGCCAATGAGCGCAGCCCAATGGTGGTTTTTTTGTGTGGCCAGCAGTGAATCGAGAGCCGCTGCTGCATCTTCCTGGTCCTTCAGGATGGACGAATTCCATTCAGTAATAGAGCCTTTTGCCTTCTGCAAGGCGGAAGTCGCAGCGGCGATCGCCTCTTTCGAACGGGCCAGCCGGTCCCCCTGATCCAGTTCAGTGATTCGCGATTCTTGCGAAGCCAGTGATTCAATAATTGCCTGTTGCCCGGCTTCCAGATCGCTGACACGACCCGCCTCGGGCCTTGGGATGGCGACGTCTGGTCCGAGCGACTCAAGGTCGCCATGAGGAATGAACTCGGCGACGGTCTCACGAAATTGCACCTGTCGTCGATGCAGTTCGCCAACACCATGAAGGATCTCCTGCCGGGCCACGCGGAATTCCTGTGATTCCAGTCCCGGCCAGGCCAGCCCCGAAAGCAACGACTCGGGCATGCCGACAATGTTTGCCAGTCCCTTTCCCTTGACTTTCTGGTCCATCATCACATGGAACTGGCTGGCCAGAATCAGGATGCCAATGCCAGCCAGCATTCCTTGAATCACAGCCGGGGATACGGCACGGAACCATTGACCGAGCTTGAAAACGCCTGCCAGCAATTGCATGATTCCGGCAAGCAGCACAATCGTGCCCAGCGTTTCGATTCCAAACCGGGTGATGTATTCATAGACGATCACCGTAAGACCGGCAGCCGGACCACTGACCTGCAGCGGACATCCGGCGAGGAAACCGGCGACGATACCCCCCACGATGCCGGTGATCAGGCCCGCCGAAACCGGCGCTCCGGATGCGACGGCGACGCCCATGCACAGCGGCAAAGCCACCAAAAAAACGACTATCGAGGCGAGCAGATCTTTCTTCAGATCGGGATCGCGTTTCGCGTCAATAACTGGGTTCATCCTGTTTTCTCGACTTGTTTGTGGCAAAGAGCCGGATCAGATGGCTGGAAGTTTCTCTGTGACTTCCCGTTGCTGCCGGGTTCCCTGTGTAAGCTGAACAAACTGGGACTGTTCGGGCTCATAGGCGAAGACCTGTCCGGTCTGAAACTTGTAGACCCATCCACTCAGGGTCAGTTCTCCACGTCCCATTGCGGCGCGAACGGACGGATGGGTTCGCAGGTTCTCCAATTGCACGAGCACATTCTCCTCGACCGTCGCAGTTAAACGGTCTTCAGGTCGAACGATGTGGCTATAGTTCTCCTTGATAATCCGCGATGTCGCTTCGGCGTGGCCAAGCCAGCTTTTGACTGCCGGGAGAGATTCCAGGGATTCCGGCTGCAGAAGCCCTTGCATGGCCCCGCACAAGGAATGGCCGCAGACGATAATGTCACGTATCCTGAGAACACTGACCGCATATTCGATGGTGGCCGATTCGCCGCCGTTTACTGCTCCGTACGGAGGGACGATGTTGCCGGCGTTGCGAAGGATGAACAGTTCTCCCGGTTTCGTCTGTGTCAACATCGCCGGGTCAATGCGGGAGTCGGAACAGGTGATGAAAAGGGCGAGAGGGTTTTGCCCTTTGGTGAGCCGCTCAAACAGTTCTGTTTCGCTGGCAAATACCTCTCTCTGAAACTGATGAAGACCGTCGATCAGTTTTTGCATGACTTTTTCTCCCGTGATTTGAACGATGGTGGTTTTGCGGTCGCGCTTTCATTTTCCTGCGAAACGATCGCATGAAAAGAAATTCTGCCAGAATCGGTCCGAATGGCCGGAGGATCGTCAGGAAAAACTGGCCAGACAGACGCGCATGGGGAACGGCAATGAGATTGCCGCAAACGAAGCGCCCGGATTGCAATGTGTCAAATGCCGGGCAAAGCCCACGCGTTAACAGCGCATGGGAAGAGTATTGGCATTGAAATTGCCAGGGCGAAGCAGCTGATTCCGAAAGCGGGCAAGGCTGCAGGAAGCACGATCAGGGCTGAAAAAAGACAATAGACGGAATTCGCGGATGGCTTTCGAATTCCTGGCATCCCGGGGTTTTCGCCGGTTCGTGTCGCCATCGACGAATTTACCGAGGTCCTCGCTGCTCTTTTCCTCCCGCTCTGGCTCGTTGGAGCCGGAACCAGTCAGGAAACTTGGCATTTGCGCAAAGAGCTGGCATCCAGGGAAATAAACCGGGGAAGCCAACACCGAAAGGGCGATAATCGTCCGGAAAAGAAGGGTGCCGACACAGTGCCAAGGCCGGCACGGCCGTGAACGAGAACCGTATTTTCGCCAAACGCCTGCCACCAAACCTGCCTTTCCGCTTCTTTATTCGATATTTTCGCAATTCTGGATTCGCCAAAGAATATATCGGCAAAGATGCACAAATTCAACCGGGATCGTTTGTCGAATCAGGGCTTTTCCGACCGGGAATCAGAATGCAGGCAGGCAGATCCCGAGGCAACAGTAATCGGTTACACGTTGCGCCGCGCTTACCGTGAAATGAATTCCCGTTGGCTATTCGCTTCAACGGCAATCGGCACAATGCCCGCGCAAAAACACTTCGGAAACATCGCCCACCTTGCGAAGTGAAGGTGAATCTCCGGCGACCTGCTTGAGATCGATTTCCGCAAGGCAAGTGATCTTGCCGCAATCGATGCAAATGAAATGAGGGTGGGAGCTTCCCTCGGCGTGGCCTTCGGCAAGCTCATATCGCCAGGCATGATCGCCAAGTTCCATGCGGCGCACCAGGCCGGCTTCCGCAAGGTCATTCAGTGCCCGGAACACAGTCGACGTATCCGGACCCTGATCGCCGAGCTTGCCGACCAGTTCGGCATGGGACTGGGGCTGTTTGCCGAATTGCAGCAGGTGCATGACGGCCACTCGTCCGGGAGTCGCCCGCAGACCTGCGCCGCGAATCATTTCGCGGATCTTGTCGTAGGCGGGCGATGGCTTGTTGCGAGGCATCGGTTTCCTGTTCATCGGCGTCGAATATCGGGCCAGGGGCCGGATCAGGTCCGGGCCAGGAACCTGATTCTAGGGAAACCGGCCTTGCCGATCAAATCGCGGTATTCCCCGGCTGTTGCTTTTCGTGCGATTCACCGGTTCAGGCCGGCCCGGGCGATGGCGTTTTCGCCAAAGATGTCCCGGAGACCTGCGCTGTGACGGCCAGCCTGGCCTGCGGACGAGCTGGCGGGAATTTCTTCCGTTTTCGGGATGGAGGCATCGATGACGGGCGAGCCCTTGCCGGTCACCTTGTTCAGGAACCAAGAGATCTCCGAGACGTCGACTCCATTGCTGACCAGACGGCCCTCGATCATGTAAGACTGGGTGAGTCCAACCAGCTTTCCGGAATCATCCAGAATCGGTCCGCCACTGTCGCCCGGGTTGACCGGCGATGAAGTCTCCACGACCTGCATCCGGTTGGCATCGATGCGCTTGAAGTAGTTGGCTCTCACATAGCCCGCCGTGTAGATCCAGAGGGCATCACTGGAACCGGGGTTGCCGATCGAGTGGACGAGCTGGCCGGGGCGGGCCGGCTTGCCGAATTCAATCGCCTTGACCGTTTCCGGCAAGGAGACAAGCTCGATCACCGCGAGATCGCGCACCGGATCCGTCGCGAGGACTCTTCCTTCGATACCGTAACGGTCGCTGTGCCGATGATAATACTCGCTGTCGCATTCGATTTGCCCCTGCAAAACGATCGGGAAGAATACTGTCACCGTGGCATCGTTTCCGACCACGTGCTCGTTGGTAACCACGAGCCGGCGTTCGCGATCGACAAGCACCCCGGAGCCCAATGAATCCGAGGCGACAACATAGACCGTCGAATGCACGGCGGATGCGTAAACATTTTCGTTGGCGGTTATCGTGCCGCAAAGCGAAGTTGCGAAGCACAGGACAAGAGAAACTCGGGTCAGGATTTTTGAGGTCATTTTTGCACCGGGGGACGAATGTCGTCACTCTGGGGTTTGAGGGGTCGAGCGGGGTATGGAGGTTTGTGTCACCTCCCGATTCCAGTACAAGGCAGAGGACATAATGTGACAGCAATCCTGATAGAAAAATCCGCAGGACCACGCCGGATCTTCATTCAGGAAACAAAAAAACCGCACCGGTCTTTCCGGTGCGGTCATGGCAGATCTCTCGATCGGGTTCAGGGAATCGGGTTTTTCGTTCTACTGGCGGACGAAACCGATTTCGTTTCCATTGACCAGCAGTGTGAACTGGTTTGCGTTGTCGAAACGTACCTGGGCGCTGATTTTCTCGCCGCGATCATCGACCATGGTCATGTTGTCGCCATCGATGGTGTAGCTTCCACTGGTCACGGTGTTGTTCGCACGCAGCTCAAACCGGCCGGCATTGTCAAGCACGAGGACCATTCCTGCCGCAGCGGCATTCCACTGGCCCGTATGCCGCGGAGCATCCTGACCCCATTGCGAAGGATCCCAAAGCGTACGCGTTTCAGCGGCCAGATCAGCGAGCATCACAAGCCGGTTTTTCAGGTCTTCGACGGTCACTTCGCCACGGGCCTCGATGCAACTCCAGACCTGGATCATGCGATACTGCGGATCGTAGGAAAAGAAGCAGTCGCCGACCGTGCCGTTCTTCGCAAGCATTTCGAGCAGGCAGGGGGTGTATTCCTCGGGCCGGGCGTTTTCCGGAATCGGTGCCAGATTGTATCGTGCCCAGATGACGCTGCCGCGCTCATTGGTGTGAATGATTGTCGGAAAGTTCAGGTCATTGCAGGTCACAACCATTTCCCAGGCCACGGCGGAAAGCTGATTCAGATTTTCGCAGGGGACCTGTTCAATCATGGACTTGAGTTTCTCGCCGGTAACGGCATGGGGAGGGAGATTGGAGGTGTTGCCACCAAATACCGAATTAAGGCCTTCATGGGCCTCGATGCGGGCAACAAGCAGGCAGCCGGTAATGAAGCTGGCGGCGAGCATCAGGATCGATTTGCGGTTGGAACGTTTCATGGGTTTTCTCGCTTGGAAAAAGTTTTGCGGGGTAGTTTTTTTTTCTGATCCTTTCCGGATCTGCACCCCATACGGCCCGCCCGCCGGCCTGTGACATTTCCCTGCCGGAAAACCCGCGAACTGCGGAAAAACCTGCGGAATTGCGATCGCCGGAAATCCCGAAAAAAGGCCGGAGCAGCTGTTACACCAAAACGGCGAATTCGGGTCAAAACAATGAAAAGCAGTGGGACGCATGCCGAAGCTTCCTGTCCGAAAGGGCAGGGCGGTTCAGGCTATCGGCCGTAGGTTCTGGTGAAATTCCCGATGATCCTTCCGGAGACCTCAGTGTTGGCGCGAAGGCACCTTTGCGTCAGTTCCTCGGCCTCCTCCTCGCGAAAATAACCCTTGCCCTGATAAAGGCGAATTCGCAAGGCAAAGCTTTCGCCGTCGGATTCCGGATGGAATTGCGTGGCATAGACGTGCTTGCCATAACGGATCATCTGAAAGGGACATGCATCCGAATTCAACAAATGGGCCGTTCCGGCAGGGAGGGCATCGAGTGCCTCCTTGTGTCCGACAAGTGCCGGAAACCGGTCGGGCAAGCCGTTGAGTAACGGATCGAGCTGTCCGGCCCCGGTTTTGCGGCACTCGATTTCACCGACAGCTTCACCATAACGATCCTTGGAAACCGGCGCCCCGAGGTGGCGACCAAGGATTCCTATTCCGGCACAGCACCCGAGGAACGGAAAGTCGCGTTGCGTGATTTCCGGCATCAAGCGGAGCAGGGCAGCTTCCATGCGGGCTTCGACCGGGTCCTTCATCTTCGGGTCATCGCTCACGCACCCCGGGCCGCCGCCGACGATCACTGCGGAAAGGTCATCCAGCGAAAGACGGGTTGGAATATCCTCGCGGTCGAGGCGGATTCTCCAGGTCTGTCGTTCATCCAGTGAGCCGCGTTTGAGAAACGATGCAAACTCTTCGTCGGCAGCTTCAGTTTCCGGGCGCAACTGGATAATCAGGAACGGTTTCATGGAAGACCCTGGTTTTTCGTTTCCGGAATGTTACCTGAAAAACGGGCAAAAAAAATCCGGCGTATTTGCCAGACGAAGGAGATGAGGCAACAATGAACCTGAATGAAAGGGGCGTGCCCCATTTGCAGGATCATTTGCCCAGGTCGAAAAAATGGATGATACCAGGAAGAAATTGCTTGCCGGACTTGCCGAACTGCACAACGAGCTGAAAGACGCACAGGACCTGGAAAAACCGGTGATGGATGCGTTGCTGGAAGTCGCGGCCGATATACGTGCTCTTGCAGAGCGGCGAGACAGCGAGGGGGCCGGGCTGGCCGGGGACGTGGAACAGCATTCATTCCTGTCGGAGCAGGTTGCGAAATTTGAAACGAATCACCCGGCCGCTACCCGTTTCCTGTCGCAATTGACGGAACTGCTCGGCTCGATCGGAATCTGAAGCGGATAAAAAAACGCATCCCCGGCCGGGCAGGGGATGCGTTTGATTTTGATGCCTGTTGAGCGCCTTGCCTGCGTGGCACTCACTCGAGCAACTCGGTATTCCAGTAGGCTTCACTGAGGAATTTTTTCCAGCTGCCGATCCGCATCTTGTGACGCGAGTAAGCCGGACTCCAGGCGGGTCGTTCCGGTTTGCGCCGCAATCGCATGTGAGCCTGTTCCGGCGTCCGGTCGGCCTTGATGTGATTGCAGGCGACGCAAGCCAGGACGCAGTTTTCCCAGGTCGACTGGCCATTCTGCGCACGCGGAATGACGTGGTCGATCGTCAATTCATCGTGCGGCGGCTGTGCCATGCAGTACTGGCAAGTGTACTTGTCCCGCTTGAATATGTTCCGGCGGCTGAAGGTAACCGTAGACTTTGGCAACCGGTCAAAGGTCACCAGCGTGATGACTTCCGGAACACAAAACCGTTTCGAGATCGCCTGGATGAAGCGATCGTTCTCTCCGGGTTCCAGTCGGGCCCAGTCATCCCAGTCGAAAAGCTGGTAGGTTTCCGGGTCGACAACCCGTGCTGTCCCGGAGAACAACATCGACATCGACCGGGCAACCGAAGTGATATTCACAGGCTGCCAGTTGCGGTTCAGCACCAGGGCAGGTTGTTTCAGGACGGCGGCAACCACGATTCTCTTCCCTGTTGACGGTTTGGGTCGCAGTCCCATGCGGGACGGCGGGGGCATACCTGCCCGCACTTTAAACATTGAACAATTATAGACTGAAATGGCACCGGGCGCATATCGAACCCTGGCATCCAGGGACCGATAGCCTGGCAAATCGGCGCCGGTGCCCGCCCCATCAGGCGACTTCCCGATTCTTGCCAGCGCTATCCTTCAGACGCTTCCTGTCCCGGCCGGTTCACTTGCAGGCACAGCTTCGCCCGAAATGATGCAGGTTTCATCATGTAATTTCCGGCGGGGGGTTGGCGGCGGTATCGCCAGTTGATCGCCGGTCGTATCCCTGATAGCCTGTCGGCCGTGTTGACCCGGCGGTCGCCTTGTTCGTCCCGGTCCGCCGGCAAGGGAAAATCAGAAAACCAGGAATGAATGGGCATGGCACAATCGGGCAAAGGGATTCTCGCGTTCGCCGGCAGCAGCAAACGGGAGTCGATCAATTTCCGGCTTCTCAAACACATCGTGGCGCGCCTTCAGGAAAAGGGGGCTCAGGTCAAGATTCTCGACATGCGGGAGTTCGACATTCCGCTTTTCGGCGAAGACTACCTCTCGGAAAACGGATTTCCGGCCGATGCCCAGCGATTTTACGAATTGCTCAAGTCCCACCCGGTGTTCCTGATCGCCTGCCCGGAATACAACCGGAGCATCACGCCCTTGCTGAAAAACCTGATCGACTGGTCCTCGATTCCGCGACCTGGGGACAGTCCCATGGCGGCGTTTAATGGCAAGACAGCCGGGCTCTGCGCTTGTTCCAACGGGAAACTGGGCGGACTTCGCGGGCTCTATCACGTTTCCGATATCCTGCAAAGCATCGGAACGAACGTGCTCCCCAAACAGGTCGCCGTGGGCGGTTTCGCCGAAGCCTTTTCGCCTGAGGGAAAACTGGTCGACAAGATGGCCTCCAATATGATGGAAGCCATGTGCGATTTGCTCGCCGCGGCTGCGGGCTGAGATTCAATCAGAGTCCCGTCGCCTTTTTCCAGTTCGCACCTGCTGCGGGACTGGCTGGAGGAACGTGGCAAGAACGCAACCCGCAAGGCGGGGACTTCATGGCGGGACCACAGGGGGCACGCCGCGGTTTTCTTTGCGTCCAGCGCAGTTGAGATTTCAGATTTCAGATTTCAGGTTTCAGGTTTCAGGTTTCAGGTTTCAGATTTCAGATTTCAGGTTTCAGGTTTCAGGTTTCAGATTTCAGATTTCAGATTTCAGATTTGGGATTTGGGATTTCAGATTTGAGATTTGAGATTTGGGATTTGGGATTTGAGATTTGGGATGTCGGATTTGAGATTTGGGATGTCGGATTTGAAATCTGTAATTTGAAATTTGAAATTAAGGCTTCCAGATGCCAGATCTGAAATTTGAAATCTGAAATTTGAAATTTCGGTCCGCGGAGATCGGCACTCAGGCGTCGGCAAATTTCCTCGGGCGATGCCGGCCATTGGTCTCCGTTGCCGGACGGGGCACGTCAGTCAAAAGCTGCACATTGGCTGCGCCAAGCAGTTCAACCAGCCGCTGCCGCAGCTCGTCGACAACATCGATTCCCGGCTTGCGGCAGTCGATCACCGCCACGGAACCGTCCTCGGTCGTCACCGCCAGTTGCAACTGGTGTTTGCCCGGATATCCGCGAACGATCTGATAGACAATCTCCAGGACATCCGCTGGCGCGACCCGGGTGTCCACCTGCAAGTTCAACCCCGAGGTGTAGCGGCCTTCAAGCTGATTGACCGGGACAAGTTCTTCGACGATCAGATTGGCTTCGTCACCTCCACGCTTGTCGACGACACCGCGCGCCAGGACGATCGCATCCGGCGTAACGAACTTTCCAAAGCGGGTGAAATCGGAGGGCCAGAGAATGCAGCGAACGCTCCCCGACATGTCTTCAAGATCGAACATGACGTAGCGAGTCGGATCACCCGGATTCTTGACCCGTTTGACATTCGAGAATTTGATGGAAGAAATCAGCCCCCCGACGGCGACCGATTGCCGGTCGCGACATTCGGCGAGAGCCGCGGCTTCGTGGCTCCGGGTTCCGGCGAAACGGCTTTCGTATTCGCTCAGCGGGTGGCTGGTCAGGTAAAAGCCCAGAACTTCCTTTTCGGCGCGAAGTTGTTCGCCTCGTTCCATATCGGGAACGTCCGGCATGACGGCCGGGACCGGTACTGCGGCATCATCGTCATCGCCGAAAAGGCTTTTCTGGCCGCTGCGGCGATCGGCGGCCCTGGCCGTGCCCGACTGCAAGGCCCGTTCGAGCACGGCAAGCAACTGGCTTCGCCGCCCGCCCAGGCAATCCATGGCACCGGCCTTGATCAGCGACTCGATGGCAGCCCGCCCGCAGACACTGCTTTCGATGCGGTGGCAGAAATCGAAAAGATCCCGGAAGGGACCATCGCTGACGCGACTGGCGACGATGGCCTCGGCTGCCGAGTTGCCACAGCCCTTGATCGCCGAAAGGGCGAAGCGGATCTGGTTGCCACTGACCGTGAACTTGACTCCCGACTGATTGATCGACGGATTCTCGACAACAATATTCATCCGCGCGCAGTCTTCCAGGTGTTCGACGAGCGGGTCCTTGCGGGTGAAATTCCGGTGCGGGATGTCGCCGGTCAGAAGGGCCGCCATGTATTCGACGGGGTAGTTCGTTTTCAGCCAGGCGGTCTGCCAGGCAATCAGGGCATAGGCCGTGCTGTGTGACTTGTTGAATCCGTATCCGGCGAACTTGAGGATCATCCCCCAGAACTCATCGGCCGACTTCCGGTCAAGGCCGTTTTCCCGGGCTCCTTTCAGGAACTGTTCGTGATTTGCGGCGATGGTCGATTCTTTCTTTTTGCTGATCGCCTTGATGCACGAATAGGCGTCGGCAAGCGGGATGTTTCCTATCCGGTTGAGAATGCGCATGACCTGTTCCTGATAGACCATGACACCGTGCGTCTCGCTGAGGATCTCGCGAAGCACTTCGTGGCGGTATTCCGCCTTTTTGCGGCCGAGCTTGACATCGATGTACTGCTGGACCATCCCCCCTTCCAGTGGCCCTGGCCGGTACAGGGCGTTGGTGGCGATGATGTCATGGAAATGGTCGGGCTTCATCTTTTGCAGCAGGTCGCGAATCCCTCCGCTTTCCAGCTGGAACACCCCCTTCGTCTCGCCGCGCTGCAGCGTGGCAAAAGTCGCCTTGTCGTCAAGCGGAATCTTGAACAGGTCAATCTGTTCGCCACGAGTCTGCTCGATGATTTCAAGGGCATCGCTCAGCACGGTCAGGTTGCGCAGGCCGAGGAAGTCCATTTTCAGCAGGCCGACAGCTTCCACGTCCTCCATCGACCATTGAGTGATGATATCGTCCTTGCCGGTAACGCGCCCGAGAGGCAAATACTCGGTCAGCGGCTTGTCGCCAATGACGACGGCTGCGGCATGCGTGCCGACATTTCGGGCAAGGCCTTCGAGACGCTGCGCATAATCGACCAGCTCGGCGATTTCAGCATCGGTCTCGACCAGCTTTCGCAGTTCCTCGTTCTCCTCGATCGCCTCGCGAATCTTGACTTTTGGACGGTCGGGAACCAAAGCCGTGATCTGGTTGACGCGGGCCACCGGCATGCCGAGAACACGTCCGACATCCTTGATCGCAGCCTTGGCGGCCATGGTTCCAAAGGTGCCGATCTGGGCGACCATGGCTTCCCCGTACTTCTGTTTGACATATTCGATCATCTCTCCCCGCCGCTCCTTGCAGAAGTCGATGTCGATATCGGGCGCCTCGAGCCGGTTCTCGTCGAGGAAGCGCTCGAAGAGCAGGTCGAAGCGAATGGGGCAGACATGGCTCAGGTAAAGCGCGTAGCAGACCAGCGCGCCGACGCCGCTGCCACGCGCCGTTGCCGGTATCTTTCGCGCGCGGGCTTCGCGGACGAAATCCCAGACAATCAGGAAATAGTTTTCGAACCCGAGTTTTCCAATGACCTCCAGTTCGCGGTCGAGTCGCTGTCGCAAGACATCCGAAATCTCGCCGCCGGGAAGCAATTCCTCGTTTCCCGCATATCGTTCGCGCAGTCCCTGTTCACAAAGATCGCGCAACAACTCGCCCGGTTTCCGCTGATCGGGCAAGTGGTAAACCGGAAAATGGCGGACGCCAAGGTTGAGCTGAATGTCGATGCGATCGGCAATCTCCTGGCTGCGGGCAACCGCATTTTCCAGTCCGGGAAATTTCAGGTACATCTCATCGGGAGACCTCAGATAGTACTGGTTTCCGTCCATCCGCATCCGGTTCACATCGGTGCGGAAACGGCCGGTATTGATGCAAAGCATCACATCCTGGACTTCGGCGTCTTCCGGGTCGACATAATGGCAATCCGACGTCGCCACCAGCGGAATTCCCATCCGTTCGGCCAGTTCCACGGAGGCATCGAGGCAGATTTTCTGCAAGTTGACACCATTGTTCATGATCTCGATGAAATACCGGTCGCCAAAAACCCGGTGAAACCAGGCGGCAACTTCGCCGGCGTTCTGCAGGATTTCCTCCGCGCCCGCACCATGGTGCCTGAGGATCGCCTGACTGAACTGGCTGGAAACACAGCCGCTCAGACAGATAATCCCCTCGTTATGGGCTTCGAGAAGTTCCAGATCGATGCGCGGCTTGAAATAGAATCCCTCAAGCGCTGCCGCCGAAGCCATTTTCACCAGATTGCGGAACCCGGTCGCATTGCCGGCCAGCAACGTGAGATGGTAGTTCCGTTCGCCCATCGACGCATTCCGTTCGAAGCGGCTCCCCGGAGCAACATACGCTTCATAGCCGATGATTGGTTTGATCCCCTCCTTGTTGGCCTTTTGATAAAACTCGAGGGCTCCATGCAGGTTGCCATGATCGGTGATCGCCAGCGCGTTCATCCCGTGTTGCCGGGCGCGATCGATCAGCCGCTTGATCGAGCTGGCCCCGTCCAGCAGGCTGTAGTGGCTGTGGCAATGCAAATGAACAAATGGTCTTGTTTCCGGCATGAACGATCCTGTTCGGCTCAAAACGGGCTTCGGGATTCCTCAATCAACTCCCGGGACGGATTTTATCGAATCAGGCGCTGCCCGGCGACCGATGCGAAAATCGCCGGCGATTCGCCCCCCTGGCCCTCGCTTGCGCAAGTTATTCCCCGATTCGACAGTCCGGATGCACCGGCGGTGACGTTTGTATCGTTTTCGTCGTCCCTCCCGTGTTGCATGGCCGTTTGACCAGGGCGAATGGTTGACCGGCTGGATGGCGTGACATAGGGTTCAAGACGTGGGTGCACCTGCTGTGACGCTCCCTGGATTCCCGCCCCTTGCCGATCGCCCAAGGCTTTCAAGAGTGCCCGCCCGCAACCGATACCGAAAGAACCCGAAGAACCGCAATCAGGGCGCTGCGATCCTGCCGGTAACCCGCGGTTCCGCCACGGAGGCCGGGGAACCGTTGCCTGGCAGCGATGAAGCTGCCGCCGTCGAGACGTCGGCTTGCGGAATGGAGAGCACTTCGCAAATAGAACCGGATCAGCCCGCTGACAAGGCCGTTTCGCCGGATTCACCATCAAGTCCGGCGGTTCCCGAAGAGATGGCGAAATTGCTGGCCGATCTTTTGACCCGCCAGCGCCATTGGCAACAACAGCAGTCGCAATCTGAACAGCTAATCGCGCGACTCGCTGACCAGCTCGACCAGTCGCAGCGCATGATTGAGTCGCTCGTAGCCAATAACCTGTCCGCCGACAAGGAAACGCCTCGGGCAACCGATGATTCGCTGAATGGACATCACGAGCCGGAAAATGAAGACCCTTTTTCGTGGGAGCAGCAGAAAAAGAAACTGCTGCAAGGCGAATCGGGTGAACCGGGTCCGGCCGCAATGACGCTCAAACCGGTTCAGACGAACGGCCGGCAAAACAATGAAAGCCCGAGTGCCGTGACGACCACGGCTTGCCCGAGTTCACTTTCGCTGGAATCGCTAATCGAGCATGAATTGAGCCTTCTCGACGAAAGCGAACAGGCGCGGCGAGTGCGCTGGTTGCGCGAGCGGCTGGAAGAAAGATTGCGCGAGGCGGAGATCGAGATTTCCATTGAACGCGCCAAACTCATTCGGGAACGCCGCGAACTGGAAAACAACCGAATGGATTTTGAAGCCACGATCGCCCGGGGCCAGAACTCGCCGGCCCGTGGCGTCGATCAGGATGCCGGCAGTCGCTGGATGCGATTCCTCGGGCGATAGCATCGATTTGCTATCAACAAATTCCCGGCAATACAGGGACGGGATTCCCCTGTTCCCGCTTTCTTCCCCCGGCTAACATTCGCCCCCCAGGTTGCGCAGATTCCGCGTTGAAAGCGGACTGCTGCGCCGATCGGGAAATTCCTCCCAACAGGTATTCGGACAAGGAAGTCCGTTGAGAAAAGAGTCTTCCGGATGCATGATTCGCGGCAGGGATACGCCGCGAAATGGCCGCTACGCGCGAGTCTGTTCGCCGCGTGGTATCGCTGATATTGCGCGATGCGGAAGGTCGCAATTCTACGGCATCAGCTTGTTCCTCTTTATCCTCGCCACGTTGGCCGGTACTCCCTGCGCCGCATGGCAAGGCGATTTGAAAATGCCTGGGCCCCGTTTGCGAGTTGTATGGGGGGGAGGTTCGCCGCGCAACTGGCAGGGTTCCCTGAAACTTTCCGGCGGAACGATGAAGATCGCCGCCGTGTTGGGAATGGAAACGGACTCCGCAGCGGGTCTGTCGGTTGCAGATGATGGTTCCACCTTGCATTTGCATGCCATCCGTCCGACTTCGTTTGGCGGCGCGGAAATTGAACTTGATTGCGATGACCAGACCGAATTGCAGGTATCTCTCTTTGATGAACTGGCGCCAGACAAGATCGTCAACCACCGGATTCCGCTCGGTCCGGTTCTGGCGCGAAACGGAGAAGCCGCCCGCATTGGACTGGATGAATCGGGAAATGTCCTTGATGTACGCGGCTCGGCAAACAATGCGATCAGGGTGCAGATTGATCGTCCCCATCTGGTTTTTGACAAGGGCGAATCATTTCGTTTTCGGGTCGCGCTCGATCGCGGCTGGGCATCCGAGGCGCGCGGTCAGACGTTGCGCGTTCGCGTAACGCCTGCCCGCAGCAACGAAACGATTTCCAGCGAGACGATGACGATTCCAGCGTCAGCCGTCCCCGAACCGCTCGATGTTGACCTGCAGCTGCCGGACGAGGAAGGGGCATGGAATGTCCGGCTGGAACTGGTCGAGTCCTCGTTGCCAGCGCGGATCGGTCTGGCAGGTTCGTCGGCCGGGCGAAACGTGCAGGTGGTCACTGTCGACAGGGATGGGGGGCAACCGCAACAAGACGACAAGCTCGCGGATTTGTGGCAGGAAGTCATGCTGGTGGGCGGGAAGGGGAGTCCGTGGTTCCCGGGAAGCCAGACGTTTTCGCCGTTTCGGCTGGCCTCCGACGCGGCGACTCCAGGAAGCGGTTGCGTGCCGTTGGAACATGAAGGCCAGTCCTGCGCGAGCCTGTCGCCGGGCGGCTGGCATGTCGTTCCACTGAAAATATCCAGCCCCGGGCTTCCGCATCTGGTCCAGGTTGAGTACATCGATCGCGGCCCGATGTCCGTCGGGATCAGCGTCTTGCAGCCCGACAGTTCGCGTGCGATTCCCCAATTTGATACGGACTCGGGAATACATGTTCCGGACAAGCCTGCGCCGGAGGAGCCCGTTATCCGGCAGCATCAGTTTTTTATCTGGCCGCGCGAGCGGAATCCATGGCTGCTGTTTGCCAATCGCCATGCCGAACAGTCGGCAGCTATCGTGAGTGTAAGAGTTCTGGCGGGTCCGGAGAAACTGGCTCGCATGCCCGCTGTTGCAACAACATCCGGATCGAATCGCCAGTACCTGGCACTTTATGAAGTACCGGTCTTCGTCGAAAATTTTTCGGTGTCGCGTTTTTATGACGAGGCAACGGGGCAGACGATCGATGACTGGCAGTCCTGGCTGGCGGGCGCCAGGCGCTGGGCGGAGTACCTTCGCGCCAGCGGGTATACGGGAGCCATGCTGGTCGTTGCAGGGAGCGGCAGCAGCCTTTATCCTTCTTCGTTGCTACAGCCGACTCCGCGTTTCGACAACGGCGCATTGGCATCGATTCCCTGCGATCCGATGCGCAAGGACGTGGTGGAACTCATTTTGAGGGTATTTGAGAGCGAGAATATCGCGCTTGTTCCCTTGCTGCATTTTGATTCTCCGCTGCCGGCTCTCGAGCAGGCCAGAAATCAGGAGCCCGGGACAACGACATCCATCCTTTTGAAGAACACTGCCGGTGAAACGCGTCTGGATGCCTTTCGGGCTTCGCGGGATGGCGTCGCCATCTACAATCCGCTGGAGACGCGGGTTCAGGATGCCTTGCTGGATGTCATTCGCGAGTTTCGCTCGCGCTACCGGGAGCACGACTTCGCGCAGGGCACCGGCCTGGTCCTTTCCCGCGGGTCGGTGCCAGTGATCCCGGGACAGTCATGGGGTATCGATCCCGAAATCGTCAGGGAGTTTGCCCGGGACCGCGAGATCGCCTTGCCGGAAGCCGGCAGGGAACGCGAGTTCATGGATCGCGCGTTGAATGGCAAGGCCAGGCTGGACTGGCTGAATTGGCGGTCCGCAAAAGTCGCTGGCCTTTTTCAGAAAACAAGCGATCTGCTTGCCGAATTCAACGCTGATCGGCCCGCTCCGGGAAACCGGCGGAATCTGTATCTCGTGGCGACCGACGCCTTTGAGTTGCAGGACGCATTCTCTGTTCTTGCGCCGTCATTGCGCCGAAATCCGGATCTGAACGAAGCCTGCGCGCGAATCGGAATTCCGGTCCGCGCGATTCAGGACAATCCCGACTGGTTTCTGTTGCGACCTGGAGAAATCGCACCCGAGAAGTCACTTGCCGAGTTGCGGCTCAAGTACCAGCTGGACATTCCGGTGGAGGCATCACCGGCAGATTCTTCAGGCGGCAAGGGGCTGCTGTTGTCCCGCCGCTGCACTTCGGCGCATTTTGAGAATCTGCAAAAGTCCAGTCCGCTCGGACATCCGGCCGAACAGCCGCTCGTCCGGCTTCAGCCGCTGGTCGCGGCGGGACCGTGGGCTCGCCAGCCGATGATTGACGGACTGGTTTCGGGGGATGCGTCGCTGGTTGTCGATGGCGGGTGGGTAACGGCCTTTGGTCAGGAGTCGGCGGTCGGGGAAATGATGGAGCAGTTCGTGCAGTTGCCGGATGTCCCGTTCACGTCCATCGACACCACCGGAAAGTCGGCGGCAGTGGCCCGACAGGCAATGGTTGACGGAAAGAACTGGTTCTACGTCATGAATCCGATGCCCTGGCCGGTGACGGTCTCACTGGTTTTTGAGAACAATGCTACGGTTGCGGAGTCGCTTGCCGGTTCTCGCTGGTTGATGACCGAGGAATCCGAATCGACCGTACGCCTCGATCTGAAACTGCAACCATTTGATTTTCAGGCCGGGACTGCCGAGCCGGGTGTTGCCATCAAGACCATTCGGACGCAGGTGGATTCCCGGGTCACGGCAAACTTGCAAGCGCGTCTCGACTGGCTGATCTCGCGTGTCAGCATTGCCGAGCAGGCGGAACCCATGGCAGTGATCAACAATCCGGGATTTGAGCCGGCCGCCAACGAGGAGAAGAACGGCTTTGGATGGTATTACGACCCTGCCCAGGAAGCCGCCTTTGCCTTGCAGTCTTCGCGTCCGCAGTCGGGCAGGACATCGCTTGTGATGGCCAGCGAAGGCGCTCCCGTCTGGATTCGCAGCAACGATTTTGCGCCACCAGTCACCGGGCGTTTGTCGGTCAGCGTCCAGTTGCGAACGTCGGATCCGTCGCTTCAGCCCCCCTTGAGAATTTCTGTCCAGGGATCCGATGGCGATCAGGTTTACTATCGCTTCGGGAGTATTGGCTCCGGCGAACCGGAAAGCCAGAAGCTCGGCGATGAATGGAAGGAGTTCGCAGTTCATTTTGACGACGTGCCGATTGCCGAAGGTCGGCCCTTGAGAATCGGCTTTGACCTGATGGGTGCCGGACAGGTCGAAATCGATGAGGTGCGCGTATTCGATCGCTGGTTTGACCGTCAGGACAGCAATGCGATCACCCAGCGGTTGCAGGTCGCTGGCTACCAGTTGACCCAGGGTGAGAATGTCGACAAATGCCGGCGGATCCTCGATGGCTATTGGGCTCGTTTTCTCCAGCAGTATTTTCCCGAAGACCCCGTTGCCGGATCCAATCCACCGGCCGCCAATTTTGCAGAGGGAGCTTCACCCGAATCGGGCGGTCCAGCCGCGAAGAGTGCGGACGGGAATTCGTCAATTCCGAGACGCTAGGTTCGTATCAGCTGAACTCGCAAGAATTCAGCGAGCTGTATTGGGATCGGCATGGCTAATGAACCCCGGGGCGACCAACGGAAGCCCCGGCATCGCGGGCCTTCCGGTTTCTCCCAGGATCATTCGCCGCGCCGGGTTGAATAAGACCCCATATCGTCCGAAGCCATGCTGGCCGGCTTTCCGGCCGATTCCGGAATTTCATTTTTTCTGCATCCGGCGGCGATCCCGTCGCGAAGAACTTCTCGTCAATGCGACACACTTCGTGCCGCAAAAGTCAGGAAACGTAAAGGAAGTTTTTCAATGCACCGGAATTTCAAACGTCTGTTTGTTGTTGTTGCTCTCATGTCGTTCGCATCATCGGCTCAGGCCCAGACCTGCCCGAACAGTGCACGCAATCACGGCGAGACCATGGTATCCACCTCGGCAAGCCACAATGAGTCGGATATTGTCGACACCGCTGTCGCCGCTGGCAGCTTCAAGACACTGGCCGCCGCTCTCAAGGCAGCCGACCTGGCAGGAGCCCTCAAGGGCGACGGCCCATTCACCGTATTTGCTCCGACAGATGAAGCATTCGCCAAATTGCCCGCAGGCGTTGTCGCCGATCTTCTCAAGCCGGAAAACAAGGCCAAGTTGCAGGCCATCCTCAAATACCATGTTGTCTCCGGCAAGATCATGGCCGGCGATGTTCTGAAGGCGATGGAAGTCACCACTCTCGAGGGATCAGTTGCACCGGTCGGTCTCACGGTCGGCGGGGCCAATGTTATCAAAGCCGACATCAAATGCTCCAACGGTGTGATCCATGTGATTGACAGCGTGATTCTCCCTCCGACAAAATAGTTGCCGCACGCAAGTGACTGCAGCTCTTTTGAAAGAATGTTCTCCTGAAACGCGCAACATCCGCTTGATGTCCCAATCGACCGAACCACTGTTGACACGGGTTGGCAAAGGGGACAAGTCCGCCGTAACCGAATGCATGAATCGGTACGGCGGTCTTGTCTGGTCGTTGGCGCGCCGGCTTACCCGGTCGCAAACGGATGCGGAAGACGCGGTTCAGGAGATTTTTATTTCGCTATGGAAATCGGCCAGCCGGTTCGATCCGGCCAGGTCGAGCGAAGAGTCGTTTGTGGCGATGATATCCCGGCGAAGAATTATCGACTTGCAGCGGCGGCAAAAGGGACCGGCAACGGGGTTTGATCCGCTGCCGGTCGATGAGCTGGATGTCGCTGGCAAAGCCGCCGGGGCGTCGGTCGATAGCCGGGATGAGGCTTCGAGAGCAATAACCGTCTTGGACGCTCTTCCCGCTGAACAGGCAAAGGCGATTCGTCTTTCGGTGTACAGCGGGTTAACCCATCAACAAATATCCGAAGCGATGGATCTTCCGCTGGGGACGATCAAGTCGCATATCAGAAGGGGACTCGGAAAAATCAGGGACCGGCTTTCCGCACGAGATGTCTTTTCGGCGGGAGGAGCGGCGTAATTATGAGTCTTGCTGACAACAATAGTCGCGAACGCCTCGAAGACCTGCTTATCCAACGAGCGGTATTCGGACTCGACCAGAACGAAAAGGCCGAGCTGGAAGGACTTCTGTCGAGCTCCGATGAGGATGAGTCGTTGGCTTTCGAATACGTTGTGGGTGCCCTGGATGCCGGCTGGTCAGAAGAAGAGGCCCGCGCTGGCGAAATCGAGCCGATGCCGGAAAGCCTCAGGTCGGCGATTTTGGCCCAGGCGTCCGGCCTGGCCGGCAAACGGGAAGCAGAACCGGTTCGCCCGCCAGACTTGTTGGGCAGGTCTGCTGCGGCAACTCGCGGATGGTCCGTCCGGGAAAAATGGTTCGGGCTGGCGACAGCTGCCAGTCTTGCCCTGGCTCTGTTCAGTGTCTATTCGTGGATTTCCACCGGGACCGCAGACGTTGCTGAAGTGCCTCTTTCGGAACAATGGGCAATGCTGGAGAAGTCGGCACCGGATCTGGTGAGCCCCGAATGGACAGTGGCCAGTGAAACACTGGCCAGCGGTGTAACCGGAAGCGTCATCTGGAGCGACCAGTTACAGCAGGGCTTCATGAAGTTCCGTGGCCTTGCGCGAAATCAGGCCGACAGGGAACAGTACCAGCTCTGGATATTTGATGAAAAGAGAAGCGCCGACCACCCGGTTGATGGAGGCGTATTTGACATCGCCGGCGATGGGGAAGTGATTGTTCCGATCCGCGCAAAACTGGATGTTGCAAACGCCTCGATGTTTGCGATAACGATTGAACGGCCCGGCGGCGTTGTCGTCTCTGATCGCAGCCGGCTTCCCTTGCTGGCGACCGTCCAGAAGTGAAATGGATGGTTGAATTTCCGGCAGATTGCCGGCCGTCGGCGGCTCGCGCCGCCCGATCTCGTTTATCCGACCCAATTCCTTCGTTGTTTTTGGGGCCGCACACTCGAACAAACGATTTTCTCGACGACGTCTTCCGCAGTCGCCTCCGCGAGCGGCACCTCCAGCCACAGCGCCGCCTTGTTCTTGTCGAGACTTCCGAATCGTTGATCGAGTCCGAGGCAGATCGCACTGCCAAGAGTTGCCATGCGAAGAAAGACATCCGGCGAGATGTCGCAGCGCGTTTTGGCGGCGAACTGCAATTCGCTCCACATGTTTAGGTCCGGATTCGACGCGCGGGAGTCGGTCCCTATTCCGATGCCGATGTTGCGTTCAAGGCACTTCTTCAATGGCCAGGCACTGTGACCAAACCAGTCGTGCGTCCGCGGGCACCAGACCAGATGCATTCGATCGCGGTTCGCCGCAATCAGGTCCAGTTCCCCGTCGTTCAGGTAGTTGCCATGAATGATGAGTGAGGAGGAGCATTGGGCGAGGGCAAGCAAGTAATCTCTCATCGAACGATACCTGCTTTTGCCGGGCACTCCGCCAAGTGACTCCAGCATTTCGCGGAACGGTCCCGTCCGCGCCGTGACCCATTCCAGTTCCTCCCGGGACTCGGCCAGGTGCATGGCCACCGGCAGACTTCGCTTCACGGCAACTTCGATCAGCTGCTCGAACAGGAGATCGCTCACCGAATAGGGTGCATGCGGGCTGAGGCCCGCCCGTTGCCATACCATTGGGTCATTCGAATGATCAGAACATCGGTCACGCTCAAGGCTGTCGAGCCAGGTTGCCGCTTCTTCGACAAGGGACCCTGCTGCTTCTGCCCGATTTCCCAGTCGTTCAAGAAAACCGGCAATCACAAGATCGGAGCCAAGGCGGTGTTTGCCAAACCAGGGAAATGTGGCGATCTCACCCGCGGCGCAGGTTCCAGTGGAAAGCAGTTCATTGATTCCACGGCCGATGGCCTCCTCCATGACGTTTGTCCCGCCGTAACGCTCCTGGCGATGGCGAACGACAAGCGGAATCCAATCGGTGATTGACATCCCTCGCTTTCCGATCGGCTGGTCGAGGGAACTGAATTCCAGGTGCGTATGGGCATTGACCAGTTGAGGGATGAGTGCGACTTCGCCAAGGTCGTTGGAGGCAGTGGCGCGTCCTCCCGCAACAATGTCCTGGATGACGCCGCGGGAAACGACAAGCGACGCGTTTTCCAGCGGGGGACGGGAAACGGGAACGATCCAGCGCGCCCCAAACGTTGAGACGGGTTCATCCATGAGCGCAGTCCTTCAAAACAAGGGCAAGTCGTCAGGCGGTAGCCAGCCGCCCGGTCGCCATCCGCTCCTGCGATTGCCACTGGCTCTCCGAAAAACGCCATAGCCAGAATAGCAGGACGAAACCGGCCAGGGGCATGACCACCGCGGCGGCTGCCGTGTATTCCAGCGTCTGATTGTCGCTGGCACGCAGGAAAACTCCAAGCCACGAGCCATGGGTGGCCGTCGCCGGAATGCAGGACAACAGGACAGGCAAGGCATTGTGGGTTGCATGATAGGCAATGCAGGGGAACAGGCTTCGCGTCTGTATCGAAATGATACCGAGAACGATGCCCGTCAGTGCCGCCATGATCGATTGTTGCAGGATGCCGTGGGTGATCCCGAAAAAGGCTGCGCTCAGGAAAATCGCCGTCCAGCGGCCGCGAAAGGACTGGAATCCCGACAGGATGAATCCGCGAAAAGTGATTTCCTCGCAAATCGCTGGCACAATTGCAATCACGAAGATGATGGCCAAAGGACCCGGTGCGTCGGCCAGGACTTGTCCGATCATGTCATTCAGGTTTTGCAATCCGGAGGAGGCTGGATAGAGGTACATCACCAGTTCACTCGCCTTGACAAATGCCGGATGCAACAGGATCGCCAGCAGGATGCAGGCGGGGAGATAGGAGAATCGGCACGGTTGAAGGCGCAGGGTTTCCCGCGGTCCACGCGTCAGGAACATGGCCATGAGCACGGCCGGCAAGGCGATCGTCGCCACCTGGGCGATGACAACTTGCCGCGCAAACATGGAGAATCCGGAAGGCATCTCGGCGGCGAGCCCGACAAAAAACTTGATCACCAGAACCAGGACCCCGCAAAGCGCTGCTTCACCGATACCCGGCAATGGCCCCCGGTCGCGGACCAGATGGCGGAACCACAGCGAAAGGCCGTATTGGTCGCCCGAGCGGAACAGGACCGATTCATTGTTGAATTGATAGACTGCCCATCGACCGGCAAGCCAGCAGCAGATCAGTGTGACGGCCAGCACGGGCCCTGCATAATGCAAGGCGACGCCAAATTCGCCGAGCATCAGGTTTCGCATCAGAAGCAACAACCCGGTGACCGGAATCAGGCTTGTACCGAGTTCCATCCGCGTCCCGGGAAACATCGACAGCATCATCAGCGGAAGAAGAGACATCAGCAATGGAATCAGGTAGTACTGACCTTCCCGCGAACTGCGGGCAAACGATGCCAGGGCCAGGGCCAGACTGCTGAAAAGTGCCGCGCCAGGTATGACTCCAACGATCAGCCACGGAACGGCGCTCAATGGAGGAAGTCCCATATCGATCGGCATTCCGCCGAGCGACTGGCTGGACAGCTTCCCCATCACAAACAAACCGGTGGCCGTCATGCTGAACAGGTTGAGCAAGGCCGTCAGTGTGCTGAAAGTGATTACCGTCAACAATTTGCCGGCGACGATTTCCGAACGCAGGGCGGTACTGGAAAGTAGCGTTTCCATCGTGCCCCGTTCTTTTTCGCCGGCGCACAGGTCAATCGCCGGGTAGAAAGCACCGGTCAGCGCCCAGACCATCACAATAAACGGCAGGATCTTCGCCCAAAGGGCATTTTTTCCGGAGCCGGGTGCGGCCAGGTCGAGTGAATGAACCTGGGCCCCGAAGTTGTCATCTGCCGCAAGCCCGGCCTTCTCGAGTCGTTCGCGAAGCCGGGCTGTCTGCCATTGATCGAAGGCCGTCGTAACGCCATTCGCTGCAATGGACGACGCTTCACTTGCCGAATTGGCAAAGATCTCTGCCGTTACCGTCGGCGCTTCCTTGCCGGACGAAGGGCTGGTTCGCACGCGCACCACCAGGTCAACGCGGGCAGTTTTCATCCACTGGACCAGTTCCTGTTTCTTTTGGCGGTTGACGTTGTCGACCATCGTATTCAACAAGCTGGCCAGCTGGCCATGGGTGCTGGAATCGGGATCGACGATCGTAAATTGGTCCGGTTTGAGAAACTCGCGGAATCCACGACCGTCGGCAACGTCGCCGGATGCAGAGGTCTCGCCATGAGCTGATTCGTCGATCAGCAGGATTCGTGGCGGTTCACGGCGCAGAAACTGGGCCGTCTGAAGCATGGCCATACCCATCAACGGGTAGAGAACCAGCGGCATGACCACAATGGTAAAAAGCGTCCGCCGGTCGCGCCACTGATCACCGACCTCGCGGCTGAAAATCAATCGGGTGTTGTGCAAGTTCATGAGACAGCCTTCACCCGATCGGAGAGCAGCCCGTAGAAAAGATCCTCGAGTTCGATCTCACCGTACCTTGCGGCGAGTTCCGCCAGAGAGCCGTGCGCGAGAACCGAGCCGCGATGCATGA
>WPCK01227065.1_pt1 | contig 42883 bp, 31 predicted proteins | sample 5399851 | NCBI WGS metagenome assembly WPCK01 (sample SAMN12869471, study PRJNA574797) | sludge metagenome | isolation source: wastewater treatment of pH11 | place: China:Beijing | collected 2019-05-20
ATGCTTTTATCTATCAGTTCCAGATGTTCGGCAATGCTGCGCGGGTTCTTTTCATTTTGCAGGGAAGCTGCAATGTTTACCATCTTTTTAAAGAGAAGGTTTTCCAGTGCCTTACAGTCTCCATCAGTTGCAGAAATGCCGGACGATTCAGTACTTCTTGCCCGGACTTCAGGTTCAGCCTGAATTTCAGGGACTATACTTTCCGTTTCTTCGGTTTCATAAAGGGTCTCAGTGAATTCTTCTTCCTCAGACGGGAGAGTTTTCTCTTCTTCCTCTTCAATTTCCGATGCCCTTTGTCCGAACCGGGTTTTCTGTCTGCGTGCCTGCACTTTCTTTCTGGGCTCAAAAGAGGGCCTTTCCCTTTCACTGGAAGGTCTGGCTTCTGGAGCCTGGACTTCTGCCGCAGGTTCGGGAGCCGCAGTTTCTCCCCCTTCTTCCCGAACATCACATATAGGGCAGATTACTGTTCCCTGATAACGAAACTTGGGGGCTCCGCATATTTTGCAATGTTCAGCGAGCATCGTGCCGCCAAGTTCCAGAAAACGGGCTATTCTTTTTACTTTCATGTCTTTATCAGAATCCATACGCCTTACCTTCCTTTTTACATAGTTTTCAGATCATTTTGTAAGGTTTTTCCTGTAACTCCCTCTATATGAAGTTACCTTTATAAAACATAAAGAAGAAAAGACCTGTACATAAAATCGTAAGGCTGAGACACTGAAGCTATCAGGCTCGTGGGTCACCGATAATATTTTATATAACAAGCCTGTCTTACACTAATTTATTAGCTCTAATTTTTATATCATAACTGACTGCGAAGGTGATTCAAATGTCATCAAATGATTCATCAGAAGTTATCAGACAATGTCTTCAAGTCCTAGAAAGTATAACCAGCGACTCTTCAGTTCCACGAAATATCAGGCGTTCTGTGAATGAAATTATGGATATCCTGAACAACGAATCCGAACCTCTCTTCCTTAGAGCAGCATCGAGCATTTCCATTCTAGAAGATATAAGCAATGACCCGAACCTTCCTCTGCACACGAGGACTTTGATCTGGAACCTTTCAAGCCAGCTCGAAACCATTCCGGTAGATGAGTAAAGCCAGAGAAAAACAGAAGAATTTTTCTATTCCGTAAAAAATTCTCCAGAGAGTATTTTAAAAGAAAATCCTCTCCGGAAAGAAAAAGCTCAGATTCGTTTCTTGAGACGATTCTGTAAAAAAATCCTGAACTTAACCTTATTCTAAAAAAAGAAATATAAAGGAAGTGACCTGGCAAGTTTGATAGTCACGTCCATCTGATTTTGGAATTAAACCAGAGGTAAAGGATACCGATAAGATAAAAGCCAGAAATAAACCTCTTTTCTATCTTTTTTCTATCTTTTTTCTCTTTTTTTATTTTTTTAGATATTCTTCCCTTTTCCTGTATTTTATCTTCTATCTTTAGTCTCTATTTTATTCTCTATTTTTATCCGTTTTACTGAATCGGACTTTAAATTCAAATTAAATTTTGCTGCCGACAGAATAATTAATATAGATAAGTTGATACATAAAAAAGAACATAAAAAGAGAATTAGAGAAATAAAAGATCTCAAAATGGGATTTTACAATATCAAAAAATTGAGAATATTGGCGAGGCGATAAAGAGAGGGAAATAAAAATAGCACATTGCAATGCTGAACCAGCGTAAAGACATGAATTAAGGTCAAAACACATTCTGAAATTTTTGAAATAAAACTATAAAAACCTGAAAAAAATAAAAAATTGAATCGGGGGGAAGAAATCAATGCTGGAAGAAATTTCTAGCCATATAAGGGAAAATCTTGAGGTTAAAGACAGGATCAGGGAAGATGGACTGAAAATTTCAAGGGAAATTGTAAGAGAGTGCAGGACAGCAAGTTTTGCCCTGCATGGGAAAGACTTTGAGAAAGCGGGTAAAAGTATAGAAGCAGCCGGAAACTCTTTAAAAAAGCTTGTAGCCCGGTTTGAAGGGCATGCTGACATTTACCACGCAGGATTTGTAGAACATGCACAGCAGGAGTATTCGGAAGTTGCAGTCCTCTACAGCCTGCTTAAAGACGAAGGAAAAACACAGGACTTTCCTTCTCCTGATGAACTGGGGGTTGAATATGCTGCATACCTTAATGGGCTTGGGGATGTGGTGGGAGAGCTCAGAAGGCATATTCTTGACCTTATAAGGGCGGAAGCCTTTGAAAAAGCCGAAGTGTTTTTAGGTATCATGGAAAATATCCATGCAACCCTTATGGAATTTGACTATCCCGATGCAATCACAGGGGGGCTCAGACGAAAGACTGATGTGTCCCGCTCCCTGATAGAAAAAACACGCGGCGATGTCGTAAACTCAATTCAACAGAAAAAACTTGAAGTTGCTATGAAAAGCCTAGAGACCAGGCTGTAAAAAGATGAAAAAGAAGAGATAACCTGGATGCAAAACCTGAGTTAAAATAATCAAATAAAAATAAGGTTTAAAAATAATTCTCTCCTTCAGTGCCTTACAGAACTGCAGGCTATAAGTAGAATCAGGCTGAGAGGAAGAGCAGGATAATCTTCACAATAACTCCAGAGCCATTTGTTATTTCTGGAGTTACATATAATTTTATTGTTTAGTGAAGTTACATTACAATTCGACACCCCGTTACCTGAAACCCCTTATCCGGCTTACCGTACCGGCATTCAAACAGCTCAACATATACATATAAATGATAAAACCCTAAGGGTCTGATAGATCCGAATTCCAGTAATCAGTTACAAGAGGATATATATGAAATTTGATCCAGAAAAAATAAAAAAAGATGCAAAGGAAAATTTTGACCATGCCTGGAACGAAGGCAAAAAAATGGTCAAAATGCCTACACTTAACGAGCGCTACCCGAGGACAACCCTGAGATACGGGAAGGCTCACCCTGTTTACGATACAATCCAGAAACTGAGAGAAGCCTATATGCGTATGGGTTTTGAAGAGATGATGAACCCTCTTATAGTTGATGAAAAAGAGGTCCACAAGCAGTTCGGAAGCGAGGCACTCGCAGTCCTTGACCGCTGTTTTTATCTTGCAGGTCTGCCCCGCCCCAATGTGGGGATTTCTGACGAACGCATCGCACAGATAACCGAAATCCTGGGTGATATAGGAGAAGAAGGCATAGACAAAATCAGGAAAGAACTTCACGCTTATAAGAAAGGAAAGATTGAAGGAGACGACCTGGTTCCCGAAATCTCTGCAGCCCTCGAAGTTTCGGATGCCCTTGTAGCTGACATGATTGACAGGGTTTTCCCTGAGTTTAAAGAACTTATCCCCCAGGCAAGCACAAAAACCCTGCGCAGTCATATGACAAGCGGCTGGTTCATTTCCCTGGGAGCCCTGCTTGAGAGGGAAGAGCCTCCTTTCCACTTCTTCTCAATAGACCGCTGTTTCAGGCGCGAACAGCAGGAAGACGCTTCAAGGCTTATGACCTATTATTCCGCTTCCTGTGTGATAATGGATGAAGATGTGACTGTAGACCATGGTAAAGCAGTGTCAGAAGGGCTTCTCTCACAGTTCGGTTTCGAAAAGTTCCTTTTCAGGCCGGACGAGAAGCGCAGCAAATATTATGTCCCTGACACCCAGACCGAGGTCTTCGCTTTCCATCCGAAACTGGTAGGTTCTAACTCAAAATACTCTGATGGCTGGATCGAAGTCGCAACTTTCGGCATATATTCTCCTACAGCCCTTGCTGAATACGATATTCCGTATCCCGTAATGAACCTCGGGCTCGGAGTGGAAAGGCTTGCCATGATCCTGCACGATGCGCCCGATGTCCGCTCTTTGACCTACCCTCAGATCCCTCAGTACAGTGAGTGGGAAATGTCTGACAGCGGGCTTGCAAAGCAAGTTTTTGTAGACAGAATGCCTGAAACCCCTGAAGGACAGGAAATTGCATCTGCAGTGGTTGCTCAGTGTGAATTGCACGGAGAAGAGCCAAGCCCCTGTGAGTTCCCTGCCTGGGAAGGCGAGGTTTGCGGAAGAAAGGTTAAGGTTTCCGTAATCGAGCCTGAAGAAAATACAAAGCTCTGCGGGCCTGCCGCGTTCAATGAAGTAGTTGCCTATCAGGGAGACATTCTGGGAATTCCAAACAACAAGAAATGGCAGAAAGCTTTTGAAAACCACTCTGCAAGGGCAGGCATACGCTTTATAGAGGCTTTTGCAGCCCAGGCTGCCAGAGAAATAGAAGAGGCTGCAATGTCCGGAGCAGATGAGCATATTGTCAGGATTCGGATTGTCAAGGTCCCCTCGGAAGTCAACCTGAAGATGGGAACTACTGCCCAGAGATATATCACAGGCAAAAACAAAAAGATAGATATCAGAGGCCCGGTCTTCACCTCGGTAAAAGCGGAATTCGAGTAAAATAAGCCGGCAAACAGAAATAATAATGCAGAACGGAAGGGCTGTATGCAAAATGAAGGTGTCCCGTCACCAGGATATTCAGAAATCAGGAGACTGATGGAAACTGGAGAGCCTGTGTGCATAACCTTTGAAACAGAGGAAGGGGATGTGAAAAAAAGGCTTCATGGAACAATGCCCTTCCAGAAATCAGTTCCTGAAGAAAAAACAGCCGGAGAAGAAAGGAATGAACTTTCCGGGAAATCCGGCTTCCTTTTTTGTGAACTTGTGCAAAAAACCCGCATGGGAGAAAAGTTCAGAATTTCAGGACAGAGCTGTTCTCCCGGAGATTATGTCCTTGGGCTTTCCGAAAAGAGCCCTGCTGAATATTATCTCAGGTCCGGCAGGTACAGTAATAAACAGGATGCAGAAAAAGCAGCTCTATCCCTTCCGAGATTAAAGAGAAAATTTCATTCCATTGTGATAGAACCCTTATCAGTTAATAGAGATATTTTTGATGTGCTTATTCTCTTTCTTAAACCTGAGAGAGCCATGAGAGTTGTCCAGGCAAATGCCTATTCCGGAGGGAAAAGGACAGTAATGGATACAATGGGTGCAGCCTCAATCTGTGGAGACTGTACTGTATTTGCTCTTGAACAGGGCATAGGTTTATCTTTCGGGTGTAAAGGGTCAAGAAAACACAGTGGATATAAAGATTTTGAAGTTCCCCTGGGAATTGCTTTTGAAAAAATAAAGGAAATTGAAGAAGGGCTTTCAAAGATCCCCGAAACAACCGAGTAAAGATGCTGAACAGTACTGTAGTAGCGCAGGGTGAATTACATCTCTTGGCTTTTTAGAATAATTTATCGAAGAAGTTCACCACGCTTTCCAGCCCGATAGCCTCCAGTTGTCCCGGAGAAACAACTGCAACGGTTGCCAGAAGACAGATCATAACGAGTGCGAAGACAAAGGTCTTCAATAAAAAAGAACTCATTGAAGAGTGTTTTTTGCGTCTGGTACCATCAACCTCTTCCACAAGCCCTTCATACCTGACCTTAACACTTGACCAATCGGCATTGCTGCCTGACTTGCCTGAGGAGCCTTCATTTTCCGTGTCCTGGCTCTTTCCGGAATAAACATATTTGGACCAGTCAACGGTATCAGATTCGGAAGATGAGGTTGATTGACCGACACTCAGCGGGTCGCTTCCGGATTTGAAGGATACATAGGAAATAGTGGTTGTTCTGAAAGGAGATTTAGAACCTGAGGGGAGATCGGGAATTTCTGGAACCTGCGGGTTCTGGTCAGTCCCCTGGCTATTGCTTTGGCTTTCAGGGGCAGAGGAGAGTTCAGTCACCTTCTCTTCCGGAGGCAGGGACATATCATATGCTTTTCTTTTTTGAGGGTCTTTGAGGGTTTCGTAAGCCTCTTTGATTTTTATGAATTTTTCATGGGCATCAGGAGACCTGGCTCTATCCGGATGATATTTTTTTGCAAAATAATGATACTTATCTTCGATTTCCTCAAGACATGCGCTTCTGGGAATATCGAATAATTGATAATAGTCCACTGCTTTCCTCCCCTGAACCATTCTATTATTGACCCGTTGATCCAATATTGACCCTTTGATCCAATGGTCTGTTGATATATTGATCGTTGATCTATTGAACCTTTATTTGAGACGTGAATTTGTTGAAATTCAGCGCTTCTGGATACTGGTGTATCACATTATCAGTCATTGAGACCCTGGGGCCTTTCTATAGTGACACTCCTCATAATTCCCGTCCCAAGATCTTTGGCTGTAGCATTTATTATTCCGTTAGCATCAATGTCAAAAGTAACCTCTATCCTTGGAATTCCCTTTGGAGAAGGCGGGATATTATCGAGGACAAGCGTTCCTAAAGTAACGTTTTTCGATGCAGCCCTTTCTTCTCCCTGAAGGATTTTACCCCTGACAACCCTCTGGTTATCATAATGTGTGGTAAAGGTTTTACTATTTCTTGTGGGAATTGTCGTATTCTTTGGAATTATCGGAGCCATCAGATCTCCCACGGTTTCAAACCCGAGGGTAAGAGAGGTAACATCAAGAAGCACAAGGTTGCCCGAATCAACTTCTTCCCTTGGAGATTTGAGGTAATCATTTCCAAGAATTCCAGCCTGGACGGAAGCCCCCATTGCTACCACTTCGTCAGGGTTGATGTTCTGAAGAGCCTTTTTTCCCATGAACCCTTCCACAGCTTTCACCACAGCAGGTATCCTGGTGGACCCTCCCACAAAAATAACTTCATCAATTTCCGAGGGTGAAAGCCTTGCATCCTGCAGGGTTTTTTCTATAATTGAGATAGTCTTCTTAACAAAGTCTTCAGTCATTTTATTGAACTGCTCTCTTGTTATGTCTATGTCCAGGTTTTTGTTTTCGAAAATATACGGCAGGTTAACATTTGCAGTTTCGAGAGTTGAGAGGTCAATCTTGCAGCGTTCCGCAGCCTCTCTAATGCGCTGCATCGCCTGAGGTATATCTGAGAGATTTTTTCCCTCGGCTTCCTGGAACCTGGCAAGTAAGTGTTCAACAATCCTCATATCGAAATCGTCGCCGCCGAGCTCTGTATCCCCGCTCGTGGCAAGAACTTCAAAAATCCCGTCTTTAATTTTAAGAATGGAGACATCAAAAGTCCCGCCCCCAAAGTCATAAACCATAATTTTCCGGTTATTAATCCCGTCCCTCAGACCATAAGCGAGCGCAGCCGCAGTAGGTTCATTTATAACTCTAAGCACTTCGAGCCCTGCAAGTTCGCCTGCCTTTTTTGTTGCAAAGCGTTGAGAATCGTTAAAATAAGCGGGGACAGTTATTACCGCTTTTTCAACGGCGTCCCCCAGATATTTCTCAGCATCATGTTTTAATTTTTGAAGGATCTTTGCGGAAATTCCGTGAGGAGTGAATTTTTCATTGTTCAGTGTCACCCTGTAATCGGGTTTCCCCATGTGCCTCTTGATAGAATGAACAGTATTCTCAGGATTGGATACCATCTGCCTTTTGGCAAGATCCCCTACAAGTAACTCGTTCTTTTTTGAAAAACCTACAACAGAAGGCGTAAGCCTCTTCCCTTCGGAATTGGTGATGACCTTGGGTTCACCAAGTTCAATTATCGCCATACAAGAATTGGTGGTTCCCAGGTCGATGCCCAGTACTTTTCCTCTGATATTTGCCGTTGGCGCACCCCCAAGATTTTTATAATGTCGTGAAGAGATATTAATTTTTCTACTATAATTAGAGCGTACATATTTTGAATTAAGTATAGAGATTGGACAAATAGATAGTATAATATTTACTCAGATATTAAATATTCTCCCTATATTTTTTTAGTAATACAAAGAGATAAGATTAAAAAAACTTTTCGCCAGGAAGGATAAACAGAATCAAAACCTTAACTTATCTCAAACAAAATTAAATCTTTACATATCAATAACGGATTTATATACAGCACAGCAGATAATAAAAGAATAAATAAGGGAAAAACGAAAGAACAAAACTTCAGATAAAATATTAACAATAAAAAGAAATAATATTTTGCAAAATTTTAGTAAATATATTATAGAATTTTTAGGAGAGTTTTTACTCCTATCCTTAATTTTTTTTATTTTTAACCTTGGGCTATTTTATATTTTATTATTTAATTTTTGTTTTTATTTTTGAGTTTTTTTAGATTTCATCCTTGAGTTTTTAGGTTTTGTCGGTGAGTTTTTTGTTTTTATCTTTGAGTTTTTTAGATTTCATCCTTGAGTTTTTTGTTCTTATCTTTTGTTCCAGCACCTTATTCCCATATGTTCTGTATTGCTGAGTTATTTGCCCCTTTTATTCTGAAAGAACCCCGGAACCGAAAGTATGTATCCATATACACCCGGTTTTTAATCCTGTCTTTTCTATGAGAGAAATTCAGTATAAGAAGGGACTATATTGGGCTATTTCTTGAATAACTAAAAGGTCAGAGCACACTTATCCTGTAAAGGTTGATGGGATGAGTTTATATAGAAGTACAAACATGTAAAATGCGATTTTAATTCCAGAGCAATTCCAAACTCACACTAATAAGGAGGATTAAATAATGGCAGGACAGCCAATATTCATTTTAAAAGAAGGAAGTAAGAGAACAAGAGGCAGGGATGCCCAGAGCAACAACATTATGGCTGCAAAAGCAGTAGCAGAAGCAGTCAGGACCACCCTTGGTCCCAAAGGTATGGACAAGATGCTTGTGGACTCAATGGGCGATGTGGTCATTACAAACGATGGAGCAACCATTCTCAAAGAGATGGACATCGAGCACCCTGCAGCAAAGATGGTGGTAGAAGTATCCAAGACCCAGGACGATGAAGTAGGAGACGGAACCACCAGTGCAGCTGTTGTCGCAGGTGAACTCTTAAACAAAGCCGAGGACCTGATCGAACAGGAAATTCACCCGACAATTATTGCATCCGGATACAGACTGGCAGCCGAGAAAGCTATTGAGGTTCTTAACTCCCTGGCAATGAGTGTAGACATGGGTAACAGGAACCTTCTGCTCAGCATTGCCGAAACTGCCATGACCGGAAAAGGTGCGGAGTCCTCCAAAAAGCTTCTTGCTGAAATTGCCGTGGATGCCGTTACAAGCGTTGTCGACACAAACGGCAAGATGTCAGTTGACAAGGAAAACATCAGCGTTGTCAAGAAAGTCGGCGGCAAAACCGAAGATTCCGAGCTCATCCCAGGCATGATCATTGACAAGGAAAGAGTCCACACAAATATGCCTGAGAAAGTAAAGGATGCAAAGATCGCCCTCCTGAACACCGCAATCGAACTTAAAGACACCGAAGTGGACGCAGAAATCTCAATCACCTCTCCTGACCAGCTTCAGTCCTTCCTTGATCAGGAAGAGCAGATGCTCAAGAAGATCGTCCAGAAAGTTATCAACAGCGGCGCAAATGTAGTATTCTGCCAGAAGGGTGTCGAAGACCTCGCCCAGCACTACCTTGCAAAAGCAGGTATCTTCGCAGTCCGCAGAGTCAAGAAGAGCGATATGGAAAAACTCGCAAGAGCAACTGGCGGCAAACTCATCACCAACCTTGACGAGATCGTCCCCGAAGACCTTGGCTTTGCCAAACTCGTTGAAGAGAAGAAGGTTGGCGGCGACAGCATGACCTTTGTCACAGGCTGCGACAACCCGAAGGCTGTTACCATTCTTCTGCGCGGTGGCACAGAACACGTGGTTGACAGCATCGACAGCGCTCTTGAAGACGCCCTCCGCGTAGTAGGAGTTGCAATCGAAGACGAAAAGCTCGTTGCAGGCGGCGGCTCACCTGAAGTTGAGGTTGCCCTCAGGCTACAGGAATACGCAGCAACCCTCGAAGGCAGGGAACAGCTTGCAGTAAAAGCTTACTCCGAAGCTCTTGAAGTTATCCCCAGGACTCTTGCAGAGAACGCAGGTCTCGACCCGATAGACATGCTCATGGAGCTCCGCTCCCAGCACGAGAAAGGCGTGAAGACTGCAGGTCTCAACGTTTACGAAGGCAAGGTCGTTGACATGTGGGAGAACTTCGTAGTCGAACCCCTCAGAGTCAAGACCCAGGTAATCAATGCAGCCACAGAGTCTGCAGTCATGATCCTCAGGATTGACGACATCATTGCTTCTACCCGTGCAGCAGGTCCAAGCCCTGAAGAAATGGGCGGAATGCCACCAGGAATGGGTGGAATGCCGGGAATGGGCGGAATGCCACCAGGAATGATGTAAATTCCTGAAAAAATGAGAAAAACCGAAAACTGATTGAATCCAGAAAAGGTGCAGTATCTTTACTGCTCCTTTTTTAAAATTCAGTCAGAAAATGCTCCAGGTCTGAAAGAAGTTTTCCGAACTCTCAACGGAAAATCCATGTGAATCTACGTTCTTTTTTCTCTTTCAGGCTTTTTTAAGGCAATTAAGGATGTCTTCCGCTTCATATTTTGTTTTTATTATCCGTGTCCTGCCTCTCTTGCCTTTGCCTGTAAAATCGGCATCAACATAGTTAAGGGTCTGAAGCCTGTTGACCATTCCGTAAAAGCGGGTGTATCCTAACTGTGTAAGCTCATGGAAGGATTTATAGAGCTCTCCAGCTTTAATTTCATCTTTCTTTGCTATCAATTCAAGCAGCTGTTTTTCAGGATCCGAAAGGAGGCTTATTCCCCTGCAAAGGTGGAGCAGTTTGGATGCCTCATATGCTTTTTCAACGTCCTCAAATAAAATCATGCGTCTTCCTTTGCGTTCGGCATTAAAGCCCGAACGTCTGAGAAGGTCAATTCCAACCCTCAAATCTCCTGTCTTTTCCACATAAGAGACAACAAGTTTCAGAACTTCGTCAGAGATTACTTTAGGATAAAAACCGTACCTGACTCTGTCCTTCAGGATATCCAGAATCTCTCCTTCCTCATATCTTGGGAAAGATACTTCTTCAGGCAGAAAAACAGAGTTAACTCTTGAATCCAGGCAGTAAAGGTCAGATGCGTCATTTACGATCCCTATAACCCCGATCTTTGCCCCTGGATACTGCTCATGAGCCCTTAGCAAAGAATACATTACTTCATTGGCATGGCCTTCGCAGCAGAGATAATTAAGGTCGTCCAGCGCTACAATCAGGACTTTCTCCGAGGAAACCAGGAAATTTACAACGGTTTCAAAGAGCTTCCTAAAAGCAATCCCGGAATTAGGTGGAGAGATCCCGAAAAGTTGCCTGTAAATCCTTGACATCACGGCAAAACGTGTAGAATCAATCTGGCAGTTGACCTTTACGGTAACAACATTTGGAGCATGAACTTCAACTTCTCTGAATGTTTTCATGATTGCACTTGTTTTCCCTGTACCTGGAGGCCCGACCAGCAAACAATTTAAAGGACGCATACCGCGCAGAGAAGGTTTAAGTGCAAACCTGAGCGCGTTTAACTGCGAATCCCTGTGGGGAAAGTATTCCGGGAGATAATCCGGCTCAAGTACCGAAAGGTCCTTAAATAGGGTTTCGTCCCAGAGTAGTATATCGTTACCTGTCAAGGAAACCTGCTCCTTTTTAATTGGATGTGTATTTTAATGCGACATTTTTATCGCCCAATTTTTATCAGTGGATTTCCTGTGATTACAGGATACTGATTTTGAGTGCTGGACTGTAAAATATCTGATTGCTCATGCCTGACTGATAGGATCTGAACAATTCTAATAACGCAGTCTAATCAGACAGGGAATTCAGTGAAATTAAAGTTTCTAATTCCACAGTTTTTAACACAGGATTTAAGAAGTCAAATCTCTGATTTTAATATAGATGGGTTGAATTTTTGTAGATATAGCTATTTCTCTGTTTAAATTTTTCATAAATATGTTCTATTACGTTTTAGCTTTTTTGAATTATTACGAATAATGAGCTTTTGAATTATCACAAATAATGAGCTGCTTCTAAACAGGCATCCCGTAGTTCTGGGAGACTGTCAAGAAAGCTGATAATCAGGTACATCAATAACCCGGCTCTGATAAAGAGAGAAATCTATAATTTACGCTGATAAATGTATTTAAATCTAATTTGTAAAAAGGATATTTATTAACTGAAGGAAAAAACGGATAAAAGAAGAATTAAAATAGAAACAGCTAAAAAGTAAATAGAAAGCAGTAAAGAAACAAATATTGTTAAAATTAGCCAAAAATAAACGTGAAAATATTACTGAGCCTTTATTAAAAAATAATTTCATATCCGAAAAACAGAAACATTTGAAAAACAGGACCATTAGTGCCAGGTATTCATAGAGGAGCGGGGAGTAAATATGGAAATAGAATCTAAATTTTTGGTGCCTGAAGAGAAAGATTTTAAAGAACTTGAAAATCTCTCCAGGCTTGCTTCTTATACAATTTCTGAAGTTAAGGCCCAGCTGAATGAGGACTCTTTTCTTGATACGGAAAATAAAGACATAATGGCTTCAGGGTATTACCTGAGAGTGAGAAAATCCTCAGGAGAAAAAGGGAAATGGATTACTATCAAAAGCCTGGGAGGTTTTAAAGCCGGAACCCACAGGAGGGAAGAATACGTCAGCTTTCTGCCTGAAGGGCTGTCTGTGCTCGAATGCCCCGACCTTAGAATCAGGAATATGATTTTCGAATTTACTTCAGGGCTTGACCTGTTTCCTTTAATCACCCTCAAACAGAAAAGGATGATTCGCCAGTTAAAGCTTGAAGAAAAGCCGATAGCTGACCTGTATCTGGATAAAGTGAACCTCAAAAGCGAGAGCAGGAAAAAAATATACAGCGAGTTTGAAGTCGAACTCAAAAGCGGAGGGACTGCTGAAGACCTTGAAACTATCCGGGATTTCCTGCTGAGCCATTACAACCTTGTGGAAAATCCTTTTTCGAAATTTGAAAGAGCCTATATGTTCAGGGAAAATCTCCCGGAAAAAACCCTGCTTGACCTGAGAGAAAGAGCTGTCTGTACACAGCTGGCGAACCACAAAAACATATACGGCAGACAGGCTAAAATTCTGCTTTTACTTGACAGTGGAAGTACTCAAGCAGAACTCAGCCTTTTACTCAAAATTCCGGAACCTGAAATTGAAGCCCTGGTCTCGCGGTTTGAAAAAGAAAGGCTTTCTGTCTTTCCGTTTACAGGAGCCAAAAAGAAAACCCTGGAAAAAAAACTGATGTTTTATTTTCAATCCGGAAAAGGGAGTCCAGAAAACGGATGGACAGAAATTGGTTACGAAGAATGGACTCCCGAAGCCCTCTTAAAATTCTACGGAATCAGCATAGAGAAAGCAGAAAATATAACTTCAGGAGCTCTTGCCCTTTTTGATGGGTTTTCCGCCTATCACGGCCTTGGAAAAGAAGAAAGGGAGCTGCTGAGGCTTGCATCCCTTCTGCAAAATATTGGAAGTACGGCACGTAAGGAAGAAGAATCCCCTATTAGCAGGGAGATTATCCTTACTCACCCCCTTAAAGGCCTGAAGCTTCATGAGTTAAAGATACTGGCTTTGATTGTGGAACTCCAGGAACCTTCAATAAGTGAGAAAAATCCATGTCTGGCTCTTGAAGAGATAAATATCGACCTCTCTCCTGCTTTCCAGAACAAATCCCTCACCCTTGCGGCTTTTCTGCAAATAGCTAACGCTTTAGAAACCGAAAATCATATGTATTTGCCCTGCGGGTTCAGACAGCTTGAAGGGACAGTTGAAATAGAACTTATGGGAGCTAACGCTGAAAAAACTGCAAAAAGAGCGGAAAAAAGAAGCGAGCTGTGGGAATGCCTTTTCAGCACGAATTTGCGGTTTATTCAGGCAAAAGAGCCGTTTGAAGCCAAAAAATCAGAGAAAAAGTCAGAAGAAACCCGGGAAAAAGCAGAAAAAAGAGCTGAAAAGAGGAAAAGAAAAGAGACACAAAAATACACGGTCAGTCCGGAAGACCCCATGGCTTTTGTTGCTCACAGGATCTTTGCATATCAGTTTTCCCAGATGCTTGCACACGAAAAAGGGACAAGAAAAGGAGAAGATATAGAAGACCTGCATGACATGCGCGTTGCGGTCCGCAGGATGAGGGCAGCAGCAATAGTTTTTGATGAATATATTGAATCTGAAAAAGTTGAACCTCACATTAAGGGTCTTAAGAGAACTCTCGGAGCCCTGGGAGGAGTCCGGGACCTGGATGTTTTCCGGGAAAAGGCGGAAGATTATCTGAAAACCCTGCCTCCAGGGCGTGAACATGACCTTGACCCTCTTTTTCTTATACTTTCAGAGGAAAGGGAGAAAGCCAGAGAAGAAATGCTTGACTACCTTGACAGTGAAAAATACAGCCGTTTTAAAAAAGACTTTTCGGAGTTTCTGGACTTTCCTGAAAGCTGGGTTCTTCCGACAACTACGGAAAAACATGATTCTCTTCCGCACAGGGTAAAGGACGTTCTTCCCTCGATCCTTTACGCCCGTCTGGCGAATATAAGCGCCTATTCCGAATGGGTTGAAGGTCCCTATGTTTCGGTTGAGAGGCTGCACAGGCTCAGGATTGCTGCCAAAGGATTGCGTTATACACTTGAGTTCTTTGAAAACGTGCTCGGAAAAGAGGTTGAAAGCCTGATTAAGGACTTTAAAGCCCTTCAGGACCACCTTGGAGACCTTCATGATGCAGCCGTCGCAGCTGAAATGCTGGGGACTTACATAAAGACAGGCGCCTGGAAACTTACAGAAATTGAAAAGGTATCAGATAAAAAGCAGGTTCCCGAAACCTCTGAAGGAATTGAAGCTTATCTTGCATACAGGGAAGCAGAACTTTTAACTTTGCTTGACACCTTTCCGGAATCCTGGGAAAAAGTCCGGACAGGCGAATTCAGAAAAAAAATTGAGGGTGCGATCAGAAGCCTGTATGAGAGCCCATGACAGATTCCCAGTTTATTTTTGAAACAACTTTAAACCGGAAAAACCAGTTTTGAAAAGGTTCCATTTCTGGAAGAGTCCCGTTCACGAATAAGTTTCAGTCCCTTGGCATTTCCTCAATTTCAACATTTCCTTTGAAAATTAATGGGGTTCCCGCAGTCTGTTCTATAATTGCCTTGGACTGGAGAGAATATCCGAAAATTTTCTTAAAGTACTTTTTATGTTTCTCGACTTCCCAGATTTCGAGCTGGCATTCCTTCTGAGCATGCATCTCAAGCACAAGGCTCTCTGTGGAGGCTATATAGAAACGGACATGGGATACTATGCCGGTATGGGAGCGGTCAAGCCCTTCGGCAATACGGAGCAGGGCACTGAGCGCCCTTATACTTTTTACAGATTCTTTGCTCAACCCTTCAAGGTTGGGGTGTTTCTTTTTAGGAGTGTTTTTTCTGTGGAAATAGGCAAGATTTGCAATGATTTCGATTTCTTCAGGCTGGAAACCAGGCAGGTTGCTCTCTCTTATAAGGTGATAGGCATGTGCCTGATGGGTATCGTATGAGAGGAATGTTCCTATGTCGTGCAGGGTTGCACCGTATTCGAGAAGCTCTCTCTCACTCTCCTCAAACTCATAGATGCCGAGAGCCTGAATACTGTCAAAGAGTTCAAGAGCGAGCCTTGAAACTGTATGGGCATGCTCCTCATCAAAATTGCAGGCAAGGCCGAGCTGCATAATGCTGCGCTTCCTTACCGACATCTGAGTGACCAAATACGAGAACTCACTCTTTGAGATATAGTCTACGAGAAGGCCTTCCCTTAACCCGCGCTTACTGACCGTAATCTCGGAAAGTCCGAGTTCTTCCATAAAAGTCTCTATAATTGCAGCCCCTGCAAGGATTATGTCTGCTCTCTGTGAGTTTATTCCGGGGAATTTACGTCTTTCTTCAAGCGAAAGGGCACACATTGCCCTGACAATCTTCTTCAGGTCTTCATACTCAAGTTTCTCAAAGCTTTCATGAGCTGTCTTATGCAGGTAAACAAAGGCGATTTTGGCAAGGTTTTCAATAGTTCCCGAACTTCCAATTACAAAATTTACCGTATACCTGGAAAGCTCTTTAATTATGTCCGCACTCTTGCGCCGGATGTACGCCTTGATCTGTTCATAACGTTCCTCAGAGACAGGGCCGGTTTCATCCGGAAGGAACATATTTGTCAGACGAATTGACCCAAGGTTAAGGGAGTGAAGAAAATAATACTGGTTCTGGTCACCTACAGACACTTCAGTGCTTCCGCCCCCGATGTCGATAAAAATGGCTTTTGAGTTTCCGAGTCTGAGCCCGCTCGAAACCCCCAGATAAATCAGACGGGCTTCTTCCGAACCTGAAATCGTGCAGACCTCGAGGTTTGCTTCCTTTTTAATCATTTCAAGGAGCTGGACTTTATTGCTTGCGTCCCGGGTCGCAGAGGTAGCCACGGCTATAATCTCTTCTACCCTGTAAGCCCTTGAAAGCTCCATAAACTTCTTACAGACAAAGGCTGCCCGCTCCATAGCTTCTGGCTGGAGGATCCTGTCTATAAACTCCTTTTCTCCAAGCCTCACCGTTTCCTTCTGTTTGGTCAGGGGCTGGTAAGACCCATTAGGATTGATCCGGACCAGAAGAAGCCGGACCGAGTTGGTCCCTATATCAATAAACGCAACAACCCTGCCTTCTGAAATTTTCTCGGGTTCCATTTACGACCACCTGAAAGCCCTGCCTTTCGTTTTTCTTGAAGGATTCGAGAGCTTCATAAGCTTCACAATATTCGTTCACATTTTTATTCTATTTGAGACTTGTTTTGGTCTTTTATTTTCCTTATTTGTATCTTTCTATATATGTAAAATTGTAAGTTCAAAAACCCTGCCCATGTGAATCTCTTGAAATTTATATAAAGGTTCTATATTGAAAAGGAAAAACAGAAAATTAGCAAAAAGAAAGCAGAAAGGAAAAAAAGAATAGTAGAATAAAAAGGAAAAAAAGACGAATACAGGTGAAAAAAAGAAGAAAAAAGAAAAATTTAGATTTCCTCAAATTTTTTTTCAGCGTTCTGTTTTAATATCCCAGCTGCCCCTATTCTCAAGCATCCAGACCTGGGAATCCAGCTCTTCTTCTTCGGGCTGCGGATAAATCCTTTCAGTCCGTCCGTTTGGAAGCAGGAGTCGGGCTTTTACATTATCTTTCAGATGGATACCGAGAATGATGTCGCGCATGACAGGTATATAGTCCTGGGACACCGGGAAGAGGACTTCGACCCTGTTGTCAAGGTTGCGGGGCATAAGGTCGGCGCTTCCCAGGAAGATTTCCTCTTTTCCGCCATTCCTGAAATAATATATTCTTGAGTGCTCAAGAAAACGCCCGACTATCGAAGTTACTCTGATATTTTCGCTCAGCCCGTAGATGCCGGGTCTGAGGCAGCAGATACCCCTGACAATAAGGTCTATCTTTACTCCGGCCCGTGAAGCCCTGTAAAGCTCACGGATGCACTGGTAGTCCACAAGGGAATTCATCTTGAAGATCAGATGACCGTTTCCGAACTTCTCGTGCACATCAATTTCGCGCCTGATACGTTCAAGAATCTGATGTCTCATTGTCTGGGGAGCTACCAGGAGTTTAATATAATGGTCTTTCCTTGAATAGCCTGTAAGGGCATTGAAAAGGTCGGAAATATCTTTTCCTATGAAGGAATCGCTTGTCAGATAGCCGCAGTCAGTATAGATCTTTCCTGTAACAGCATTGTAGTTTCCAGTGCTCATATGCACATAATACCTGATGCCGCCTTCTTTTTCAGCCCTTACTATCAGGCACATCTTGGCATGGGTTTTGCGGCCAGGGAAACCATAGGCTACATGTACCCCTTTACGTTCAAGCTCTTTTGCCCAGCCAATGTTGTTTTCTTCGTCAAAACGGGCTTTGAGCTCAACAAGGACTGCAACCTGCTTGCTACGGTCTGCAGCTTTCATGAGAGCCTGGATGATCCTGGAGTTATCGTCTACCCTGTATAGCGTCATTTTAATTGCCAGGACATCAGGGTCGTCAACGGCTTCTTCTACCAGGTCGATTACAGATTCAAAACTGTCATAAGGGTGATGGAGAAGGATATCATTCTTTTTTAAGGCTGCAAAAATATTTTCTCTATCAGCCATTCGGGGATGTTTTTTCTGCTCGAAAGGCTCGTATTTAAGCTCAGGGCGGTCAATCTGGGCAAGCTTCATAAGGCTTGAAAGCCCCAGAGGCGCAGCCGACCTGAACATAAGTGGGCGTGTAAGATCCAGATTCTTGAGGAGGATATCAGAAACCTTCTCAGGCATAGTGTAATCGGTTTCAAGCCTGACAGCGGGCCCGAAGTAATTTCTTCCTACCCTTTGCTTTACAGCAGTAAGGAGGTCTTTATCCCCGTCTTCATCAAACCCGAGATCTGCATCTCTTGTGATCCTGAAAGGGTAAGCTCCGAGGATTCGCTGGCCTGGAAAGAGAAGGTCGAGATTTGCAGCAATTAGCTGCTCAAGCCACACAAAGCGTCCCGTCTTCAGTTCTTCAAAACTGGAAATTATTTTTTCCTGTTTTCCTTCAGGCACAACAATGAGCCTTGAGAACATCGGAGGGATCTTGACCCTCGCAAAACGCTCGCCATATTCCGGGTCATCAATAAGTACTGCAAGGTTAAGACTGAGGTTTGAGATGTGCGGGAAAGGATGACCTGAGTCGAACCCGAGAGGAGTTAGCAGAGGAAAAATATTTCTTTCAAAATAATCTCTGAGTTTCTCCCTATCTTCTCCGGAAAGTTCAAAGTAATTAAGGACTTCAATCCCATTTTCCCTGAGGGCGGGTTCAAGTATTTCATTCCAGCAGCTATCATTGATAGGGAGCTGCCTTAAAAGTTCTTCCCGGATAACTCGAAGCTGTTCCTGGGCCACTTCGTCTATGCAGTCTTCCTTTATCCCTTCCGTAATACGTTTCTGAACCCCGGAGACTCTGACCATAAAAAATTCATCAAGGTTACTCCCGAAGATAGAAAGAAATTTGACTCTTTCAAGCAGAGGATTGCGTTCATCCAGAGCCTCTTCAAGCACTCTGGCATTGAACTGGAGCCAGCTGTATTCCCTATCCGCATAAAAGCACGGGTCACTCAGGTCAGGCATCCCTGATACTTCAACCCGGGTTCCTTCAACACTATCCGTAACCAATCTATCAAAATCTGCGCACTGAATTGGGAAGTTCCGTTCCATTCCTATCACGCATGACCTGGGTTTTGTATCTTTTCAGACCCGTCCCCAAAAATATCAGAAGATCTGGACATAAGATTTTTGCCTGTTTTATAATTTGACATAATTACCGTATGTTTGTTCAGTATAATTAGCAGGGCTGAAGGAAAGGTGACCTGAATCCGTTTAGCAATCAAAATATTCAGGTTCAGGATAAACTGAACCTAATTGCGTATCAACCCATTAATAACCGTTCCACCTGCTAAGGTTTTCAGATTCCTGTCTGAGACGAGGTGCATCTTCATATAAAGTTATCGGAGATGCATTGACAATAGGACGTATATAGACTTTTGGGTTAATAGAAACGTAAAAGCTATTCGAACTCCTAATAAACTCACTACTATTTATTAATATATAGTACTAAAGATTTATAACACTATCTCTTAGAAAATAAAAAAAATAAACAAAAGAAAAATGTTTAAGACCTGCGAAAAAGAAAATAACGGGATATGATTACAGTAAGACTATCAAAAAAGCCAGAAAAATGTAGCATGTACTCAAAATATAATATGTACGTGAGATGCGGTATATGTGTGAGATGTGGCATGTAAGCGAAATGAAAATATTTTAAAAGAAACCCGGAAGTAGAAAAAGATTGGAAAAATTCAATAGTTTTTAATTTCTCCAGAGCCAATGAGTTTTCAATTTTTAAATTTATTCTTTAAATGAGCATAAAACTCCTGCTCTTTTCCTGTTGTCTTCCTCAGCAACCTTTCCACAATCAGTTCGGGAGTACTCCTTGCAACACGATTGTATATAGGATTTCTATTTACTATAAGTTCCAGGCTGGAATCCAGCCCTTCGGCTTCGATCCCGTCTACCCTGATTTCTGTCTCTGTGTTTTCAAGGATAAGCTCGGAGAGGTGGGAAACAAAAATCCCGAGGCTCTCTTCACTCCGGGCAAGATATTCAAGTATCCCCGCTATAATCCGGGCTGAGGCTCCGGGTTCGGTAATTGATTCCAGTTCATCGGCGAGCACAAGTTTCCCGGAAGCTTCGGAAAGCACTGAGAACTGTTTAAGGGTGGTTTCAAAAGCTCCTGCATCAAGAGTCCCTTTTGATTTTCCGAAATAATAGAATTCCTCCACAGGCCCGAGTTCAAGCTTCATTGCCGGGACAGGAAAGCCCATGTGACCGAGAACCACACACTGAGCAAGGAGTTCGAGCAGGGAGGTTTTTCCTCCTGAGTTCACCCCGCTTAAAAGTACGACCCGGTTTTCCATATCCACAGGAGAAAAGCTCGTTTTTCCAACGGAATAGCTTACAGGATCAATTTCTCCGTATCTGGCTTTTAAAAAGAGATTTTCCCCGGCTTCAAAGCCTATTCCGGCTTCAGGAACGATTACCGGCATCTTCAGCCGGAACTGTGAGGCAAAACATGCTATTGAAAACCCCAGGTCAAAGTCTAAAATCTCCTTTACAAGCTTTTCTACAGGCTGGCGGAAAACTGAGAGGGTTTTTGCAAGCTCCCTTTTGCGGGAAAGCCTTGTTTTTTCAAGGGACATGCTCAGTTTTTGCCTGAAAAGCTGCAGTTGAGCCTGTTCTGCCCTGAGAGGATAGGATATTTCATCGGAAAAGAGGGAATCAAGCATCAGCTTTTCCTGCTTCTGGAAATCGAGCTTTTCCGAAAGTTCCTCTTTTAGTGCTTCGATTTCACCTGTATAGACTCTATGCAGCTCTTTTGCCAGCAGGTCTTTGATCTCCATCCCCCCACTCACAAGCTTGATGAGTTCCTGCCCGCTCAGGGTGAGAGAGCTTGCCTCCAGCGTCCGGTTCATGCGCTGGTTTGCCTCGTTTAAGGTAGAGGTGAGTATGGGATCAAGGTTTTTCAGTGCGGTTTCAAGCCTGTCAAGTTCGGGGTCAAGCCCTTCAACGGGCTTTCCATCCTCTCCAACCTTCAGAAGGGCAGTTTTGAGGTCTTCGAGCTCGGCGTCTGAGAGATCTTCAAAAAAGCTGAAACCCGCAATCCTGAGAGTGGATACTATATTCAAACAGGCAAGGACGCAGTCCAGGTTTCTGGCAAAAAAAGCCAGCTCGACCTCAGGCAGGATCTGCCAGAACTCGGCTTTTGAGGGGTCCTGGAAAAGCTCTGGCTCAAGCCCTTCAGGAAGGTCAAAGCTTAGAAAATTATCATCAAATACAATAACACTGGAGTATCCTCTTGCAAGATCCACAAACTCGGAAAAACTCTCTACCGCCTGAACAGTCAAGAATGCCTGAAACCTTTCCCTGGCTGCGTCTAGAATTTTCCGGTCTCCTGAGAGAATTATCCTGTCCCTCGCCCTCAGGTTTCCAGGCACAGGCTTCAGTTTCTTCACCCTTAAAAGGAGAGCGATAAACTCCTTATCTGCAGAAAGGACGTCTGCGATTTTCAGATAATCTGTAACAAAAGCCCGCCTCTCTTCAATAAGGTCCATACGGGATGCAGGAAATGGATAAAAGAGGTCCATCCTGTCCCTGGCATGTGAGGTATGAGCAAAAGTTTTTATGAGCTCAAGAAGGCGGGAGTACAGGTCAAGGGCTTCTTTTGTCTTCAGAAAATCGGAAATTGCACACCCTTCAGCCCTGCCTCTGGCATCCCTGGCCAGGGAAAGAGCAAATGTATGGCTGACACCATTTACCTCGGAAAGCGAAGCTATATCACCTTCAAGGATTGCCTGGAGAGCAGCATCCTCGCTCCCGAAGTGCTCGACAAGCCTGCCGGCTACTCGCTCACCTATTCCGTTAAGTTCCCGTAGACCTGAGAGTTGCTGAAAAGCTGCCATATTCAAAACACTTTAAACGAATCAGTTGAGTTCAGGGGTAAAACCCTATTTTTATCTTTTTATTTAAACAAAAGAGAAAGTTCTTTTTCAAGATAGGGCTGCATGGAAGCCGTATATCCGTGTGTTTCATCAGTAGTATTGTACATTGCCTTTGGCTCTTCTGCGAGGGCAAAAGTCCTGAGTGCCTGTTCATGAGATATTACAGTATCGTTAAAGGAATGGATCATAACAAGCTTTGAAGGCGGAAGCGCACTGAGGTAAGTTTCCGGGTCAATTGAACAATAGAGCCGATAAGCTTCAGAGTCAGCAATTTGTGAAGGGTCGAGCTCTTCTGTGCCGTCCCCCGATGTGCTTATCCCTATAGCCCCTTTAAGGGAAGGCTCAAGGGCACAGGCGATAATCGCAAACCTGCCTCCGTTACTTTCCCCGAGGACTGCAAGCCTTTCCGGGTCGATTTCAGGCTGAGCAGAAAGCACATCTGCGGCTTTGAGAACATCATAGATCATAAGGTATTCGACAGGGTCAAGACCAACTTTGAAAAGTTCAAGGTCTCTTTCTATATTTATTGCGCCCTGGTTTCGCTGGTCAAAAGTAAGGGATGCATACCCCATTCTTGAAAGTTCTGAAGCCAGTCCCTGTTCCCCTTCTTTACTGACCCCTGCACCCGGAAGCAGGATTATTCCCGGAGAAGGAGAAGAAGTGTCTGCAGGAATCCTGAGCAAAGCTTCGACTTTATCGCCTCCGCTTTCAAAAGAGACCAGTTTCAAAATATCCGGACTTTCAGGCGAATAAAAGTCTTTAATTTCCTGAAGTGTAAATACAGGTTCTCCTCTTTCTGAAAAAGATAAAATTCCTGCTTCTGAAAGCTCCCAGGGAAGATTCCCATCTGTGGAATTGGAAGGATTATAAAGTACCCCGAAGACACCCACAACTATCATGAGAAAACCCAGAAGAAAAATTGCGGGTTTAAAAGTTCTGGCGCCAGAAGACGATCTTTTCGTTTTTCCAATTACTTTTTTTCCAGAACCATTCTTGCTCAAGAGTACCCTGCCAGAAAAAAGCAATTACGGCCAGAAGCCGTTTACAGCACTTAAGAATATTACTGCTATGCCCACAAGAGCACCTGCGATCAGCACTGTTTTGGGCTGGATGTGAATTGCATTTTTGTCAGCTTCGTAGTAGCGCATGAGCCCTGCGGAAGACTGAAGTCCGGAACCTGATTTTTTAGCCATGAGTAAGACACCTGTATGAATGCAATGTAATGCTAATTAGTTAATTGTTACGTTTTAATTGGAAGATTTAGCTTACTGGAGATTTAACTCCATATATTAATTTTAATATCATATTCGCTTTATCTGGATTCTCTGTAATTTTTAAGCATCCTCACTGTAATAATTTTGAACTGCTCATTTAGATAGTAAATTTTGAACTGCTTATTTAGATAGTACCAGATAGTACCAGAGAATTTATAGTTTTCATATAATTTACAGTTCTCATATATAAATCATGCAGAGCAAGATCGTGCCCGTTTCCGGGATAGTTCTGTATATTATAAAAGCAAGCCTCCAATTTCAGGATATCAAAATCAGATACCAGAAACAGAGACCTGAGGACTCTCAGACGAGAACCTCATCCAGCAGGATAGGCGGATAAAATACACCTCTTTCTGTGATCAATGCGGTCACATTTTCCATGGGAGTTGCATCAAAAGCAGGGTTATAAACAGGAACGTCTTCAGGGGCAAGCTGCTGGCAACCTGCAAACCGCAGTTCATCAGGATTTCGCATTTCAACCTCTATGCTCCCTTCCCAGCCTTCAAAATCAAAAGTAGAGACCGGAGCTGCCACATAAAAGGGGATTTCATGTTCTCTCGCAAGGATAGAATGCGTGTAAGTCCCTATCTTGTTAAACACAACATCCTGGGTTATCCGGTCAGCCCCAACAAGCACACTGTTTACAAGCCCCTGGCGCATTGCCCAGCCAGCCATGGAATCCGCAATAAGGGTTACAGGGATTTTATCCTGCATGAGCTCCCAGGTAGTGATCCTGCTTCCCTGGTTCAGAGGTCTTGTTTCACAGGCAAGGACTTTAATCTCTTTGCCTTCAGCAATAGCCGAACGTACCACTCCGAGGGCTGTGCCCCAATCAACGCAGGCAAGCCTCCCAGCATTGCAGTGTGTAAGTACGGTATCCCCGTCTTTCAGAAGTTTTGCTCCGTATTTACCTATCAGCTTATTTGTTTCGATATCTTCTTCTGCAATATACCTGGCTTCCTGAAGAGCAATATCGCGTATGCCCCGGAAATCAAATGCATCAGAAATTGCATTTAAAACTCTGTCCACACCCCATGCCAGGTTCACGGCTGTAGGGCGAGTGGATTTAAGGGCTTTTGCCGCAACCTTAAGGTCTTTTGTCATGGATTCGATATCTTTTGCCCCACTCAGGTAAGCTGCCAGGGCAATTCCGAAACCTCCTGCAGCACCCAGCGCTGGTGCGCCCCTGATCCTGAGAGACTGTATAGCCTCACATAAAGAACTCAGGGTTTTGCATTCTATTACTTTATATTCTTGCGGGAGTAAGGTCTGGTCTACCAGAACCACAGAATTGGACTCTTCATTCCAGTCAATTGTCCTCATTAAAATCACTTTCCGATGTAAACACCAGCTTCTGCCGGAGAATTTACCGACTTTCTTTTCAAGCCACCCATCAGATAAAAACTTATTCGGCGTCCTTTTTCAGGCGAGAGTTTTTTCCAGAAATTTATCTGCTAGCCAGTTCAAAAGCCAAAATAAAAGGTTCAAATTAAAGGACATCTGCCCCCATATAAAAAGAATAAATAATCGATAGTTTGAAAGCCTGAGATAAGATTAATATTTTTTATTTTAATTTAAGCTAGGCAAATTTTGAAGTACGATTTAGATATATATAAATAAGCATAATAATTCATTCACAAAGAGCAAAGTTAGATATAATAGATTTATAAAGTAACAGTACAAATAAGGGAAGATTTTAAATTTATAGCTGAGATACAGGAAGATTTGTAATTTCAGGAATTATATTTCATAATTTCAGAGACCTTGAATCCGTAAATCTCTGAATATACATTCTGGGAGTTTAAAAATCTGTCTTTACATTCAATTTATGGTTTATGAGAGTCAGGGTATTCATCGGAGAGTAAGCGCTTATGACAAAAATAAAAATAGCAATTGCAGGAATCGGGAACTGTGCAAGCTCTTTGATACAGGGCATCGAGTACTATAAAACCGAAGATAAAGATCCCATAGGGCTAATGCATCGGGAACTCGGAGGGTACAGGCCCGGCGATATCAAAGTTGTTGCCGCCTTTGACATTGATGCCAGGAAGGTGGGAAAGGATGTATCAGAGGCGATATTTGCCCCCCCGAACTGCACAGCGGTTTTTTGTCCTGATGTCCCCCTCACAGGTGTGAAAGTAAAAATGGGCAGGGCACTTGACGGAGTCTCTGACCATATGAAGAACTACGGGGAGAATTATACATTTATTGTCAGCAAGGAGCCTGAAGCCACAAAAACAGATATTGTTAAGGAACTGAAGGATTCGGGCGCAGATATGCTCCTCAATTACCTCCCTGTCGGCTCCGAAGAAGCTGTACGTTTTTATGCCGAGTGTGCACTTGAAGCAGGGGTGGCTTTTATCAATAATATGCCTGTTTTTATTGCAAGCAATCCTGAATGGGCGAAACGGTTTGAAGAAAAGAATATCCCCATTATAGGCGATGATATAAAAGCCCAGCTTGGAGCGACCATCACTCACAGGGTTCTTGCAGACCTGTTTGAAAAACGCGGTGTAAAGCTCGAAAGGACTTATCAGCTGAATACCGGAGGAAACACTGATTTCCTAAATATGCTTAACAGGAGCAGGCTTGCTTCCAAACGTGAATCAAAGACCGAAGCTGTCCAGTCTGTCCTTTCACATAAACTCGAAGACGAAAATATCCATATAGGCCCAAGCGACTATGTTGCCTGGCAGAAAGATAACAAGGTTTGTTTCCTCAGGATGGAGGGCAAACTCTTCGGGGATGTGCCCATGAACCTTGAACTCAGGCTTTCAGTGGAAGATTCGCCTAACTCCGCAGGTGTAGTTATTGACGCTATCCGCTGCTGCAAGCTTGCCCTTGACCGCGGGATAGGAGGAGTACTGTACTCCCCGTCTTCCTACTTCATGAAACATCCGGCTATCCAGTACCCTGATGATGTGGCGTATCTCAGGACTGAAGAGTTTATAGCCGGCACCAGAGAACGTTAACCCGGCGGGAAAAACCCTTAAGGAGAGAAGTTACTGCAAAAACAGTGATGCCAGAATCCCGGATTTTTCCGGGAGCTTTACGTTTTTCTGTTATGAGATATTTTTTTAACGAATCCCTTCTGCTGTAATTGTAAATTCCGCACTTGAGCCTTCAGGTCGGGAGCGGTGTTTGTAAAGAACGGCACGCCTTGTACCCTCGCCCGTTTTTTCCAGCCGGATAATCGTTTTTGAGATATGCTCAAGGGAACTTCCTCCCAGCGGGCGCACTCCTCCTCCGACAACATCCGAATATACCTGATTTGTTATAAGTGCGGCAAAACCATGTTTTCGGGCAAGAGCATGTAAGAACCCTATCTGGTTAGCAAGCTCTCTCCGGCTTTTTATTCCGGTCTCGTCATCCTCCAGCTCATACCTGTAATACGAAGTTGCGGAGTCCAGGACTACAAGCCCGACATTTTCGCCTGCTATCCTTTCTACCTCTCTTACGGATGAATATTGCTCTTCGAAGCTGAGAGGCTCATAGATAATTATGTTCCTGGCTATTTCCTTTGCATTTTCTCCTGCGATCTGCTTGAAACGAACAGGAGAAAGCCCTTCAGTATCGATGAAAATGACTTTCTGTCCCTGCTTTACACATTCCACTGCAAGCTGGATACAGATATTTGTTTTTCCGGTTCCTGCGGCTCCGAAAACCTGGGTTACGATTCCTCTCTCGAAACCTCCCCCCAGGAGCTCATCAAGGGGTTTACAACCGGAAGATAATAGTTTCTCTATGACGTGACACCTCTTTTTACACTTGAGAGAGGTATGAAAGACCAATGATATAATGTTTTTTTTGTAATTTTTTGTCTTTTTCTGAAAAGAGAGCTCCAGAGTATGAAAAAAGTAAAAAGAAGCAGAAAGAAATGAAAGAGAAAAATAGAAGAGAAATACGAAGTCATTTATCAATATATTATAATGTGTTCAGGGAATAAAACCAGGTATTTGCTCTCCTTACCTGCAAGCATTAAAGTGCCTTTCAGGTTAGATAAAGTCTTCTACACGTGAAAATATTCTCATAAATTAAGCATTTTTTAAAAAACAGATTCGACTAGATTTGTTATCAGATTTGATAACAAACCTGTGTCTTTGTATACAAAGTAAGACGGTTATTGTATCCAGAGATGGGTTGAAAAACCGTTATAAGTAAGATCGGGCATTTAGAATAATTACCTGGAAATAAAGATTAACTTTACTCAGTAGAGTAAAAAATGATATCTAAAGGGGCACTCTTTAGAAACTGCATGCCCTGTTCCGATATTGCTGACTGGTCTGGAAGGGTTATTATACAATTAGTGGGTTGGCTAAGGAATGGTACCCGTGCAGGGTTTTGTTTTGTTGCTTTGATGCGCTCTGCGCCAGCACAATCCCCCTCTGCACACCAGAAATAAAAGTAGAATGTAAGAAAAATGCATGCCAGAGGCATGTTAAATATTAAGCAAAAATGAGAAATTGTACCATAAAACAAGTAGGGGCGCAAAGTATGGCAAAAGTAATAGTTTACACAACAGAACGTTGTCCTAAATGCAATAAATTGAAGAAATTTCTGGAAGCAAATGCAGTACCTTTCGAAGTAGCAGATATGTCTACACCCGAGGCACTGACCGAGCTGCGTTTCAACGGGGTCTTTACAGTGACAGCGCCTGTTTTACAGATTAATAATGACACTTTCCTGACTCATGATGAGCTCTTCCGCGGAGACGAAGTGGACTCGGAAAAACTCCTTGGAATTGTATAACAGGTATCTGAAAATTTAAAAACAAATAAAAACTTTGCAGATTCCATCCTATCATTAACCGATTACCGAAGATGAGAAAATGACAGGCGAGATTTTCTTAACCGATGACGAATTGTCTGACAGCCAGCCAGTGCGAAAGGCACTTACCGGGCTTTCTATCTCTTCCCTCCCTAAAAATGACCAGTTATCTGACAACCAGCCCGTGCAGAAGACACTTGATGGGCTGTCTGTCTCTCCCCTCCCCAAAGTCAGGACAACAGAAGGTTTCATTCTCAACTGGGACAGGAATATCATTGTAAGCCAGCTTCTGAAAGAAACAAAATTGAGCGAGATCTTTTACAGCAAGCCCGCAATCACAAAAGAAGAAGCCATTGACATTGCAAAAGAAGCTGAAAAAATCATCCGAAAAATGAATATCAAGTTCCTATCAGGCCCTCTTATACGGGAAATAGTAAACAATATTCTGCTTGACAGGGGGCATGTGGAATGGAGAAACATTATGACAAGAGTCGGGGCATCCGTCTACGATGCTTATGAAATCGACTCAGGATACGGCTTCGGGGCAAACGACAATGCAAACCAGCTGAACAATGCCGAGACGTCCCACAAGAGAAAAGCCGACAAAATGTCCAAAGAGCAAAACCTCCTCCTGATGCCAAAAGAGCTTTCAGACCTGCACTTAAACGGCGACTTCCATATCCATGACCTTGAATACATGGGCACAAGGCCTTTCTGCCAGGACTGGGACCTTCGATACTTCTTCTACTATGGGCTCATGCCTGATGGAGTGGGCACACAGTCAAGTGTTGCAAAACCCGCAAAGAATGCAGAGGTAGCTTTCCTTCATGCGGTTAAGGCAATGGGCTCAGCTCAGACTAACTTTGCAGGCGGGCAGGGATTTTACAATTTCCTGACTTTTATTGCACCCTATCTGGAAGGCAAATCCGGGAATGAGATCAAACAGCTTATGCAGATGTTCGTTTATGAAATGATGCAGATGATGTGTGCAAGAGGCGGACAGACTGTTTTCTCCTCAGTCCAGCTTTCCCCCGGTGTCCCGAAGCTCTGGAAAAATATCCCGGTTGTTGCCATGGGCAAGGTCTGGGACGGAAAGCAGGCACCTCTCAGGACATACGGCGAATTCGAAACAGAAGTTCGCCTCGGATTTAAGGCTCTTATGGATGTTATGCTTGAAGGAGATGCCTGGGGCAAACCTTTCAGTTTCCCCAAGCCTGAGATTTCTCTCGAACCCGACTTCATGGAAGAAGACGAAGATTTCAACAGGGCTCACCCCGAACTTCCGACTTATAAAGAACTTTACAGGCTGACCTTTGAACTGGCTGCCAAATTCGGGACCCCTTACTTTGATAACCAGCTTCCCGAATACAGAGGAGCAGGAGAAGGAATTTCATGTTACCAGTGCTGTGCTTACCAGTTCTCTGCAAACCCCACCGATGATAAGGAATTTGATGACAAGCTGCACTTCAGGGATGGAAAGCACTTTTCAATGGGCTCGTGGATGGTCCTGTCTTTAAACTGCCCGAGAGCTGCATACAGGGCTGAATATGATGATGAGAAGCTGTTCACAGAACTCAAGAATCTGATGAACAGAGGTATGGAAGTCTTCAAAATCAAAAGAAAATGGATGAACAGCCTGATAAAGAAAAACAGAATTCCCTTTGCAGCTCAGTGCCCCAAAGACCCGAATAACGGGGAAAAAGGAGCAATGGCTGTGGACTTTGACAGCCTTGTATATACAATAGGGGTTGTGGGAATCAATGAGATGGTCCAGTACCATACAGGCTACCAGATACATGAGTCTCCTGTTGCGTACAAGCTTGCTATCAGGGCTATGTTCGAAATGAAGATGCATGCCCAGAAGCTTTCGAAAGAAAATAGCATGGAAATTGCCCTTGCAAGGACTCCGGCAGAAACTACAGCCCAGCGCTTTGCAGTGTCTGACCTCCTGCACAGGGAATATGCTGACAAAGCAAAGCTCACGATTAAAGGCGACCTGAAAACCGCAATGAAGGAGTTTAACGAGACTCGCGACCTGCCGATTTACTATACCAATGGTACCCATATACCGCCAGGGGCTGATGTCTCCCTGCCTGAAAGGATAAAGTATGAGCATACTTTCTTCCCGATAGTTGACGGAGGAAATATTATGCATATCTGGCTTGGAGAGGGAAAGCCCGATCCCGACGGTCTGCAGGAGCTTGCCATGCATATAGCAAAGAACACACAAACAGGTTACTTTGCCTTCACAAGGGACATGACCGTGTGCACTGATGAAGGGTATGTAGCAGCCGGTCTGCTGGACAGATGCCCTAAATGCGGGTCCGGAAATGTTCAGCACCTCTCAAGAATTACTGGATATCTCCAGTCCGTAGAAGGCTGGAACAGGGGCAAGCGCCAGGAACTCAGGGACAGGAAAAGATACGGTACAAGGGAGCTCAGATGAGTTCTCCCGGCTCTTTTTTACACAAATAAGCTGGGAATATAAAAATGGGAACTGCTATGAGAGTAAATTACGCAGGTATCGTCCCTCTTTCAACCCTTGATTGGACAGGAAGGTCTGCAGTCACTATCTTTTTTCGAGGATGCCCTCTACGCTGCCCTTACTGCCAGAACCATCCGTATCTTGAGGGAACCGGACTTGTAGAACTTGAATTTGTGGAAGAAAAAATTAAAAGCTCAAAGCCTTTTGTAAGTGCAGTTGTTTTTTCGGGAGGGGAACCTCTTATGCAGGCAGGTATCGTGGACCTTGCTGAGTTTGCAAAGAATCTCGGGCTTTCCGTGGGGATTCACACAAACGGCTGCTACCCTGAAAGGGCAGCCGAACTTATCGAAAGAAAACTTGTTGACAAGTTTTTTATTGATGTAAAAGCTCCCCTCGACGATCCCGAGCTCTATGGAAAGGTTGCAGGTTATGAAAGTGGAGAAACGGACATTTCCCCTTCAAGAACGCCTGAGAAGATTACTGCAGCCGTCGCAAAAACTATTAAGACTGCAGACGCCAGCGGGCTGGAGTTTGAACTCAGAACAACCGTCTTCAGAGACTTTATAGGAGGCGAAGAGGAAATTTCCCGAATTGTGACCTGGATCTCGGAAAACGTGAAAAATAAAGACGTTACCTATGTTTTGCAGCAGGGTATCCCGGAACACAGCCTTCAGGAAAATCTAAGAGATATCAGAGTTCTGGGAAGGGAAGAACTTTTTGAGCTTGGAAAAATAGCAAAGAGCCACCTGAAAAAAGTAAGAATAAGAACAAAAGAAGAAGGCGAAGAAGTTGTTTGATTTGTCGAAACCATCAAGCAGTTTTATTCAGGCTATTATTAAACAACATTCCGGGCCAAACCATCAGATTTATAACGATAACTGGCTACTTTAGCAAAATTTACTGAATAATTTTACAAAATTTACCCGAAATTGACTACTTTTGGAGAGTTTACCGGTAATTGACTACTTTAGCAGAGTTTACCGGAAATTGATTGCTTTAGCAGAATTTACTATTGAATCCTGCCGAAAAGATAACACCGGCATTTTTATTAGCATTCTGCTGGCACTTTTTAATTATTTAGTTTCATTTTCAGGAATTTGTTTAAAAATGATAAATTTTATCTTTTGTACAGTTTTATTACACTTTTTTGAATTTATTTAAAAATGATCAATTTTATCTTTTGTACAGTTTTATTACACTTTTTTTACAGGAAAAATTGTCCAGGAAGAAAGTCAGGAAAAACAGGTTATAGGTTCAAATTGATTTGAAGTTTACAAAAGTCTTATACATGTGGAAAATAAAAAGAAATTGATTCAACCCCTGTAAACCCCTGCTTATATCCGGGTTCCGAAGAGAGAAAGGACTGATATCCTGGAGCGTTTTCCAGAGTACATTCATTAATATTCTTGCTGTATATCCGATATATTCTTGCTGTATATTCGATAGATATCGAAAAATCCTTTACAGTTGCCACAAAATTTTTGTGTAACTTTCAGGGTTACAAAAATTAAATAAAGGAGATTGACTCAGTCAATCTTAGCCCAAAAAAGGGAAAACATCTACAAAAAAGAAATAGGAAGTAATCGCTTCTAAAAAATGACCATGAAAGAAACAAAAGTGTCTTCAATCGGAGAGCGTGCTTTAATCTCGCGCTTATCTGAGATTTTCAATGCCCCTGATGGAGAGGAAAGAAGACAGGAAGAAGTCCTGATAGGTGCCGGTTCTGATGACTGTGCTGTCCTTGACCTGAAAGGTGAAGACTACCTGGTTGTTACTACTGACATGCTGCACATGACCACAGATTTTCCTGAAGGGATGACCCCCTGGCAGATGGGCTGGATGTCTGCAGCCGTAAACCTGAGCGATATAGCTGCCATGGGTGCAGAGCCCACAGGGCTGCTAATGGCAATAGGCATGCCTTCGGATACCGAAATCGCTTTTGTCGAAGAGCTTGCAAAAGGAATACAGGCATGTGCCGCGTTCTGCGGGACTTCTGTTATAGGAGGCGACCTTGATACCCATGCCGAGCTGACAATTACAGGGACAGCCCTGGGAAGAGTGAAAAAAAGCCAGCTCCTTCTTCGAAAAGGGGCAAAACCCGGAGACCTTGTCTGTGTAACGGGATATGCAGGGTCAGCCGGAGCTGCCCTTAAAGCGGTCCAGTCAAAAAAACCGGTGAGTGAAAACGTCCTGAAAGCTCTTTTTGAACCGGTCCCACGAACAAGGGAAGCTAAACAGCTTGCTGAGTCGGGTGCGGTCACGTCCATGATGGACACGAGTGACGGACTTGCTATGTCTCTTTACGACCTTTCCAGGCAGAGTAAAACAGGATTTAAAATTCGGGAAAATACCCTTCCAATTCTCCCGGAAGTCAGGAAGTTTGCCTCAGGTCCAGAAGAACTTCTGGAATTTGCACTTTATACAGGCGGAGACTTCGAACTTATTTTTACAATTGATCCGGAACGCCTAAAAAAAGTACAAAATATATGTAACTTGACTATCATAGGGGAATGCACAGAGTATGAAACTGGTATCATGCTTGAATCCCCGGAATGCAGGCTGACAGCTATAAAACAGCTGGGATACCAGCAGCTAAAAGCCGAAACGGCTGATTAGCTTTCCTGAATAACTGACGTTAATCCCCCCATATATTAAAAGCCTGAAATGAAAGAAAAAATTAAGAAATAAAGACTGGAAGGCTTATACTACCATAAAAATAGACAGAACTTCAGGCTGAATTGACTGATTAATAATTATATAATTTATGCACAAGGTTCAGAAGGATAGAATATGAAAAAAGATGGTCTACAAATATTTACAGCAATTCTGGTGCTGGGACTATTATTCTGTGGGACTGCAGGCGCAGTTCCGATTGTAATAGGAGAGATTACCCCCTCACAGAATTCTACTGTTACAGGGACGGTGGGAGCAACTCAAACATTCACCATTCCTTTAAACGAAACAGCCAGCGTTATATGGACTGAAAATGGCACGTCCACAACAAAACCCACTGGTGACGGCAACATCGCAACTCTCAATCATGTTATCCAGACTGGCTCGTACCCGGTGACAGCTTCCATAGACGGTGCAGGGCAAATAGCATCCTGGAATGTTGAAAGTACACCAGGAGTACCGGTTATCACTTTATCTAACCCTTCGTCGTCAAGTGTCAGCGGTAATGTAGGAGAATCAAGAACATTCACTGCGACTGTAGAGCCGGCAGCCGATATGTCATGGTACCTTAATGGAAATTTCCTTTACACAAATGCGTCTGTTGTTGAGTCTTCATATACAAACAGTTCTGCAGTAGCAGGCACATACACACTTGAAGTAAGAGCACAGAACTCTAATGGAGCTGCAGAACCAAAATCCTGGACATGGACAGTAGGTTCTTCAACAAATGGGATTCCTGTAGAGGTCAATCCTGCAGAAGGAAAAGTTGAAGTATCTCAGGGAGAGACCAGGAATTTCTATGTCAATTCCACAAACAGCCAGAACATAAAAGTGGACTGGTTTGTCAATGATGAAACATCGTCCAGGAAAACTCAAGACGGTGTGACCTCATCACTATATGAATTCAAGGAGAGCAATTCGGGTTCCTATACACTTAAAGCAGTGGTCACGGATCCCAGCGGCAATTATGATTCAGCGACAAAGACATGGAACGTAACAGTCCAGTCCAAATATTATTCAAGCGGGAACAGGATCTGGGATGAAGGCCTTGGGTTATCCAGAACATATACCTGGAATGCCCAGAGTTATTCGGGCTTCTATTACGACCTTGACTCCGGAGTGTCTTCTGAAGAGATGACCATAAAGGATATAGGCAGAAATATAGATTCCGGAAACATCGAGTACGTCACAAGGCCTACTGAAACCGACTTTGAATACAAAGGCTGGGGTTCATATCAGATAATAGGGTTCATGGCAGAGAAATACTTTGCAGGCTACAATGATAACACTACAGTTGAAGGTGTGGACGATGTAAGCCTGATATCAGATGGTGTACTTGCCAAGATCCTGATTGACAGCGATGATAAAGAGTCTGCATATTCAGGAGATTCCTTTGAACTTGAAGATGGGTATTCACTGAACATTGTGGAAGTCGATGTTAATGGTAATAGTGTCTGGGTCCAGCTTGAAAAGGATGGAGATGTGGTAGATGACAATTTCATTTCCTCCGGTCAGGACTATGTTTATGAAACCGAAGTCGGAGAGGCAGAAGACGTACCAATAATCATAATCCATTTCGGCACGGTGTTCGCAGGCACAGAGACCTCTGCTGTCTTCATACAGGGTATCTTCCAGGTATCTGACACTTATGTGGAGCTTGCAAGTGGAGATTCCTTCGGGGAAATGGAAGTTACCTCCCTCAGCAGCAATGAAATAAAAATGAAAAATGAGGACGATATAAGCCTTGACAAAGGTGACACAATCGACCTTATGGGCAAGATACAGATTCAGGTAGCTGACGACAGCACATTGCGCTTTGCCCCAATACTTGACACCTCTGAAGAAGGAATTTATGAACTGCGCGGGACTGTTTATGATAAGGATGTCGATGGAGACTCCCTTCCAACCTGGACACCCCTTAACTTTGAAGGCTTTTACTACAGCATAGATGAGGGAATAGGAACCGAACAGCTGGAAATTAAAGAGTTGAAGGACAGGACTATTCCAGATGGAGCACTGGTCTACACATCCAAACCTCAGCCCGTTCAATTTGAACACAAATCCTGGGGCAATTTCACAGTTGTAGGTTTCATGGCAAAGAAATACTTTGCAGGATACCCCGAGGGTGCCGTTGGAGGTAAAATTGACGACGTGAGCCTTCTTTCGGACAGTGTCCTTTCAGAAGTCCTTACAGACAGCGATGATAAACGGTCCATGTACTCAGGAGACTCCTTTGAACTTGAAGAAGGCTATTCACTGAACATCCTGGAAGTGGACATTAATGGAAATAGCGTCTGGGTCCAGCTTGAAAAGGATGGAGATGTAGTAGATGACGATTTCATCACTTCAGGAGCTGACTACGTCTACGAAACTGAACTGGGAGAAGCAGAAGATATACCCGTAATCATTGTCCATTTCGGCACGGTTTTTGCAGGCACAGAGACCTCTGCTGTCTTCATAGAGGGAATCTTCCAGATCTCGGATGAGTACATCGAAATTAACAGTGGAGACACCTTCGATGAGATGGAGATCACCAGTGTCTCGTCAGACAGCATCACAATGAAGAATGAAGATAGCATCGGGCTTGGTGAAGACGAAACAGTCGATGTTATGGGTGATGTCAAGTTCAAGACAGCTGACGACAAAACTCTCAGGTTCTACCCCTTCGTTGAGGTTGAGACTGAAAGTAACTCCAGCAGAGAACTTAAGATCAACCTGCCTGGTGAAGTCATAATAGGCGATACCATCAATATCGAAGTAACTGCAGCTGATAATCCAATTGAAGGCATTACAGTAAAGGTCAATACAACCAGCCTGGGCAAGACAAATGCAGATGGAATTGTCGAGTACACAGCTGAAGAAGAAGGAACCTTCAAGATCACCGCAGAGAAAGATGGGTATACTACAGCAAACAAGAACATGAAAGTTATTCCTCCGAAAGAGAAAATGAGCCTCAATATCACTCCTGAAACGGTATATGTGGGAGACACAATCACAATAGAGGCCTTAAGGACAGTAGGAGGAAACCCGATTGAGAATGTAAATATCTCTATAGACGGCACTGCTGCTGGAAAGACCGGCTCTGACGGAAAGTTCACATATGCTACAGAAGAAGTCGGTAAACTCAAGATAAGTGCTACCGCAGAGGGCTTCCTTGAAAAAAGCGTTGATGTTGACGTAAAAGACTATGAAGCTATCTTCAAGTTCTCCAACCTGGTGGTCGACCCGATAGAGGTCAGAGCCGGAAAGGAAGCAAAGATCACTGTTGACGCCACAAACGAAGGTAATGCTGCAGGGGAATATAATGTGGAATTGTTTGTTAACGACACCTCGGTTGATTCCCAGCAGATTGCTCTTGATGTGGGAGAAAGCATAACATTAACCTTCGAACACAGCGAAGAAACTCCAGGCGAGTATAGCGTAAAAATAGCGGATCAGGAAACTACCTATACGGTAAAAGAAAAGTCTTCTGCTCTGCTTTACGTCCTGCTAGGTATTATCCTGCTACTGGTCGGCGGGATAGCATACATGTTTACCAAGGGAGGCTGGACTGTGGCAACTCTCCAGGCCAAGGTAGACGAACTCGTTAAATCAGCAAACCTGAAAAAATGAAACGATAAAAAGCAGAGAAAAGTCCAGATAAAAAAAAGTTTAAATTTCCCGCGTTAAATAAAAACGCGGGTTTCTTTTCTATTTTTAAAAGCAATGTTTAAAATCACTCTTTTTATTCCATTTTCTTGAGCGCGCGCTCAATAGCATCTATCAGACTGTTCTTCGGAGCTATGGTTGTAACCGGGATGTTAAGGATTTTTTCCACTGTAGGACCTACGATAGGAGCGCAGACCAGGGCTTTTGCCCCGTCCCTTTCGGCATTTACAGCAGAGATAATTGCATCTTCCATAGATGTTGCCGAGTATTCCCTGATGGTGACAAGCCTGCCACCGATCTTTTTCTTTGTTTCCACGATATTGTCAAGTACGGATCTGGCTGCAATTACAGCGATAAATTCTCCACTATCTGATTCCTTAATATCACGGATAGTTTTTACAATCTGACGAAGGGTTTTTATGTTAGGGTCCCGGTTACCCGATAGGATCTTATAGAGGGTGCTCGGGGGGATGTTCGCCTTTTTCGCAAAATCCACTGCAGTCAGGTTAAGGTCTTCCTTAATAACAGCGGAAAGTGTTTTCTGAAACACTTCGTCGGACTCAAATGCGGATTTGATGACCTTGTCTGCAACATTCATTAAATTCAACCTCTGATCCTGTAAAAGATTTTGACAAATATTGAGAATTTACGTTTTACAGGAGTTTTTATTCCTAAATGAGAAATATATCCAGAAGTATTAATACATTTGGGTTATAATAGAAACGCATTTGAGAAAGTATATATAGCAAATTTCAGACAATATTAACACGTAAGAGGTTAATCTCTATTTTCACGGTGATTCTTCTTTCAATGAGAAAATGAAAGGATGGGAGGGGGATGGCTTTTTGAATAAATGTAAAAAAAGCCAGCAAAAAGGGAGTGAAAAATCTGCAAGATTTTCCTGAAGAGAACCCTATCCCAGTAGATCTTATTTAGCAGGTAGATCTATAGTGTAAGAAGAGGCAATTATTGAGGTGAAGTTTTGAGAAAATCAAGCATACTTATACTTGCTTTACTGCTGATCGCATCTATCTTCGTATCTGGCTGTGCTGATAATGAAGATGAAATTACTGAACTGAACATCGGCTACCAGCCGAGTACGCATCAGATTGCATATATGACTGCCTATGAGAAAGGGTGGTGGCAGGAAGATCTTGCACCTTACGGGATCACAAAAATAAATGAATATCAGTTTCCTACAGGCGCTCCGGAAATGCAGGCTATGATGGCTGGAAGCCTGGATGTAGCTTATGTTGGAGCAGCCCCTGCTATTACAGCCCTCAGCCAGGGTCTTGATGCAAAGATTGTTGAACCTGTACAGATAAATGGTTCAAGCATTGTTCTCAGGCCTGAGCACGAGTATGAAAGCCCTGAAGATCTGAAAGGGCTCAGTATTGCTACCTTCCCGCCAGGAACAATCCAGGACACCCTGATCAGAGACTGGCTTAAGGATAACGGGCTTAATCCTGAGACAGATGTAAAAATTCTTGGGATGGCTCCGGGAGATGCTGTCACCGCTATTTCAGCCAAACAGGTCGATGCTGTCTTCCTGCCACATCCCTCACCTTCTGTAATCGAAGCTGAAGGCAATGGGCGTACGGTTGTACAATCTGGAGAGATGAGTCCGAACCATGCCTGCTGTGTGCTTCTTATTAGCGGAAAACTTATCAGAGACCACCCTGATGTCGTGGAACAGATTGTAAAGACCCACATTAAGGCAACCGAATATAATCAAGAAAATCAGGATGAAGCTGCCCAGATCTACTCAAACAAAACCACAGAGAATGTAGAAGTTATAAAGAAATCTCTTGAGGAATGGGATGGAGCCTGGATAACAGACCCTGAACTGATTAAAAATTCAACTGTCGAATATGCAAATATCCAGTATGAACTTAATTACACCCAGAAGCCTCTGACAGAAGAAGAAATATTTGACACAAGTTTCTACGAAAAAGCAGAAAATGAAGAATAAAAGAAGAAATAGAACAGATAAAGTGAAAAGTAAAAGGAACAATTAAATAAATTATTGAATATGTTAAGCTGCCCCAAATATAAAAGGGGCAGTTTTGAACTTTAACCATCCTGAAAACAGAAAACTGCCGGAAAGATAAAAAACTAAGAATCCTTTTAATAAGACATGAAAATTAATTTCATAAAAACAATCGAAGAAAAAGGCATTGAAGCATTATCTCTTGTAATCGCGGTTGCCATATGGCAGCTTGTAGCGGATAGAATTGTACAGAACAAACTGCTTCTGCCAAGTTTTTATGATGTGGTAAACTCTTTTACCGTGATTGTTAAAAATGGACTAATTTATACGGATACCCTGACAAGTTTACTCCATTTCTCAATTGGTATTGCAGCTGCTTTTATACTTGGTATTCCTCTTGGAATAATCATGGGATGGTTTAAAACGGCAAACAGGGCAATCGACCCTATAATAGAAATCCTGCGTCCGATCCCTCCTCTTGCCTGGATCCCTTTTGCAATAGTATGGTTCGGGCTTACACATCAGGCAGCAGGTTTCGTTGTGTTTGCAGGGATGATCTTCCCAATAATTATTAATACCTACACTGGTTTTAAGAACGTTCCACGAGTCTATGTTGAGGCAGCAAAGGTTCTTGGCTGTACACGTAATATAGACCTCATCCGCTATATTGCGATCCCTTCAGCTATGCCTTCGATTGCTGCAGGGATAAGGATTGCAATGGGTGTAGGCTGGATGTGCCTTGTAGCAGCAGAGATGTTTGGAGTAAGCAATAGAGGGCTTGGTTACCAGATATGGCACAATTATTACCTGCACAGAATGGATTTCGTGCTTGTATATATGCTCCTGCTGGGGTTCATAGGTCTTTTCATAGACCGTTTCTTCAGATACTATGTAGATGAAAAACTTCTCAGATGGAAGTCAGGGACTGTGATGTAAAAATGGGTAGAGTAAGTGTAAAAAACGTTTCACGCATCTTCACCAAAAAAGAAGATGGGTCCGGAACCGAAGCTCTGCATAATATAAGTTTTGATGTGCAGGATGGAGAGTTTATCTGCCTCCTCGGGCCTTCAGGCTGCGGGAAGACAACACTGCTTAGAATAACTGCAGGCCTTGAGACCCTTACCTCAGGAGAAATCACACTCAATGGAGTTCCCATAACAGGTCCTGACCCAAAAAGAGGTATGGTTTTCCAGCAATACTCTCTGTTTCCCTGGAGAACCGTTATAGACAATATTACTTTTGGTCTGGAAATGCAGGGAATTGATAAGACCAGAGCTCGAAAACAGGTTGAAAAATACCTGGAACTTGTAGGCCTGGAGCAATTTAAAAACAGCTATCCTCATGAGCTGTCAGGAGGTATGCAGCAGAGAGCTGCTATTGCAAGAGCCCTTGCTAACGAGCCTGAGGTGCTCCTCATGGACGAACCCTTTGGAGCTCTTGACGCTCAGACCCGGAACGTACTTCAGGACGAGCTCCTGAAGATATGGGAACAAAAACATGTAACATTCCTTTTTGTAACTCACAGCGTGGACGAAGCTGTAGTCCTCTCTGACAGAATAATAGTTATGACTTCAAGGCCGGGAAGGATAAAGGAAATCGTAAAAGTGGAAATACCCCGCCCTAGAAGCCGAACCAGTCCGGAAGTAAACCGCCTGAGGGATCACATCCTCAAACTTCTGGAAGAAGAAAGGTTTACCAGGTAAGTTACTGGAAAAAATGAAAAACGAGTTTTGAACGAGCCGAAAATTATTTTTCGGCTCTAATAATTACTTTTGTTAACGGCTCCACTCTTTTTACAGCAACTTTTCCAACAAGCTCAAGAGTTCCTCCCGCTTTTACTGAACCAAGAGAACAGCCAGGCCTCACACGAATATCTCCTCCACAGACTGCAATATTTATCCTTGCCCTGTCAAGAAGAACAAGTTCGGATACTGTTTCTATATTACCCAGAACTTTTGCTGCTGCACAGATAATGGCACTTCCAGCTTTCACGTTGCCCTGAACAATAGAACCTTTCCCGAGTTCAAGTCTGCCTGATACGGTGAGATTTTTCCAGAACTTTACTTCCGGTCCGACAATAACGTTGCCGTCCAGTGTAAGGTCTTCTTCCAGAAAAGCCCTTTTTTCAATCACGTAAGTGTTGGACCGGGGGTGGTACTTAATAAAGCGCGTCATTGGAAATTACTCCGGGTTACTGTCCCCAGCTATCGATTGAAGAAAGCCGTAAACAATTTGCTTTTATGGCTATGTAAAAACTTTGCCAATTGGATTTCAAAGTATGATTGAACATCTATTATATAATATCATCGTATGTTCACTAACAGAAGCCTCAATAAGAAACCGGCAAAATAATAGTGTACGGACTAAGAAAAATCAAATTGAAAAAAAAGACCGGCTAGAAAAAGTGATTCCGCGATACTCAAAGCCGGAAATTAGTGTGATTTTGAAATTAAGAGTAAAAAAGACTGAAAAATTATAAGTAAATATTTTTCAGCCTGCTTTCTTTTTTAAATTGTCCTGTTTATTCAACAAGGCTGGCAAAACCGTATTTGGGGAGTACCCTTTCGATTTTGATCCTTACTTCGTCGCCTACTTTGGTGCCCGGGACAAAGATTACAAAACCCTCTATGCGGGCAATGCCGTCTCCCTGGCGAGCGAGGTCCTGAATTGTAACGTCGTAAACTTCGCCTTCTTCAACAGGAACAGAGCCACTTTCTTCTCTGAACATGAAAACCATTCCTTTAATCAGGTTAAAACTTGGTATAACCAGGTGTTTTCTCAACCCAAACTTACTCGACAACGCTTGCAAATGCAAACTTGGGAAGTACTCTTTCGACTTTAATGCGAACTTCATCGCCTACTTTAGTGCCCGGGACAAAGATTACAAACCCTTCTATGCGAGCAATGCCATCTCCCTGGCGAGCAATATCCTGAATTGTAACATCGTAGACTTCGCCCTCTTCGACAGGGACTGAGCGACTTTCTTCTCTGAACATGAAAACCATTCCTTTAATTTACTTTAGTTAAATCTTTAGTGTTAATTTAATACCCCTTATTGAGTTACTCGACAACACTTGCAAATGCAAACTTGGGAAGAACTCTTTCGACCTTAATCTGGACTTCGTCACCAACACTGGTGTTAGGGACAAAGACTACAAAACCCTCAATACGAGCAATGCCGTCTCCCTGACGGGCGATGTCCTGAATTGTAACATCGTAAACTTCACCCTCTTCGACAGGGACCGGGCGACTTTCTTCTCTGAACATGAAAACCATTCCTTTAATTTACTAACAAAATTTAAAATACTGCGTAATTATTCTCTCAACCCAAACTTACTCAACAACGCTTGCAAATGCAAATTTCGGAAGTACCCTTTCGACTTTAATCTGGACTTCGTCGCCTACACTGGTATTCGGGACAAAAACCACAAAGCCTTCGATACGGGCAATGCCGTCTCCCTGGCGAGCAATATCCTGAATAGTTACGTCGTAAGTTTCACCCTCTTCAACGGGCACAGAAATACGTTCATCTCTAAACATTAGATTCATTCCTTTGACTTCTATTAATCAGCTTATTAAAGCTCCATGGACAGAACAGAAAAGAGTAAAAACAGTACTTTACAGGCCAAACTTGAAAAACCAAATTCAGGAAGTACACATTCTACTTAATCTATTACAGTGACTAAGCCCCAATAGAGCTTCGGATAAGTCAATTAATTGGTCATACTCATATTCGCTTGTATATAACGTTTTGCTTTAATTCATCAAAAAAAGAAAAATAGAGAAGTTAGGAAACTACCCCGAATCTGATTTCCGGAGTTCAGGAATCTTACTTCAAAAACAGGATAAGTAATGAGAAATTATTAATAATTAATATAAAAAATAAAACTAATCTGAATAAAATTGTATATTACAATAAAAAATGATTCCTTAACATAAAAGTAAAATTTTCTTGAGATTCTGATGAATACAGAAAAAATTCTGATTTCGGGTTATGAAGAAATATGGAAATTGCCTGCATAGGCGCAATCTATAAATATTTGAAAATACATTCTGAGAGTCGCTCATTAAATGAGAACAATAATGCGTGGGCCCGTAGCTTAGTCAGGCAGAGCGATGGACTCTTAATCCATAGGCCGGGGGTTCAAATCCCTTCGGGCCCGCTGATCTCAA
>WPCK01302735.1_pt1 | contig 42841 bp, 28 predicted proteins | sample 5399851 | NCBI WGS metagenome assembly WPCK01 (sample SAMN12869471, study PRJNA574797) | sludge metagenome | isolation source: wastewater treatment of pH11 | place: China:Beijing | collected 2019-05-20
TGGCAGCTGGCCAAGCAGGCCGCGGTCCAGGCCCTGCGGGATGCCGGCACGGAAGCTGCCGAGGTCTCGCATCTGGTCACCGCCTCATGCACAGGATTCTCCGCGCCAGGCGTCGACTTGCGGCTCGTCGAGGCCTTGGGGCTCCCCCGCCACGTCGCGCGTACCCATGTGGGGTTTATGGGCTGTCATGGACTGCTGAATGCCTTGCGAGTCGCTCGCGCGTTTACCCTGGCAGAGCCATCCTGTTGTGTCCTGGTGACCTCGATTGAGTTGTGCACACTGCACCAGCAATACGGCTGGAACTCGGAACGCATTGTTTCCAATGCACTTTTTTCGGATGGCGCCGCCGCGATCGTGTGCCGGCGAAGCGAATCGACCCCCAGGAAAGATCCTTGCTGGCGCCTGGCCCACAGCGCGTCAACGGTCATTCCGGAAACGGCCGAACAGATGACCTGGCGCATACGCGATCATGGATTTGTCATGAGCTTGTCCGCACAGGTCCCGGACGTCATTCGCAACGGGCTGCTGCCGTGGATGGAATCATGGTTGGGCCAAATCAACCTGACTTCGAGAGATATCCGCCAATGGGCCATTCATCCCGGCGGCCCACGAATCCTGCAGGCCGTCGGGGATGCCCTGGGGCTGACGGATCGCGACCTGCAGGCCTCCCGCGAGGTGCTGCGGACGTATGGCAACATGTCCTCGGCCACGATTGCCTTCGTACTGGATCGATTCCGGCAGATGGGGGCGAAGAAACCCTGCGTGCTGCTGGCCTTTGGACCGGGCCTCTCCATCGAGGCGGCATTGCTGCTGTAGGCCTGATCTCAAAACGGACAAACGAGGCGCCCTGAGAAGCGGGACGCCACGTCACAGGGTCCTTGGTCGGCGCCGTCCAAGTCCCCCCGAGGGGAAGCAGGGGTATCCCGGAACTTGCTCTTGATACCTTCGATACCGTTCACCCAAGTACTTCGCCAGTCGTTCGTCCTTTAAATGACTGCCAATCAGGATGTACGTCGTCCAGATCAGGATCAACAGCACGCGATCGTAGCTCAGACGTGGGCTGAACCAGATCAAGCCCAGGACGCTCAAGTAGACGGGATGCCGCACAAGACGGAATGCACCCCGGACCTGAAACTCGCGTGCGGGGGCCGGCCGCTGGCGGACCCAGTACCACCAGGGCAAGAGTCCAGTCTGATACCCTAAGCCACTCCAGTAGAGGCTCACCACGAGCGCGAGCCAGGAACCGTAAAATCCGGCCAGAATCACGATTCGTGCCAGCCCTTCGAATTTCCATACCTGGCCAGGACTCCCTTGCCAGCCCGCGAAGACGATTGCCAGCGATCCGCACGTCGCCAGACAGAAAAAGCATCCGTACAAAGCGCTGGGCAAGTAACGTGCGATACGGTTTCTGATGGGTGGATACAGCAGCAGACTGTGTGAGACGGAAAACTGGAGCGCGAGAAGCGAATCCGTCATCCACCAGGTACGACCGCTTCCCTGGCCGCCGTAGCGGAGGAACCAGAACAGGAATGGCAAGGTGGTCAGGAACGCGGCTTGGGCGCCCAGGCCAAAGACCAGGCCGGCCGATCGCATCGGTAACCAGCCCACGTTCGCAGCTTTCCCAGGAGCCAAGCCGCGACATGGCGGGTACGCGATGGTCATCCGCAAACACCTTCTACTCAACCCGGCTTCTGCCCCACGAAGCACCCATACTTCATGGCGCCCGAACGATAGGCCGTCAGAATGGCATCGAATCGATCCAGGAATCGTACCGAATCCTGGTGCACGAGGCGAGCCAAATAGGGCATCCCGGTCAGGCGAACACGATGCTTGCAGATCTCCCACGTCTGTTCGACGCGTCGCGTCCAGTCTTCCGTGGTAACCACCTGGATCCCGCTTTCCTCCATCCACCGGCTGTAATCCGCAGTTGTCCCGAGCGATGGACAGAAGAAACCGTCGCAGACGGCTTGCACCTGTCGCCGATGGTCAAGGTTACCGTACTGATCACCGGCGAGCCAGGCACAAATAGCGACCCGTCCACCCGGTCTGAGCCAATTCGCAGCCCGCCGGAAAAAGGCGGGCTTATCAAAAAAGTGCTCAGTGCATTCCACGCTCCAGATGCCATCAAAGCGCCCCGGTGGAAAGTCAACCTTCTCCGCGTCTTCGCATAGAAACTGGACACGGCGGCCGACTCCCTGCCAGTGGCCCGACCAGGTCGCCCAGCGCGATTGCAATGCACTGACGGTGATCCCCGTGACCTGACATTTCTCTTGCCTTGCCAGGTACATCGCCGATCCTCCCATGCCACAGCCCACATCGAGGACCCGTGCGCCAGGCTGCATACCGGATCGTTCCCACAGGGTTCGAGTGAGTTGTATCTGTGCCTGACGGGGAGACTCATCGGCATGCCATAAGCCATGATGGATATGGGGCCCCCACAGCAGACGATAAAAGACCGTCGCGAGATTATAGTGTTCGCGAATCCGATGCGGCTGAACGTGCGGGCAGTCAATCATGTCACCGTGGTCCGAATCATGCGCCGACTCGCATTCGCTGCGGGTGGCGGCATTATACCTGTCCGGCGCTTCGCACCAACGGTCCGATCGAATCGCCCATGGAAAGCCATTCCGGAACTGCGACCGAAGGATCCCAGATGGGCCAAACCGGGTACCTTGGGACCGGCCTCCAAGGCGAAAATGGCCCTGCAATCGGGCAGTTTCAGGCCAGGTGGTCCTGGGTGGCAATCAATTCCTGATTTCTTCTCTTTTTCAGCGTTGTGCACCCTGACCCCCCAATTAGTATGAACCGGAACATTTTCCCGACCTGCCGTCCATATCCTGGGAGTTCGACGTAATGACTCGACCGATCGCAGTCGCCCTGTTTCTCGCCATAGTCACATGCGTGACGAGCCAGCCGGCCTCGGCGTTTCTCATGAACTACGGGGATTTTCCCGGTACGGACGTCATCTACCTTGGCGTCACGGAACAGAATGCCGGACCGTCGGCTCTCTTTGGCGCACCGGCCGTGCAAGGCAATACGCTCGACTTTGATCCGCTGAATTTCAAAGCGGGGCCTGTTTCCAACGGCTCGCAGCAGGTCACAGGGCAACTCTCGACGACCATCATGAGCAACAGCGCCGCCTTTCCCCTTTCGCGGATTGTGATCGACGAAGCGGGGGACTTCACGCTGACGGGACTGGGGCCGGCCACGGCCGAGGTGACCGTCGCCATGACGGCTCAATTCTCCGTGACGGAGGTGAACGGCGTTCCGGTGGGCATGCCCTTAAGTGGCATGGGTACGATGACGTTTGTTCCTGCCAGCGTTCCCAATGGGGAGTGGTCTCTCCCCGCGTTCGCCGGCACCGGCGTGCTGTGGAACGGTCACCTGGACATCGACTTGGATGCGTTCCTTGCGGCCAACAGCGTGGCAGGGCATGTTACCAAGGTCGAAGTGATCATGGAGAATGACCTGACGGCAACGAGTGCCAACGGGGGATCGGCCTTCATCGCCAAGAAGGAATTCCAAGGCTTGAGCATCAGTGTTCCCGAACCTTCCAGCCTGGGGCTGCTGATGGCTGCCCTCGTCTCCCTCAACGGTCTGCGGCGTCGGGAGAGGTCGCGAGCCAAAGCTCGCCATGGATGGTGAGCCGGTCGGCAACGCCCACGGCTCCCAATCCTTTGCGATACGGCCGGATCCCGAAATCCGACTGCAGGACGGTGAATCGGCCGGACACCTTCGTCCGTTTGCCGTCTTCCACCGCCGTCACTTGGACCGACAGGGGTCGCGAGGTCCCGTGAAGCGAGAGGGCCCCCTTGAGCTCGTACCGGGCTGGCTCGTCCTTTGCGGTGGCCAGGCGGACGGCTGAGTCGATTTTGAATTCCGCGGTCGGATGACGCGCCACATCCAGCACCTCGGGCCCCAGCATCGTACGGCTGACTTGCCTTTGTTCCGCCCCCTTGGCGGCCGCCCCAAAGCCCAAGAAGCGGGAGGCTTCCTCGTTGTCGGCCCGGTACGAGCGCATGTCGAATACCAGCTCTCCCGCCTCCAGCGCCGCACCCAACTCCAATCGTCCCGACTTCAACCTCCCCACGACAGCATGTTCATGTCCCAGCCCGGTCTTTTTCACATGGACGAAGACACGACTTCGTTCGACGTCGATCTCACCCGATTCCGCCTGAGACGGTGAGCGAGCCGTTACCGCTGCCGATTGGGCGCACGCGGGTGTGACCGCCGAGGAGGTACCGCAGGCGAGGATCAGGCAGAATTGGAAAGTCCTGAACGTGGCCGAAGGCCGGCGCGGCATGTCCTGTGTTCCGCAAGAGTACCTCATGAAGAGCCTTCTCCTTTCAGTCGCCACCAGGCCGCGACGACCACCTCAAGGGCCTGGTCGATTTCGGACTCTGTGTTGAACCGTCCCAGGCCAAATCGAAGACTACTCCGGACGGCATCCTCGTCCAAGCCGATGGCCTTCAAGACATGGCTAGGCTGTGGGTCGGCCGCGGTACAGGCGCTGCCGCTAGAGACCGCCAGTTCAGGCATGGCCAGCATGAGCGCCTGGCCGCTGACGCCCGCAAAGCACACGTTCAAGTTTCCCGGCAGGCGCCTCTCCCCAGGTTCCAGGGCCGGTCCATTCAGGAGGATGCCGGGAACCCTGGCCTGGAGTCCTTCCCACAATTGCCGCCGCAAGCCGGCGAGGCGGGCGGCCTCGCCGTCGAGCTCTTCGACGGCCAATTGCAGTGCCTTGGCCATTCCCACGATGCCCGGGACGTTCAAGGTGCCGCTGCGAAAGCCAAATTCCTGACCGCCGCCGTCGAGCTGCGTCGCAAGTCGCGCCGCGTGTCCATGCCGCCGAACGTACAGGCCCCCCACCCCCTTGGGGCCATGGAATTTGTGCGCGGAAAACGACATCAGGTCGACGTGGAGTCCTCGTACGTCGACCGGGATGTGTCCGACCGCCTGCGTGGCGTCGCAGTGGAATGGGATCTGGCGCTGCCGACAGGCGCGACCGATCTCTGCCATCGGTTGGATCGCCCCCATCTCATTGTTTGCCAGCATCACCGAGACCAGGGCCGTATCGTCGCGCAGAAGAGCCAGGACGCGATCGACTTCCAAGGTGCCGGCGTCCGGGGCTCCCTGCTGCTTGGGAGGAACGAGGGACATCTCCCAACCACGCTGTCTCAGACGTTCCACGGGGTCGAGCACGGCGCGGTGTTCTGTGAGCCCGGTGACAAGATGCTGGCCGCGGCGGCGTGGATGCTCACCCGTCCCCTTGATGGCCAGGTTGTTGCTCTCCGTAGCACCGCTCGTGAAGATGATCTCGCGCGATTCCGCCCCCAGGATGGTGGCAATCTGTTGGCGAGCGGACTCGACCGCCTCACGGGCCTCCTGGCCATACGAATGCGAGATGCTGCCGGCGTTGCCATAGTCCACTGACATCATGTGGATCATGACTTCCACGACGCGTGGGTCGACTTGAGTCGTGGCGTGATTGTCGAGATAAATCGGGTTCACGAATCGGGATACAGGGCCTGAAAGCAAATCTGCGACCAGCTCTCCATTTCCTCCAAGCGCATCCTGAGCCATGTCAGCGGCTCGAATCCAGCCTCGATCATGGCGGCCTCCCTGGGCGTCACTCCCGGCGCTTCGAGCCGGAACCGATGGACGACTCCCAAATGGACGCGGCCGACCTCCGTTTCGTCGTCGTTGATCATTCCGGCCAGACTGGCTTCGTACGTGGCGGCAATCGCCACTTCCTCATCCAACTCACGCCGCATTCCTTCAAAGTAGGTCTCAAAGGCGCTCCCGCGGTGATCCATCAGCGAAATGTGACCACCCACGCCAATGCTCAATTTGCTGTGCAGCCTCGCTTCTCCCTGCCCCGTCCCACGGCGGTACTTGAAGACCAACGTCTCTCCCTGTGGAGGTTGATATTCAAAGACCACATAGGGAATCAGCTGCTTGAAACTCGGATCCGATTCCATCTCGGCACGGCTCCGATATGCCAGCTGATCTGCCGACAGCAGTCGCTGCCAATGTGCCTGGGGTTGCCGAGAAAACCCCTGAAAATACCCCGCCTCATGGAAGACCCGGGTGGGAACCACTAAGACCCGCTCTTGATCTGTCATGACTTCATCATCCCCGTCGTGGTGGTTTGCTTCAAGCCGACGGACGCGTTGGTGTGCCCCGGTCGGCAGGGGACCGGTCCGCGCGCGTCCTTGTTACACAATCAGCATGGCATCGCCATAACTATAAAACCGATATCCGTCGTGGATGGCGGCAGCGTAGGCCTCTTTCACGAGTGTTTCGCCACCAAAGGTCCGGACCAACACCAGAAGGGTGGACCGAGGCAGGTGGAAATTCGTCAGCAGTGCGTCCACGGCGCGGAATCGATAGCCCGGGCCGACGAACAAGTCTGTCTCGCCGGACCAGGCGGCCAGCCCCTTCGGCCGCCAGCAGGTCTCGAGCACCCGGAGCGTCGTGGTACCGACGGCAATGATCCGCCCTCCCTGCAACCGTACCTCGTTCAGTCGCCGAGCCACTTCGTCTGTCACCTGACCAAACTCGGCATGCATGGCGTGCTGTTCTACCTGGGCCTCGACAATCGGTCGAAACGTGCCCAGCCCCACGTGCAGCGTGACAAAAACCACGATCACACCACGATCCTGCAAGGCCTGGAAGAGATCGGGAGTGAAGTGCAGACCGGCGGTAGGCGCCGCGACCGAACCTGGCGTCCGGGCGAAAACCGTCTGGTAATGGACAACGTCCTCCGGCAACATCTCGCCATCGCGAATGTAGTGGGGCAGGGGAACTCGGCCTACCGCTTCCAACAGCGCCTGCGTGGAAAGTTCCGTCTCCGGTCGAACATGCCACTGGCCGTCGCCCAGGGCCTCCATCACTCGCAACCGCGAATGTTCCTCCGCCTTGCGATCCAGCAGCACAATCTCCTCACCGGCCGCAACGTGCCCCCGCGTCCTGGCCAGGATCCGCCACACCCGCTGAGGCCCTTCTCGCAAAAAGAGCCCCTGCCAGCGCCCCCCGGTGCGAACGCGCCGACCAATCAATCGCGCGGGAATGACGCGAGTATCATTCACGACGATCGCGTCGCCCATCCGCAATAACTCGGGCAGGTCGCGAATATGCTGGTGCCCAAGGGTTCCCTGCCGACGATCCACAACCATCAGCCGCGCATCGACACGACGCGTCAAAGGCGCCTGCGCAATCCGCTCAGCCGGCAAGTCATACGCGTAGTCGTCCGTGCGAGTCATGCGTGGCCGTCGTCCCCCGTCAAGTTCAATTCAGGCGGTTCGCGACCCATTCTAGCGGCCCGCCGAAAATTCTCCGGTTGCCTCTGACAATGGTAAAAAAAAGTTTTGTGGCAAAACGGAACGTGATCTCCATCATTTGCCGGAAATCGCGGGCTTCTGTGAAATCGGGCGGCCGAACCCATGTGATATTTCGGCCAAAAAAATCGTGTTGACGAGAATGCTTTCGTGGGTATGTTAGGGGCTCAGTGGTGGTGAATGGTGATTTGTGGTGAGCCATGCTGCTGACCGGGACGTTCCGGCGGTCCATTGATGAAAAGGGGCGGTTGGCGATCCCCAGGCTGTTACGGGCGGCCCTGGGATCGGACGAGCCGTTGACCGTCATTCTGGGGCCTGGGACGGATGGCTGTCTGGCGCTGTATTCGCCGGAGGCATTCCGGTTGATGGGGGAGAGGCTGTCGGCGGGTCCGCCGACGCGTAGCGAGGTTCGAGCGTTCAGTCGGCTGTTCTATGCGCGTGCGCAGGGAGTGGAACTGGACAGTCAGGGTCGGTTACGGGTGCCGAGTGATCTTCAGCAGTTTGCTGGCTTGCAGCGGGAAGTGGCGGTGGTGGGGGTACGAGACCACGTCGAGTTGTGGGACGTGGGCCGCTGGGAACAGTACTTGTTGGAAAAGCAGCCGCACTATGACGAGATCGCGGAACGGGCGTTCGGCGAGTGACGGCTGGCGACGAAACACGGATGCCTAGGGGCGGCGCGGGGATGCAGTTCATGGAACGAACGCACGAGTTCGCGCCGCCCGGTTCTTGTTGGTTTTTATTGGATCGTCCGAGCGTCGTTCGCTTTGCGCGGAGGCGGTGGCGATCAGTCCACGGCCACGGACTGATTTGCCCAATGTGCCCGCATACGTGGGTCATTGAAGGTCCGCGGGTCCCGAGAGATGGAACTCAAGGGGCTGCGAACTTGTGGGGGCACGTATCACTCGCGTGAAGGCGGCTCGCACCGGCAGAATGTCCCGCAGCGGGACCCAGGACGGGTCCCGCGGGACGACCTGCCGCTCGTCTCGCCGGCGTTCCTCGTCACGCCCAGGAGTCGACGTCTCAGGTCCCCAGCTTCAGAAGCTCGGGTGACCTGCCCGGCACAGCGGCCTCCCATCGGGTTGCAACCCGCTACAATGGCGGTCATGCCAGGCGACTTCGACGGTACGACGTGCCACATACCGGTCATGGTTCCAGAGACCCTGGCCGTATTGCGTTTGGCACCTGGCGCCATCGTCGTGGATGGGACCTTGGGCGGGGCTGGTCACACTCGGGCCCTGGCCCACGTCGTCGGGCCTGCCGGGCGGGTCCTCGCGCTGGATCGCGATCCCGCGGCCGTCGAGCGCGGAAATCGGCGTTGCGCAGGGTTGCCCGTTACCTGCATTCAAGCAAATTTTCAGTACCTGCCCGAGGTGTTGGAGTCCCAAGGGCTGACCCAGGTCGACGGGCTGGTCCTCGACCTGGGCCTCTCCAGCGATCAATTGGCCGATGGCGACCGGGGCTTCAGTTTTCAGCACGACGCGCCGCTCGACATGCGATTCAACCCCGAACACGGCCGGACAGCAGCCGATCTGGTCATGCGATTATCGGAACGCGAACTGGCCGATGTGATCTTCCAGTGGGGAGAAGATCGGTACGCCCGTCGCATTGCGCGGGGAATTGTGTACGCTCGCGAGCGGCAACGCATCAAGACCACGGCACAGCTTGCCGATATCGTACGCCAGAGTGTTCCGCGGCGCGGTTTCGATCGCATCCATCCGGCCACGCGCACCTTCCAGGCGCTGAGAATTGCTGTCAATGATGAGCTAGCGTCGCTGAGTCGGCTGTTCGAGGTCTTGCCCATGTGTGTTCGGGAAGGGGGACGGGTCGCCATCATCAGTTTTCATTCCCTGGAGGACCGTCTGGTCAAAACCGCCTTCAAGGATGAGCGTCAATTTGCAATGATCACGCGCAAGCCCCTGCGACCTGCGCAGGAGGAAGTCCGGACCAACCGCCGTGCGCGAAGCGCTCGACTTCGGGCTGCAGCGCTGGGAGACGCAGGTACGGTCGATACCCAATGGAAACTGGAGTGACATGAAGCTCCGTCCGCTGATCCCCGTCTTAGGACTCTCCCTGGTCCTCGTACTGGCCATTTCGTTGGTGCGTCAACAGTTGGGTGGGTTTACCCCCGCGCCACCGATCAGTGTCTTGGGTGGTGGGGAGCCGTTGGACCTCGAGCCACCCAGGACACTCGAACCGATTATCCTGGTGCCACGGGAGAACGACACGAGCGCGCCCGAGGCAGTGTCTCGAGAGCGTTTGGCGCAGCGTCCCAAGCTCCCGAATGCCAGCCCGGATGCCGGCCCCGAGTCCTCGGGTCCGCCACGCGGATCGGATACCATCGAGTTCTTGCTGCTGCCATCCGAGGATCGCTAAGGAAGGACGGTCGGACGGAGCACCGGCATCGTCCGCCATACGTCCAGGCGATATCATAGGGGCATGAACCGTTCGGAGACTTCTCCGCGTCGACGGCGTGTGGCGGACTGGCCAACAGGCGTTTGCCAGGTCGTCTCCGGGGGTCAAACGGGTGTCGATCGCGCCGCCTTGGACGTCGCCCTGGAGCTGGGCTTGCGGCACGGTGGATGGTGCCCACGCCATCGTCGGGCGGAAGACGGCCGCATCCCCGCGCGGTATCAGCTCAAGGAATGCGAATCGGTGGAGTATTGGGTGCGGACGGAACGGAACGTGGTCGATTCGGACGCGACGCTCATCCTCTATTTCGGCGTTCTGTCCGGTGGTTCCCGGTTCACGTTTCGCATGGCGCGCAAGCACGCGCGCCGATGCCAATGCGTGGACTTGGGAGCCCGTAAGGTGCCGGCCGTGGGCCCGCTGCAAGTCTGGTTGCGCGAGGAGGGGGTCCAGACGCTCAATGTGGCCGGCCCCCGCGCCAGTGTGTCGCCTGGGATCTACGAGGCCGCGGCCGGCTATCTGCGGTCACTGCTTGCCAGGGAAGTGATCACACGTATTCGTTGATCACGTTTTCGAACAGTTCCTGGCGTCCGCTCGGGTTCCGAGAAGCGTCCCCTTGCTTGAGCATCTTGGCTTCGAGGGACGCCAGCGAATGCTGATCCTTCTCGATTTCCGCACCCAGTCCCTGGTTCCAGGCAGCGTAGCGCTCATCCTGCATACGTGCCAGGCGTCCATCCTGGTGCATGGCCGCCGCGATTTTCAGGCCGCGGGCAAAGGCATCCATGCCGCCAATGTGCGCATAGAACAGATCGATGGGCTCGAAACTCTCTCGCCGGACCTTCGCATCGAAATTGACTCCGCCCGTGGTGAAACCACCGTACTTGAGGACACAGTACATGCACACGGTGGTCAGGTAGATATCGGTGGGAAACTGATCGGTATCCCATCCGAGCAGCATATCCCCCGTGTTGGCGTCGATCGAACCGAGCACACCCGCGGCACCTGCGGCCTCGAGTTCATGGTGCATCGAGTGTCCCGCGAGCGTGGCATGGTTGGTCTCGATGTTCAGTTTCAGGTGGGAGAGCAGGTCGAACTCGCGGAGGAAGTTCAAGCAACTTTCGACGTCCGAGTCATATTGGTGCTTGGTAGGTTCCTTGGGCTTGGGTTCGATGTAGAACTGGCCGTGGAAGCCGATTTCCCGCGCGTAGTCGACGGCCAGGTGCAGGAATCGAGCCAGGTTTGCCCGTTCCCGCTGCATGTTGGTGTTCCAGAGGCTTTGATAGCCTTCGCGTCCCCCCCAAAAGACGTATCCCTGGCCACCGAGCGTTTTCGTGACCTCGAGGGCCTTCTTGACCTGTGCCGCCGCGAATGCAAACACCTCGGGATTGCAACTGGTGGCCGCACCGTGGGCATAGCGTGGGTGACTGAAGAGGTTCGCGGTCCCCCACAGCTGGCGGATCCCGGTGCGTTTCTGTTCTTCCTGCAGCACCTTGACGATCGCGTCCAGATTGCGATTCGACTCCGCCAGGGTATTCCCTTCGGGTGCCACGTCCCGGTCGTGAAAGGCGTAATAGGGGACACCGAGTTTTTCCATGAACTCGAACGCCGCGCGCACCCGGCGTTCTGCGTTTTCCAGCGACGCGCTGCCATCATCCCAGGGGCGTACGGCGGTTCCCGGGCCAAATGGATCGCTCAAGGTATTCCGGAACGTGTGCCAGTACACAACGCTGAATCGCAGGTGGTCCCGCATGGACCTGCCGGCCACCAGTTCCTGGGGATTGTAATGTCGAAAGGCAAGTGGATTTCGCGACGCCGGGCCTTCGAACCGAATCGTGGGAATGTCAGGAAAGGCAGTCATCGTGAATCAGCCCTCGCTCCGTGGTACCGCGGAAGCCGCGCTGCAAAGCACGGCCAACGGCACATTGTTGCGCGGGATCGATCAGATCGGCAAGGGCGGCGAGTCTCGGCCTTCTCGGAATCGCCGCTGCCGGTCATGCGTCTGGGCTCACGACCCACGGCTGGGCGAAGGGCCGATCAGAATACCGGCAGCTCCCCTCGTCCCTGCCCACTTCCCCGATCGCACGTGCTTCGCGTGCCCGCAAGGGGGTTTCGTTCCGCGAACCCGAGCTTGATCGCAGCGATCCACGACCCTGCTCGCCTCGCGCTGGATCCGCGATGCTCGGTCCTCCCCGGAGGGGAGGGTCAGACGCGAGGTACGAGCGGCCGGGGAAGGGTACTGGATGTTCTGCAGCGAACCACTCCGTTCCCTGGCGCGACTCGCACATGACACGCCGTCGTTATCGCTGGGGGGCGTTCCGCGAGGTCACCCAGGGGCGTGTTTCCGAGCGGCTGGGCCGAGATCATCGTTCGCTGCCCGTTGTTGCCATTTGTGGCAACGGGCCGTAACCTACGGATTGGAGTTGGCAGCCGCCATTGTTCACGAACAAGGTCCTCGTCATGGTCCGGCAATGACCCGCGGTGCGACCCAGGCAAGTCAAGGCAATCAGTGGCCATGAAGTCCACCACGGAATATTTGACATTCAACCTGCCAACCAAAATGGGCTTTCTCAACATCACCCCACACGTGGAAAAAGTCGTCGCGCGGTCCGGCGTGGCAGAGGGGATGGTCCTTTGCAATTCGATGCACATTACCAGTTCCGTGTTCATAAACGATGATGAGCGTGGATTGCATCACGACTTTGGCGTCTGGCTCGAGAAGCTGGCCCCGTTCAATCCCGACCCGAACGTCTACCACCACAATCGCACGGGCGAAGATAATGCGGACGCCCATTTGAAACGGCAGGTGATGGGTCGCGACGTGGTGGTTGCCATCACCGAGGGACGGCTGGACTTTGGCCCCTGGGAGCAGATCTTTTACGGGGAGTTCGACGGCAATCGGCCCAAGCGTGTGCTGATCAAGGTCATAGGGGAATAGACCATCTCGCCCGGCGCCGTCGTTGGTCGATGCCAGGTCTGTCGGCACGGGATAGGGGGAGTGCGCTGCTTGGCTCAGGTCCATGGGCACGCCGCACCTCGATGGCGGTCGCGGCCTTGCGGGTTGCCTCCCTGCCTTCCGGCCGGTCCGCTACCCATCCGCCCGGAAGTCTTGATAATGGAGGCCCCTTTCAAGACAGCCTGCGAAGCGAGGCGTTGCCATGTCCGATCGCATCTTTCAGCGTATTCCTTCGGTTAACGAGCTGCTGGAATCACCGGCGCTCAAGGGGCTGGTGGAGCGGGTCAGCCATCACGTTGTGGTGGGGGAAGTGCGATCATTTCTCGACAATTTGCGGCACGAGATTCGGGCGCGGGCCGGGGAACTGCAGGTTCCGCACGCGGGAGAGCTGGCCGAGCGGATTGCGCAGTGGATCGCCCGGGAGGAGCGCCCGCTCCTCAGGCCGGTCATCAATGCGACGGGCATCATCCTGCACACGGGATTGGGAAGGGCCCCGCTCGCCCGTACGGCCGTGGACGCCCTGGTCTCGGTCGCCAGCAACTATTGCACCTTGGAAGTCGACGCCGAATCGGGTGAGCGAACGCAGCGTCTGGCCTGTGTCGAGCGGCTGCTGACGGAATTGAGCGGCAGCGAGGCGGCCCTGGTGGTCAACAACTGTGCGGCTGCGACCGTACTGGCCCTGGCCGCACTGGCGACCGGCCGGGACGTGATTGTATCGCGAGGCGAGCTGATCGAGATCGGCGGCAGCTATCGCCTGCCCGACGTCATGGCCGCCAGTGGCGCCCGCCTTCGAGAAGTCGGCACGACGAACCGAACGCGGGTCGCGGATTACCGCCAGGCTTGTGGCGACGAGACGGCGGCCCTGCTGAAGGTCCATTCCAGCAACTATCGCATCGTCGGTTTTTGTGAATCGGCCAGCCTCGCGGACCTCGTGGCCCTGGGGCATCAGCGCCAGCTTCCCGTCCTGCACGACGTGGGATCGGGTGCGTTTCTGAACCTGGCCAGGTTCGGCATGGCGGACGAACCGCAAGTACGCGTCAGCATTCAAACGGGGGCCGACCTCGTCCTCTGCAGTGGAGACAAGTTGCTGGGCGGACCTCAGTGCGGCATCGTGGTGGGCCGACGCCGCCTGATCCAGCCGTTGCTTCAGCACCCGCTGATGCGTGCATTTCGCGTGGATAAGTTGACCCTGGCGGCCTTGCACGCCACGCTGGGATTACTCCGCAGCCCAGAACGCGCGGAGCAGGAGATCCCGATCCTCTCGCTCATTTCCACTTCACTGGAGAATCTGCGTCATCGTGCCGAGCGGTTGGCGCCGCAACTGGCCGCTTGCGACGCCGTGTCCGAAGCGCAGGCGACGCCCGGAGAGGCTCACCTTGGGGGTGGCTCGACCCCCGAGATGCCTTTGCCGACCTGGTGCATCGCGTTGGCCCCCGCGCAGATGCGCCTCGACCAGTTTGCTCGCCGACTGCGTATCGGATCCCCTGCGGTCTTTGGCCGCGTTCAGCACGACCGCATCTGGTTGGACCTGCGGACCGTCTTCCCCCGCCAGGATACCGAACTGGTCCGAGCGGTGAAGCAGCTGTCGGAGGTGGCGGATACCGGCGAATCAGACCCCGACGATGGCCCGGAAGAGAGGCCCTAACCGACGGCCTACACCCAGCGCACGTCGTGGAAAGAAGCAGGAACCTTGAACATGTCCAAATTCCGTGACGAGGACCGACTCGCCGAACAGCAGGCGATTACCTTTGACGACGTCCTCCTGCTCCCTCGCTACAGCGACTTCGTGCCGGCACTGGTCGATGTCAGTACCCTCTTGACGGCCCGGATCCCGCTGGGCATTCCGCTTCTCAGCGCCCCCATGGATACCGTCACGGAACATGCCATGTCGATCGGGCTGGCACAGCTGGGGGGCCTGGGAGTCATCCATAAGAACATGTCGATCGGCATGCAGACGGAGGAGGTCGACATCGTGAAACGCAGCGCCAACGGGATCATTGCCGACCCCGTGACGCTACCACCGACAGCAACCGTGGCCGAGGCACGTGCTGTCATGGAAAAATTCAACGTCTCGGGAGTCCCCATCTGTCAGTCAGATGGCCGGCTCGCCGGCATTCTGACCCGCCGCGACCTCCGATTCCTCGAATCCAATGACCTCGCCGTCGACCAGGTTATGACGCGATCCGGGCTGGTGACGGCCACGGGGACTGTAACGCTTGAGCAAGCTGAGAAAATTTTAACGGCTAAAAAGGTGGAGAAACTTTTGCTGGTTGACGAAACTTACAAACTAATCGGCCTGATCACGATCAAAGACATCGACATGATGAAACGATACCCCAATGCTTGCAAGGATCGCCAGGGACGACTTCGGGTCGGGGCGGCCGTTGGGGTTCATGATTTCGAACGCTGTCAGAGCCTGATTGAAAAGGATGTGGACGTACTGATTGTCGACAGTGCACACGGCCATTCCAAGAACGTGGTCGAGACGGTGCAGGAAATCAAGCGCCAGTGGGACATTGACGTGATTGCTGGCAACGTGGCTACTGCCGAGGGCTGTCACGACCTGATTCGCGCCGGTGCCGACGCGGTCAAAGTGGGGATCGGGCCGGGCTCGATCTGCACCACGCGAGTCGTCTCGGGTGTCGGCGTGCCACAGGTCTCAGCCGTCATGGCATGTGCCCAGGCGGCCAAGGATTCACGGACACCGATCATTGCCGATGGTGGCATCCGGTATTCGGGGGATATCACCAAGGCCCTGGCGGCCGGCGCGCACACGGTGATGATCGGGGGGATCTTCGCAGGCCTGGCGGAAAGCCCGGGCGCACAGATCATCTACCAGGGCCGTGCCTTCAAGTCGTATCGGGGAATGGGATCACTGGGCGCCATGATTCATGGCTCTCAGGATCGCTACCAACAAAAGGGGGTGACGGAGTCAGGAAAACTCGTGCCTGAGGGGGTCGAAGGGCGGGTGCCCTTCAAAGGGCCTCTCGGACCGTTCGTCTACCAGCTGGTGGGCGGATTACGGGCTGGGATGGGCTATTGCGGCACGCGAACGATCGAGGAATTGCGTACGGACGCGCGATTCATCCGAGTTTCGTCGGCGAGTGTCAGAGAAAGCCATCCGCATGATATTGCCGTCACGCAGGAAGCTCCCAATTACAGCTCCGAGCAACAGGGACCTTCGGGCATGTACTGATCTCGCCCCTTGGATCACCAGCCTACTGATCCTGGTCACCGGACCATCGACCACGGGCCAGGTACCTCCGCCTTCCGGCGCCGACTGGCAGGCCCGTCCACTGGTGGCTTCTCCCCATACCAAGGGGCAGTCGTTCGTGCCGGCCCAGCAACCGTTACGGCAGGGCCAGCTGCAATGGCGAGCACCTTCTGTCTCCAGTACGTCGCAGGCACCCGTCGCCACGAGCCGCATCGAACCTTCGCAATCGCCCGGCGCGTCTCCCGGTGAAGCAAGGGAATTGCGGAAATCGGGCGAGAGCGGTCCCGCGCTGATACTGGAAGCGCCCCAAGTTGAACATGTCCTGGACACGCCCAAAGCACGCGATCCCTTCGCCGATCCGTTCCAGGACGGTCCTCAGGGGCCATCCACGGTCGATCGTCGCAATGCCCAGGATCCGTTCGCGGCGACACCAGCCACGGTGCCCGCACAAGAGGCGCCCTTGGCCCCGTTTCGAATCGAAGCCCGCGCCGGCGGATATGCCTCGGATGAGCCGCTGAAACTGCAACCTTCGCCGGTCGACAACTCACCGACCGAAATGCAATGGCGATCCAACCAGTCCAAGGTCTCGATACGGCTCTTCGCCGAACCCGTTCCGGGTCGGGCGGCCCACTTGAAACTGGCAGGAGCCACTGCCTCGGCCCGCCATCGCCAGGAGGCGAAGGCACAACTGGCGTCCCTGCGAACCAGCCACGTGCCGAATCCGACACACCGTAAGCCACCAGCCATCCGCCAGCCGGCGGGGACGCCCCAGGCTCGGACGGACCATGCAACCGCGCCACGGAAGCGCCTGCCCACGGTCCCTCCCACGTACGAACTGCGTTTCTCCGACGGGCACCCGATGAAGCAGGTGCAATTCCAAAGCAAGGAGACGCCGGATCTGCCGCTGCCCCCGATTCCACAAGCTGGCGAGTCGCCGTCGGAATCGGAAATGGACCATCTGTTCGACGAACCGCCGACGGAAGAGGGCACCTTGCCGCCCCAGCCGAACGCGACCCCCGAGGACGCCGATTTCAACAAGAGCTACGGCACGGAGCCGTTGGAATCACTTCCCGCCCAGCCGGCCCCTCCGATGGACGCCGAACCCGAATTCCCGGCTGATCCAGAAGGGCTCGACGGCCAGGACGAAGGTGAGGATTCCCAAGGTAGCGACCGTCCCCGATGCGACCGCGTCTACAACGATCGGAGCTGTTGCGACGAAGATGAAGACTGCCACGTCATGACGACCAAGCTGCGGCAAACGACGCTGAAGGACATCTCGCTCGATATTTCACCTCCCTTCGACCCCTTGACCAAGGATCGAGGCGAGGCCGACAAGCGGAAGCGCGAATTGATGAACAAGTCCCCTTCGCGAGCCTGGACCGATCGATTCGGCAATGTGCTGGCCACTGGACGACTTGTCGACTTTCGGAACGGGTCCGCCATGATTCAAACGGAAAGCGGCGAGGAACTGCCACTGCGGTTCATGATGCTGGCGGATGACGAACAGTGCTTTATCACATCCTGGTGGAATTTGCCGGCCTATTGTGCGGTCGACGAGGCTTACGAGATTCGGGACTGGACGTACTCGACCTTTACCTGGACCGCCTCGGCCCTCTGCCACAAGCCGCTCTACTTTGAGGATGTGCAGCTCGAGCGATACGGCCATTCGACATGTCCGAGCGTCCAGCCGTTCCTTTCCGGAGCGCACTTCTTTGCAAACTTGATACTGCTGCCGTACAGCATGGGCATGTATTCCCCCAAGGAATGCCAATATGCCTTGGGCTACTATCGGCCTGGCAGCTGTGCCCCGTGGTTGATCCCGGCCTTTCCGCTGAGTTTCCGAGGGGCGGTGGCGCAGGCCGGATTCATTGGCGGCATCTACGGGCTGTTCCCCTAGTGTGCATCGCAGGCGATTTTTTTTGCGGGAGCGATTGGTGAGGCGGCGGCGGATGATCTTTTCATCCGCCGCCCGCCGGCTTTTATGGAATGCGTCTTAGCGGGTGCCGTCACTGGCCATGCGGGTCCGCAGTGCCGACAGTCCTCGCTTGATCAGGCCTGCGGCGGCCTGCGGCGACTTCTCCATGTGTTCGGCGATCCGCTCCACCGACCAACCCTCCAAATGCCGTAGCCGCACCGCTTCGGATTGATCGGTCGTCAACATCGAGAGGGCCTTCGCCAGTTTCAAGGCCTGTTCATCCCGCATCATGCGGACACTGGGAGTGGGCTGATCATCGGCCGGCTCGAGCCAAAAGAGGACTGCCGACGTGTCGTCTCGCTGCCAGGACCGCTCTTTGCCTGGATCCCGCTTGGCAGCGTGCTGCCACGACAGCTCCTCCGCGATCGTGTTGCGATGAATGGTCATCAGCCATTGAAAAAACTGCTCCCGACTTTGGCCCGAGAACGAGGCGAAGCCACGAGAGGCGCGCAACATGGTTGTCTGGACGATATCCTCGGCGTCGACGCGCGGCTTCATCTCCGATCCGATGCCACGGCGGGCCAAGAGCAACAGGTACCCGCGATAGTGTTCCAGCAAATCGCCCCGCAAGTGCTCGTCTGCCGCGGCATGCGAGATCATTCGTTCTAGGTCCAGGGCCGGCATGATCGCGGGGCCAATCGGGGTTCGGAGCCTCGGCGACCTCGGACCGTGGACTTGCCTTTCGGGCCGCCATCCCACATTGTGATGCATTGGGTGGCGAACTCCAAGCCCCTCGTCGGCGCATTTTGAAGTTGCATCCCTAGGTATAGGCCTGATACGCAGGCGAAGGACGGATCGCCACGGCGAGAGGCCTTCCCGGCGCGAGCCACGCATGGATTCCATCGGCTATTGCACGAACGTCCATCCAGGACACGACCTCGCCACGACGTGGGCCCACTTGCACGAAACGGCGTGTGCGGTCAAGGCCGCGGTGTCACCACAGGACGATATGCCCATTGGCCTTTGGTTTTCCTGGGAAACTGCCAGGCAATTGACCGACGGAAAGTCCTTGACTCGATTCCGCGACGACCTTCTTGACCAAGGTCTGGTTCCGCTTTCGCTCAATGGATTTCCCTACGGCGACTTTCACCAGGAACGGGTCAAGAAACAGGTGTATCACCCGACATGGATGGACTCGAGTCGGCTCGAATACACCTTGGCCCTGTGTCACATCCTGGCGGCGCTCGTGCCGGCACATCAGATCGGGACCATCTCGACGCTCCCCGTGATCTGGGGAGAGCCACAGCCATCAGCGGAGCAGCTTCGCGTTGCGGCGGGCCAGCTCCGCACCGTGGCTCACGAGCTGAATCGAATTGAAACTGCGAGCGGTCGGCGGATCTGGCTGTGTCTGGAGCCCGAGCCAGGTTGCCACCTGCAGCGGAGCAGCGACCTGGTCCGGTTTTACGAAGAATTCCTCTGTCGCGGCGGCCATGATGCCCTGGTCCGCCGTTACCTGGGGGTCTGCCATGATGTTTGCCATTCCGCGGTCATGTTTGAGCCCCAGGCCGAGGCCTGGCAGAATTACCGGCAAGCAGGAATTGCGGTACCCAAGGTTCAAGTCTCCTCCGCGCTCAGAGCCCGCTTCTCGGCGGTCGCGCCGGAGAAGCGATCCGAATTGTTGCGGGAACTAGCGCGCTTCGCTGAGGATCGCTATCTGCACCAGACCATGGTCGCCGCCGGAGGCGCATTACGGTTTCATGAGGATTTGCCACAGGCTCTTGCGGATGTCAGGGTACCTGACGGCGAGTGGCGAATCCACTTCCACGTGCCGATCTTCGCATCCGAATTGGGCTCGCTGGATACGACCCAAGACGACATTGGGGACCTGCGCCGCTGTCTGGCGGAGAGTCCCGAGCATCCGTACGTAGAGGTCGAAACATACGCCTGGGAGGTACTGCCGCGTCCTCTGCAGGAAAACTGCCTGGCCGACGGGATCGCCCGCGAATTGCGGTGGTGCGCCGAGGCCTGGAATCGTATGGCCAACGCCGACCCTTGCCGTATGTCGGACGTTGGTGATGAACGAAAATGAAATGCGGGTCAACGTACCCGCACCCCTTCTCCTGCCATGCGGTGCTTCCTGCTTGTGAGGGCGGGCCTGGGGGCGAACCAGACTCTTGACGGTCAACTGCCTTCCGCGATCGGGTCGATGGGCGTGGTGTCTTGTCGGGCACTTGAGTCATAGATGGCCTCGACCAGGGCCTGAACCATGGTGGCCTGGGGACCGGTCGCGCCACGAACCGTGCGTGTTTCAACGGCCTGAACGAAGTCGTCGATCTGGTCCTGTAGCGGCGACGATTCGGGAAGGCTGAAGCGAACATCCGTCAGGCGCCCGTTCTGCTCGCCTGCCAGCATGACGTGATCACCTTCGAGCTGAAAGGTGATGCCCGCGCGATCGCCGAAGAATCCCATCAGCGAACTGGGTAGCGCGTCGGTTGGAAAGTTCTCGGCCCAGGTGACGTGCAAGTCGAGTGACAAACCATCGGCGAATCGAATGAGGGCATGTCCGGAGTCCTCGACATCGCAGAATCCTTGGTAGTCCGGCGGGCCGGCCCACATGCTGTCGTAAACGTAATCCCGCATCCGCTTGCCGAAGGCATGGTGGACCTGCCCCGTGACGGAGAGAGGCGTGGGATGCCCCAGCAGATGCAGGCTCAGGTCCAGAAGGTGGACTCCCACGTCGACGACCGCGCCGCCGCCGGAGGTCGCCTGCTGGGTGAACCAGCGGCCCAGTCCCGGGACGCCCCGGCGTCGGTACAGATGGGCCTTCACATGGTGGACTCGCCCCAACGCTCCCTCGGACACCAGTTTCTTTCCCAGCCTGGCCACCTGCGAATACCGGTGGACGAATCCAATCTGCAGAACGCGGCCCGACGCATTCGCCCGTCGATTGATTTCCTGGCATTCGGCCACGGACATCGCCATGGGTTTTTCCAGAAAGACGTCCTTGCCATGCTTCATGGCGTCCATGGCCAAGGTGCAATGCAGCGAGTTCGGGACGCCAATGACAACGGCCTGGGTATCCGCGTCGTCCCAGATGTCCTGAAGGCGATCCGACGCGCGGGCCTGACAGGTCGCTGCCAGCCCCTCCGCCAGCTCCCGGCGCAGGTCAACGATCCAGGAAATGGGGATGCCTCTGGCGTGTGCGGATTCGATGTGCCATTTGCCGATGCCCCCCGCACCAATAAAGGCCAGAGTCGTGCTCATCGTGACGTCCTGCAATGTTCGCGGTGAGTGCCAGGTCCCAAGTTCCGAGTTGAATAGTCATTACCGCATCTCCCGGCCGAGCGAAAGGGCGCTTGGGCATGGCGAGTGTCCTCGCTGAGCGGTAGCTCGCAGTGTCCGCGGGCACTGCCCGCTCGAATCTTGCGGCCCAGATATCCACGTGCGGTGCGCGGATGGCGGCGAGCGACCAACGGGAGCGGACTCCTGGCAACCGAGCAGTAGCTCGCAATGTCCGCGGGCACTGCCCGCTAGGATCGAGATGCCACGAGATCTCGCAGCGCGGCCGCCACGCGGACAAACAGTTCTTCCCAGTCGTCCAGCACGCGCTGGCGGAAGAGCCGCACGGAGGGATACCACGGTGTGTCCTCGCGGTCCTTCAACCACCGCCAGTCGCTGCGGGTGCAGAGCAGGCACCAGGTGGGAATCCCCACGGCACCTCCCATGTGGACGACTGAGGTATCAATCGAAATGATGAGGTCAAGCTGCCGGGCCATGGCAGTCGTATCGGCAAAGTCCGCCTGCAGGTCATCCAGGTCGCGGAGCCGATCCTGATGGCGCGGCAGGCAGGCAATTTGATCACGCTGGGGCCCTTTCTGCAGGCTGTAGAAGGCAATCTGCGGGATGTCCAGCAGCGGCAAGAACTGCTCCAGCGGACAGGAGCGATGGCGATCCAGCACGTGCGTGGGACTTCCACCCCACACCAGTCCCACGTTCAGCCGCGCACCGGGCACGTGCGACGCACCCAGGGGGATCGTCCGGGCCTCCGGATGCAGATACGGGATGTCGCAGGGAAGCGTATGCAACTCCGTCCCCAGCACATGCGGGGCGCTCATCAGAGGCAAGTACGCGTCGAATGAGTCATTGCGGATCGCGCCTGGAAAGACGATCTCGTCCGCTGTATCTGGCTGAGAGAACATGCAGGCCAGCCGTTCGGAACAGACCAGGATCATGCGTCGGCAACGCTCGCGAACGAGCGGCAGGAAGCGACAGAACTGGAATACGTCGCCATGCCCTTGTTCTGTGTGCACGAGCAGCGTGCCATCCAGCGGTCGGCCGTTCCAGCGGGGCTGAAGGCATTGGAACCGAGTGAACTCATCCGTGTACCAGCGCCATTCGTATTCCTTGAATCCTTCCAGGTAGTGACCCTGCCTCAGTTTCATGAGACCCAAATTGTAGTGCGGAGCGGGAAACTGAAAGGCTTGTGCCATGGCCGCGCGAAAATGCGATTCGGCAAGGGAATCGTCCCCGGCACGCAGCGCGATGAGCCCCAGCGAATTATGCGCCGGGGGGCCGAGTTCCGGCAAATCGACCAGGGGCTCCAGCAGGACGCGCGCCTCCCCGTCCCGTTCGACATCCCGCAGGACATTGCCGAGCAGCAGCCGGGGGAGGGGCAGATCGGGCGTCTCCGCCATCGCCGCACGAAATTCGGACTCGGCCGTGGCCAGGTCCCGCGCCTGGTAGGCTGCAATGCCCCGATCGACGGGCGAAGTGACTTCCGGCATGCTCGTTCACCTTCCCGGCAGCTTTTCCAAAGTGGACTCCGGCTGCCACAGATACAGGAAGGTGGGGAGCGAGGCACGATTGATTCCCGGGACATCCACCGGCCAAAGTCCCGATTGGATAGGGACGTTGGGGGTCACATCGTATATCGATCGGGCCAAATCCTGGGGCCGGTGCAGCATGACCGGCTGCGCAGCAGGCTGACCAGCCATTTCCGTTGCCAGCGCAATCGCATCATCCAGGTATCCCAGGCGATCCACAAGTCCTCGCGTGTGCGCCTCCAGACCGGTGAAGACCCGACCGTCAAACGTATCCTGCCGCTCCCCAGCCTGCGGACGCTTCGACTTAACCACGTGCTGAAACCGCCCGTGGAATTCGTTGGCCATTCCCTGCAGCAAGTCCCGAGCCTCCTTGGGCAGCTTCGCCGTGGGAGTCCCCATGTCAATCAGCGGCCCCGCCTTGATCTCTTGCGACAAGACGTTGAACTGCGACATCAACTCGCGAAGATTGTACAAGTTTAGAATAACGCCAATCCCGCCCGTTACCGTCGTGGGATTTGCCACGATCACGTCCGCCGCCGTGGCCAGGTAATACCCGCCCCCCGCACCCACGTCCATCAGACATGCCACCATGGGAATCGGCCGCTGCCGATGAAATGACGTAAGTTCGTGCCACATCACGTCGGTCGCGGCAACACTCCCCCCCGGACTGTTAATCCGCAAGACGACCGAACCAATCGAGGGGTCTCGCCCGATCGCCTCCAACTTTTCCCGCAACAGGGATACCGGGTTCTCGCCGTGGGAAAACGGTCCCACACATGGAACGTTCACCAGCAGGCCATCGATATCCACGATGGCAACTCGCGCACCGCCGCTCGCACCGGCCGCCGGGCCCACCGGCATCACCTGAATACGCCCCGGCGCCGCGACATGCGGATACTCCAAGTGAATTCGGGCCTTGGTGTCAATCGGCTCCGGCGTCATCAGCCTCGCCGTCGTTTCAAGCGGCTTGTCGACCTCGATCCGAGCCGTCGTCTCCACCGGCGAGTCGAAATGGACCTGACTATACGTAGAGACCGGCGTCTCCACGGCAATCCGGCTTTGGGTAAAGACCTCCATCGGATGCTGGCATCCCATGACCGACAGGATCACGGCCACGAACACGGGAGACGCCTGAGATTTCCGGTTGTTCATGGGTACCAGGCCCGCTGCGATTGCCGTTTCCTAGGAATCTCATCGAGCCGTACCCAGGCCTCACTTTGCAATCCTTTGGATTTTCAGTTGTAATCGCGGCCAATATCGCATAATGCCTATTTTGTGCAATCTAACAAACCGCTAATTATTGGTGTACAATGTCGTGACATCATTGATCGAGTTGCCGGGACCAGACGCGACGGCCGAGGTGGTTGGCAATTCGAAACCGCAGGGCATTGCAGCAAGACGAGACAGCCATGCTAGTATCCGACGTCGTCGTGGTTTCGGAGCCACGAGGCCGGGATTTTCGGATGCTTCTCGCCGCCGACCGGGCCGGTGCGCGCGCGGTTCTGGACACGGAATGGCTGGACTCGGGGGAAGCACGGCAGCGGATCGAGCGGCTGGATTCGGTGGGCCTGTCAAATTATGGGTTGCTGGTGGGGCCCGGAGCCGAGGCGTGGCTTCCGCAAGTCTTGGCAAACGCGAGTTCCAAAGTCACATGGATTGTCGTTACCGGCGGCTGCGGACCTGGACAGCAGGAACTTCTGGCGGCTGTTCGGCAGGCCACTGTCCCGGTGTGGTTCGAAGCGATCCATTTGGGGGAACTGCGCTGGGCAGCGGAACAGCGGGTCGATGGCCTGATTCTGAAAGGCCACGAGGCTGGTGGCCGGATCGGAGAGGATTCGTCCTTTCTGCTCTGCCAGGGTGCAGCGCGGTTACGGGACCTGGGAGCCCTGGGGGGAATCCCGTGGTATGTGCGTGGAGGGGTCGGGCTTCGTACGGCCGGGGCACTCTTGGCAGGCGGGGCACAGGGGGTGGTACTGGATCAGCAGTTGTCCAGTGCCCGGGAATCGCCGAAGAGTGGCCTTTCGCCCGGTAGGACGGAGGTGCTGGATGGCAGCGAGACGGCTGTCCTGGACGGGGGCCAAGGCATTGGCTTTCGCCACTATGTCCGAATGGGCCCGAGGCCTGCCGTTGCGGAGAACGGGCGGGCCGCCGAACCGTCACCCGGCAACACGGGGCACGGCGAGGCCGCGGCCTGGGGATTGATTCACGATTGGCTGGCCGAGGGGACCCTCTTGCCCATGTCGCAGGACCGGGCATGGGCCAGTAGCCTGGCGCGCGACCATGTCACCACGGCGGGGATTCTGGACGCCCTGGTCGAGCATGCCAACCGGCACGTGCGACTGGCCCAACAGGTGGATCCTTTTCGGGAAGGCAGCCCCTTCGCGGAGGAACATGGGATCCGTTTTCCGATCGTGCAGGGGCCCATGACGCGGGTGAGTGATACCGCGTCCTTTGCGGAAGCCGTTGCGGTCGCTGGTGGCTTGCCATTCCTGGCCTTGGCACTCTTGCGCGGCACTGAGTGCGACAAGCTCTTGAACGACACCAAGGCTCGGCTGGGTTCTCGCGCCTGGGGGGTCGGCCTGCTGGGATTCGTGCCGGCGGAGCTGCGCGACGAGCAATTGGCGGCGATTTCCCGTTGTCATCCCCCCTTCGCCTTGATTGCCGGAGGGCGCCCGGACCAGGCCAAATCGCTGGAGCAAGCCGGCATCCCCACCTATTTGCATGTGCCGTCTCCTGGGCTCTTGAGGATGTTCTTACGCGACGGCGCTCGCCGCTTCGTCTTCGAGGGCCGGGAATGCGGCGGTCATGTAGGGCCCCGTACCAGCCTGGTGCTCTGGGAGCAAATGTGTCAGGTGGTGGAAGAGCACCTGCAGGCGGCCCCGAGTGACACAAATATGTCACTTGTCTTCGCGGGGGGCGTGCACGATGCCCGCTCCTGTGCCATGGTCGCGGCCCTGATCGCACCCTTGGCTGCCCGCGGTGTTCGCTGCGGCGTGTTGATGGGGACCGCCTACCTTTTCACTCGGGAGGCGATCACCAGCGGAGCCATTGTGCCCCAGTTTCAGCAGCAGGCACTCGCCTGCCAGACCACGACGCTACTGCAGACCGCGCCCGGACATGCGATTCGCTGCGTTCCCACCCCGTATTGCGATGATTTTCGGCGCGAGCGGGAACGCCTGCTGGCCGAAGGGCATTCGGCGGAAGAGATCACGCGCAATCTGGAATGGATGAACCTGGGACGGCTTCGCCTGGCGTCCAAGGGGCTCGAGCGCTCGGGGAGCGATGCCGAACTGGTCTCTCGCGCTGACGACGATCAGCTCCGACATGGCATGTACATGATCGGGCAGGTCGCCGCGCTGCGGGATCAAGTGACCAGCATGATCGAACTGCACGAGGACGTTTGCCTGGAGGGGGCTCGCCACCTGTCGCGCGTCAGCGTGTCCGCAGCCAGCCGAGTCGACGACGTGCCTCCCCCCTGCGAGATCGCCATCGTGGGGATGGCTTGCTTTTATCCCGGGTCATCGTCCCTCGGCGAATACTGGAACAACATCCTGCGCAAAGTGGACGCCGTGACGGAGATCCCCGCCTCGCACTGGGACTGGCGGCTGTATTACGACCCCGACTTGCGAACGCGCGACAAGATCATTTCGAAGTGGGGGGGATTCCTGCGGGACATGGATTTCGATCCATTGCACTATGGCATCACCCCGAACAGCCTTTATTCCATCGAGCCGCTGCAGCTCTATTTGCTCGAGGCCACGCGCCGCGCGCTGGCCGACGCGGGTTACCAACGCCGATCATTTCCTCGCGAACGCACCGCCGCCATTCTGGGAATTGGCGGAGGTGGCAGTCCGCTGGCGGTGGCCTATGGCCTGCGGACGTGCCTGCCCCTCTTGAATACGGTTCCAGGAAATGTCATCGATGGCGAGAAGCAGCTGGAATTATGCCGACCCCACCTGCCGGAATGGACGGAGGATTCGTTTCCCGGGATCTTGTCGAACGTGGCCGTCGGGCGGGTGGCCAATCGATTCGATCTGGGTGGTCCCAATTACGCGATTGATGCGGCCTGCGGGTCGTCCCTGGCCGCCGTTCACGCCTGTGTCCGCGAACTGCAGACCGGCACCAGCGACTTCGCACTGGCCATGGGCGCGGATACCGTGCAAACCCCCTATGCCTACATGGCCTTCAGCAAGACCTTTGCGCTGTCGCCCCGCGGCCGGTGCCGACCGTTCGACGCGGAGGCGGATGGCATCGTTCTGAGCGAAGGGATCGGCGTCGTGGCACTCAAACGGCTCGCCGATGCCGTCCGCGATGGCGACCGCATCTATGCCGTGATCCAGGGTATGGGGGCCAGCAGCGATGGACGCGACAAGGGACTGACGGCACCTCGCGCCGAAGGACAATTGCGCGCTCTGAGGCGGGCCTATGCACAGGCCCGGATCTCGCCGGCCGATCTGGAACTGATCGAGGCCCACGGTACCGGAACCGTCGTGGGTGATCAAACCGAATCTCGGACGCTCTCCCAGATCCTGGAGGAAGCGGGGGCCGAACCGCGATCCTGTCTGGTCGGTTCCGTGAAATCCATGATCGGACATTCCAAGTGTGCGGCGGGGATCGCCGGGCTGATCAAGACCGCCTTGGCACTGAACCATCGAGTCTTGCCCCCCACCATCGTGGAGCACCCCAATTCCAAGGGCAAATTCGGCGAGGGTCCCCTGAGCCTGAACACCGAGGCCATCCCTTGGGTCCATGATCCGGAAACACCGCGCCGAGCGGGTGTCAGTGCGTTCGGTTTCGGCGGCACGAACTTCCATGCCGTTCTTTCGGAACACGTGGACATGGTGCAGGACGCGCCCGCCCCGGCACTCACTGCCTGGCCGGCAGAGCTGTGCGTCTGGTCGGCCGAGAACGCGAACGGACTGCGGCGTCTTGTCCAGGAATCCATCGAAGGATTGGCACGGATTCAGGCAGCGTCCTGCGAGCGAGTTTCCCTGGCCGAAATCGCGGCCGGCCTTTGGCGATCCTTCCAACCCCAGGCAGGATGGCCAACCCTGGCCGTCGTCGCCACATCACACGTGGACCTGGCGGAAAAACTGAAGCTCGCATGGAGCTGGCTGTCGGATTCCCCTCGTCCGACCCCGGGTGAAGCGGATGACGTAACCCGTCACCTCGTCCGGGACCCTCGAGGCGTCTACTTGACTTGGGAGCGGCCAGGCACCCGGCCCCGGACGGCCATGCTCTTTGCTGGTCAGGGCTCGCAGTACCTCCGCATGGGAGCCGAGATCGGGCTGGCGTTCCCCAGATTCCAGCAGGTATTGAATCGCGCTGCCGGTGTGCTGCGTGACGTCTTACCACTGCCGCTGGCCCGCTACCTCTATCCCGGGACGTCATTTTCGCCGGATGAAGAGCGTGCGCAGTACGAAGCCATCACGAGCACCGAGATTGCGCAGCCGGCCCTCGGGGCCGTCGATCTGGGCTACTGGTACCTGCTCGGGGAGCTGGGAATTGCGGGAGACTGCCTGGCCGGCCACAGTTTTGGTGAATACGTGGCCCTTTGTGCCTCAGGTTGCCTCACGGAGGCCGAGTTGCTGAGACTGGCCTATCAGCGCGGGCGCGTGATTCGTGACGTGGCCCGAAATGCCCCGGGCGGGATGACCGCGCTGGACTGTGATGGACCGACGGCCACCTCGTTGATCGACCGTCTTCCCGACACGTATGTCGCCAATTTCAATAGCCCGCGCCAGACCGTCGTCGCGCATGGCAACGCCGCGGGCGACGGCATCGAGGCCCTCGCGCGGCAACGCGGGATCCGGACCCAACGTCTTCCGGTTGCTTGTGCCTTCCATTCGCCACTGGTCGCCGCAGCGGGCAAACCGCTAAGCGCTGCCCTGGCCGCCGTCTCCTGGCGGCCACCTCAAACGCCCGTTTATGGGAACGGTACGGCCACCCGGTATCCGCAGGATGCCGAAGCGATTCGCACCGCGCTTGCAGATCACCTGAGGCTTCCCGTCCGCTTTTGTGAAACGGTAGAACGACTCTACCACGACGAGGGGATCCGTATCTTCCTGGAAGTCGGCCCTCATTCCGTGCTGTCGGGTCTGGTGGGCCAGACGCTCACAGGGCTTGCGCACACGGCCCTATCCGTCGACCAAAAGGGGCGTTCCGGCATGCATCACCTAATGCATGTGCTGGCACAGCTTGTGGTTCAGGGGACGCCGGTGCGAGGCGAGAGCCTGTTCCAGCCTCGAGACCTTTCGAGTACGTCCCTGGAGGAACTGGTACGCCATGCGGAAGCCCGTCGCACACCCACGACGTGGGTCGTGAACAGCGTCCGAAGCCGACCCTGGAACGCCCCCGAACCGCATCTTATTGGCCAGACCCTTACCTCGGAGCCAGGCGACGCGGCCACATCGGCGGGGCACGAACAGCCCGCCAGGTCCGCCGCCGCCGCCCCAATGGCACTGCAGAGCAATCCCCCAACGCCCCGTCGCCCTGCCGCCATCCCTGCAGTCGAGTCCCAGCCCATGAACGCCGAGCCCGAGAGTGAGGACCCCCAATCGATGGATGACTCGAGCCATGTGATGCTGGGCTTCCAACAATTGATGTCGCAATTCCTCGATACGCAGCGAGCGGTGATGACGGCCTACCTACAGGGCAGTCCCGGCACGGTGGGCGACGGTCCGAATCCCGTGGCAGGGCCTCCGGCCGTTGAGCAGCGGCGGGAACCGGTCGCCCCGTCAGCCGCATTGCCAGAATCGCCGCAGGTGGGAGAGCTCGTTCCGGACGAGCCCCGTCAGTCGCCCCCTCCCGTCGAGCCTAATGGCGCTCCGAAAGACCGAGACTGGCTGATCTCCGAACTTCAGGACTTGATCAGTAAGCGTACCGGGTATCCTCGCGAGTCGCTGACGCTGGACTTGAACCTGGAGGCCGACCTGGGGATCGATTCCATCAAGCGCGTTGAGATTCTCGGTGAGATTTCGGAGAAGATCCACGTTGGCAACGGCGCTGCCGAGTCCAACGGATCCGCCCTGCCTGAAGGTCTCGAGATGGAAAAGCTGACTTCCATCAGCACGCTGCGCGGGATCGTCGATTACCTCGAGTCGGCTTTGCATCCGAATGGAGGCGGCGAATCGCAGGCACTCGAGCACCGATCCAATGGGCAGTCCCGGCGCGCTGCCGCCTTACCGTCCCCCGACGATGTGACCGAGATGGAGTCGCTGCGCGTGCAACGAGCCGGCGTTCGCCTCGTCGACCTGCCCCTCCTGTGCGACCAGGCCACAGGCGTGGCTCGTTCAACCCAAGCCGGTTCTCCCGAACTGTGCGGCACGGTCCTGATCGTGCAAAGCGCGGCAGAAGACCATTCGGTGGTCGCTGACCGACTGAGGTCTCGCGGCTGCAAGATCGTATTTGTCGAGTGTGTGGCGGATGCAAACCCCAGGCAAGCCGCGACCGATCGATGGGAAGCCGATTTGACGCGTCCCGATGGAGTAAAATCCCTGGTGGAATCGTTGCGAACGAAGCACTCGGACCTGGCGGGCCTGCTGTTTCTGCTCCCCATAAGTCCCTTGGAAGGCAATGAATCGTGGGACGTGGTCGCTTGTCGCGAGACCAAAGCGCTCTACCTCTTGGCTCGAAACCTGGCCGATGACTTGCGTCGCTCGGGGACCAGCGGGACCGCGTTTCTCGTTGCGGTCACCGCGCTAGGTGGCTCGCTGGGCTATGCCGCGTCCGCATCGGGCGGGATCCGGCCGGGCTCCGGCGGGGTCCTGGGCTTCGTCAAGTCGTTGGCACGCGAGTGGCCGGAGGTGCTCGTCCGCGGTCTGGACATGGAACCTGCGAAAACGCCGTCCGATCGACTGGCGCAGCGGCTGTTGAACGAACTCTCCGACCCTGACGGTCCCTACGAAGTGGGTTACTATCAGGATCGTCGGGTCACGTGGGAACCTGTCTCGAGGTCGGACGACACCACGTCGATCTCGACCTTCCATCTGGCAAGCGGCGCCCCGATCTTGATCACCGGCGGCGCCCGGGGAATCACGGCCACGATTGCCTTGGAGCTCGCTCGCCAGTTTCAACCGCGGCTGTTGATCGTGGGCCGTGCTGCCATCCCGCCGTCCGAGGAGCCCTCGGACATTGCTGGACTCACATCGGTGGCAGACCTGAAGGGGGCGCTCTTGACGCGTCTGGAACGCGAGGGGCGGCCCCCGTCACCCGCCCTGGTGGAAAGCCAGTTCCGTGACATTCAAAGGCAACGAGAAATGCGGGCCAACCTGGCTGCCTTGCGAGAGACCGGCGTGGACCTGGAATACTGCCAGATCGACGTTCGGGATGCCACGGCGTTCGCAAGCTACCTGGACGATGTCCAAGCGCGATTCGGCCCCATCGTGGGAGTCGTGCACGGCGCCGGGGTCATCGAGGATCGGCTCGTGCGCGATAAGACCCCCGAATCGTTCGATCGCGTCTTCGATACCAAGGTGGTCAGTGCGCGAGTGCTCTCCGAGCGGCTGCAGCCCGAACACCTCCAATTCATGGCCCTGTTTGTCTCGCTGGCAAGCCGCTATGGCAATCGTGGTCAGGCCGACTATTCGGCGGCGAACGAGGTGGTCAGCAAGTTGGCCTTGCAGCTGAATCGTGCCTGGCCAGGTCGGGTCTTCGCCGTGGCTTGGGGTCCCTGGGCGGAAATCGGCATGGTGGCAGACCTGGAGCGTCATCTCACCAACCGCGGATTGCAGCTCATTCGGCCCGACGAAGGGCCCCGACTGTTCGTCGACGAACTGCGATTTGGGTCCACCGACGATGCCGAGATCCTGATCGGCGGTGGAACCAAGCGGTTGGCGCAGACGACCTCGCAGGATCGAGCGGGGGTCTGAGCGGCCAGGGAGCTTCACCCCGCAAGTGCGATCGTCGGAGTAGTCGAGTCATGCCGCCAGCGTCGAAACCCCTTTGGGAGACCTACCTGTTCGCGTTCGCGGATTCCACTGCGGCGGGACTTGTGGACCAACTGAAGGCGCTCGACCGGCACGTGAGCCAGCTGCCACCAGGCGAGTTCACCCCCTTCGCCGCCGACCAGGGTGACCTCCCAGGGCCAGGACCTGCACGACTGGCCCTGCTGGCTGGCGACGAGGTTGAGTTACGGCGGAAACTGGCGCTGGCGAGCGCTCGTCTCCAGGAACCAGGCCGTTCGCGTCTGCACGATGTCACCGGGATCTATTACGAAGCTCAGCCCCTCGGTGAATCGGGAAAGGTCGCGTTCCTCTTCCCGGGTGAAGGAGCACAGTACTTCGGGATGCTCAACGATGTCCGCAGGGCGTTCCCTGAGGTTCAGGCCTTCTTCGATTCGTGCGATCAGGCGCTGTTGGACTTTACGCAGCTCCCTTCCCCGTTTTCTTCCTGCTTCCTGCCGTCGGAGCTCGCTGACTCGCGAGATCGGACGCAGGCGGAACTGGAATTGCGGCAGATCGATCGGGCCATGATGAGCATCCTGGTGGCGGATGGGGCCGTCTGGCACATGCTCCGCGGTTTGGGAATTCGTCCGGACATGGCTGCGGGACACAGCATGGGCGAAATCGCGGCGTTGGCTGCCGCGGATGCCACGGAAGGGGAAGATAACCTGGTACCCTGTATCGCCGACGCAATGGCTGACTTCGTGTCCCCCGGGGACGATCTTCCACTGCTGCTGGCGGTCGCGCGAGGGCCGGCCGAAGTGCGAGAGCTCGTGCAGCAGTCCGCTGCCCAGGATTGCTACGTCGCTATCGAGAATTGTCCACACCAAACGGTCGTGATGGGATGGTCTTCTTCCATCGCCAAGGTCCAGGCGGAGCTTCAACGGCATCGGATTCTCTGCGAACCGCTGCCCGTTTCGCAACCTTATCACACGCCCCTCTTCGCCCCCTATGCCAGCACGATTCGGGCCGCATATCAGGGGATCCGTTTTCAGGCACCATGCTTTCCTGTTTACTCCACGGTCACAGGCCAGCCATTTCCCAGCGCGCCCGAGCAGATTCGGGAACTCTCGCTGCGGAACTGGACGGAACCTGTCCGTTTCATTGACGTCGTGCACCAACTGTACGATGCCGGCGCGCGGATTTTTGTGGAGTCCGGTCCGAAGAACACGCTCTGTTCGTTCGTCGACGATATTTTGCGCGACCGGCCGTTTGTGACGGTCGCATCGAATTCGGCGCGGCGACCCGGACTGACGCAGCTTATGCATTGTCTCGCGATTCTGTTTGTGCACGGCGTTTCGTGGGATGGAAAGCGGCTCCGCGACGTGCGGCGTTCGGCGATGACCACAGGAGCCAGCGCTTCCCAGCCCGTCCTCGTTCCCAGTTCGCATCGCGCTGGTCTCCACCGTTTCACCGTGCGCGGCCATGCGGCCGTGGTACAGGCCTTTCAGACCAACATGTCCAAGTTTCTCGAGCTCCAGCGCGGGACCATGGAGCAGTTCCTTGCGGCGAGGAACGGCCGACAGAGAGGGCCGACGCGCCCGCGCCGCGTCGACGGCCGCAGGCCGCGGGCGATCGATGTCACCGCAACACCTCGGGGACAGGACACCGAATATCGAGGACCGTTACTGGGCGCACCCACCGCCTACGTCCCCAGGACGTCCGCGCGATTTGTACGTCCGCTCGATCTGAATCACGACCTGTTCGCACGGCACCATACCGTGGGTGGCCTGGAAATCAGCAAGCGAGATCCCTCCCACTGTGGAGTGCCCGTGGTTCCCATGACGTTCTCGCTCGAGATGGGGGCCGAAGCCGCACAAACCCTGTTTCCCGACCTGCGCATCGTGACCATTCGGGATGTCACCTTGGTACGCTGGCTGGCGTACGAATTCGATTCCGTCGGTCGCCTGGAGATTGTCGCCCACGCAGCCGAGAAGCCGACTTCACGAAATCGATCCCGCGTCAAGGTCGAGATTTTCGACGTCGAATGCCCCACCGGGCAAGCGCCGGTCCCCCGCCTGGCGGCTCGCATGAACGTGGATCTGGCGGAATCGTATCCCGCACCGCCCCCGATCCCCGAACCCTTGCCCGCCGCGCCAGATCGCGACCTCACGGTCGAGCAAATGTACCGCTGCCTTTTCCATGGTCCGAAGTTCCAGGGGATGCAAAGAATTCGGGGATGGAGTGGCTCCGGAATTGAAGTCGACATTCGGGTACCTGCTCGATCCGAACTGTTGACCGGGACACCGTGCCCGGACTGGCTGATCGACCCGGTATTGCTCGACGTCGTCATGCATCCCATGGCAGTCTGGCACGACGGTCAGGAGGACCGAGCCGGTCGCATCGTACTGCCGGTTTCGGCGGAGTCCTTTGAGTTTTATGGCAGCGCGCCGGCAGCGGGCACATCGGTCCGGGTCCTTGGCGAATTGCGATCACAGCACTCACGGTATTTTGTGCATGACGGGTTGGCAACGGTGAACTCGACGGAGACCCCTTGGGTGAAGCTCCGTGGTATCACCTGCTGGCGGTTTTATGTGCCATTTGGGGAAACCAATTTTCACGGTCCCAAGGATAGCTACTTCGTCAGTACCCGAGTGGACAGTCCGCCCCCGTTCGGCAATGGCCTGGAAGAACGGCCGGCCCACACGATCATGTGCCTGCAAGTGCCACACGACCTGAAGCAGGCGGCCATGCAGCGGGTCACGGCGCAGATCACACTGACCCCAGTCGAGTACCAGGAATGGTCGGCCATGCGGGGGGAAGCCGATCCCGACGACTTGCCCCTGTTCCGGCGGTTGCTGGCCAAAGACGTATCCCGGAGTCTGTGGACGGATCTGCACGGAGTGAAGCTGTTCCCGGCCGACATTCAGGCACACGCGCGACCGAACGGAGCGTTTCGCCTGAATCTACGAGGCAGCCCGGACGAGCGCCTTCCCCATGCCGCGGTGACGAGGGTCGGCGAACTGCTGATCGGCGTGGCGGCGGAAGGGGAGTCTTTGGGGCTCATCGCGGAACCCGCTGAAATGGAACTGGACCAGCAAGAGCCACAGCGCCGCCGACTGGGCACGGCGCTCCTGGCCCAACTGCTGGGTGACGAATCCAAGAAACGAAAACTGGAATTCACGGCGGATCCTGCCCTGGACACGACGTGCCTGGTTTGGACCCGAAAGGATGGCCGACGAATCGCCACCCATTTCGGTTCGCATGCGGGTATCGCCTACGCTTGGGCCGCGATGTAGCCGAACGGGGGACCTCCTGTGCATCGCCAATTCGAGCCAGTGTTCGACACGGTGGCGGGCATTTTGCAAACCTTTCAGGGCCGGGAATACTCCGCGGCAATTACCCCCGACACGTGTCTCTTTGCGGATCTGGGACTGGCGTCCATCGATGCCGTCGTGCTGGGTGAAACCTTGACAAACGCATTCCAGCACGATTTCGATTTTCAACAGCTACTCGCCGGGCTGCACGCCCGCGGGGCAGAGGATATCTCGGTGGGTGAGCTGGTCGGCTTCCTGGAAAAGAAACTCGAGCCGGGCGATACCGGGGAGACACCCCCATGCCTCTGATCCAGGTTCGGAATGCCCAGTGCCACTATCAAACGCAAGGCGCGGGGGACGATGTGATCGTGGTGCATGCGGCCACGAGCAACTTGTCCGTGTGGGTCTTCATCGGTTTGCTGGCGCGCTTGGCGCGCCATTTCCGCGTTACCGCCTACGACCTGCGTGGCCATGGATTGTCGCAAGCCACGGCGGACGGGTACACCTCTCAGTCCCTTGCGCAAGACTTGCTCGCATTGCAACAGGCCTTGGACCTGGGCCCCGCCTGGCTCGTCGGCCACAGTTACGGCGGTGTGATTGCGATGCACGCCGCGATCCTCGCGCCGCAGGCCGTGCGAGGAGTCATCCTCTCGGATCCCTACTTTCCCTGCCTGGCGGAAGTGGAGCCCAATAAGGATCGGAATCCCGTATGGGACCAGTTGAGAACCACGGTCGCCGCCTCGGGCATCGAACTGGGCCCGACAGTGAACTTTACGGAACTGTTTCAAGTCATCGCCCAGCTGACACCCGAGCAGCTCGGCCAGATTCAACGGAAGATGGGTCCAAGCAGTGCCCGCTGGCTCGCTCAGTTGCCGAGGCTGGCACAGACCTCGTGCGGCCAAGACATGTTCCAGGTCGCCGGGCTGACGATCGAGTCCCTCAGGGGCATCCGCCAACCGGTGGTGGGACTGTACGACGAGCATTCTCCTTTTGGAGCCACTTGCCGCTGGCTGCGCGCGAATCTATCCGATTTTCAGGAAGAAAGAGTCCCCAAGGCGGCGCATTTGGCTCCCCTGGAGAACCCGGAGGGGTTCGTCGACCTGGTCGAAAGACATCTGTTGCGGTGGAAGGCGAGCGCCACGGGCGAGGCATGACGCGACGCAGGGAGCGACCTGTACCACTCCCATCCCACACGTGAACACCCACCGTTTTCCGTGCCACTTTCTGTCAAGAAGCCGCAGCGTTTGCCACGATCCCGGCGAGTCCTGCGATCGAGCGCCCTTCCGCCTGAGGGCAAGATCGTGTAATCAACCTGCTGCCCAATGACGCCATCCTCGAGACCCGGCTCATGCATTTTGTCGAGTTCCTGTGGAAGAACCTCAGTCGCCGTCCCGTCCGCTCCTTGCTGACGGCCTTGGGGATCGCTCTGGCCATCGCCACCATGACGCTCTTGCGCGGTGCTTCCATGGGCTTCGAGCGATCGTTCCTCGAATCGCTGCAGCGGCAGGGCCTGGACATGGTCGTGGTGGCGGCCGGTGTCCCGGATCAGCTGCGAAGCGACCTGGATGAGCGTATCGGTCCGAAGATCCTGGCGGTCGATGGAGTTCGCGCGGTCTATCCTGTGATTGTGGAATTGATTGACGTGGAGAGGGGAAGCGGCATCTTGAGCGTGCTGGTCCATGGTTGGCCGCCTCACATCCCAGCCCTGACGGAAATGAAAATCCGCAGCGGGCGGCGGCTCGGCGACGGGCCGCAGCCTGAGGTGATGCTGGGCTCGAAACTGGCGGAGAACCTGAAGAAGTCCTCGGGAGATACGGTCCTCTTGCAGGGTGAAGCCTATTCCGTGGCTGGAATCTTCGACAGTCCCGACGTTTTTGAAAACGGAAGCGTCGTCATGCGCTTGGCAGAACTGCAGCGTCTGATGGCCCGCCAGGGGCATGTCACCGGGTTCTCTGTGGAAGTGCACGACCGGGCCCGAAACGATACGGACCTGGACCGTATCTCCCACTCGATTGAAAACCTGACGAACAATCGCGGCGGTAAGTACCGTGTTTCCGCCGAACCTTCTCGAAAGTACGTCGCGCAGATCATTCAAATCCGCATTGCCAAAGGGATGGCCTGGTTCACGTCGGCCGTCGCGCTGATCATCGGTTCCGTTGGCATGTTGAATACGATGTTGATGTCCGTGATGGAGCGGACACGGGAGATTGGGATCCTGCGAGCCATGGGCTGGAGCCGTTCCCGCGTCCTGAAGATGATCATGGGGGAAGCGCTCGTGCTAACCATCCTGGGTACGATCCTTGGCATTGGACTGGCATACTTGGGTCTGCGCGTCCTGTCTCGATTGCCCCAGACCAGTGGTTTCATCAGTGGTGACGTTGCGCCCCGCGTGATTCTGGAGGGGGTCTGCCTGACCCTGTTGGTGGTGTTCCTGGGTGGACTCTATCCCGCCCAACGTGCCGCCATGCTGTTGCCCACGGATGCACTCCGCTATGAATAACGATTCGCGCGCAGCCCTTTTGGGCGCCCATGACGTCTCCAAGACGTATCCCGATGGCCAGGTCCATGCGCTGACCCAGGTGACCTTCACCGTCGATCGTGGCGAGTACGTGGCCATCATGGGCCCGAGCGGCAGCGGAAAGTCGACGCTGCTGCACCTGCTAGGTGCCCTCGACCTACCCGACTCCGGCGAAGTCCGGTTCGAGAATCAGCCGTTGGCGGTCTGGGGATCGCTCGATCGATTCCGGTCGCAGAAGATTGGCTTCGTCTTCCAGGCGTTCTACCTGCTGCCCACGCTCACCGCACTGGAGAATGTCCAGTTGCCCATGTTTGAGGGGCGCCTGTCGCGGGCCAGGCGAGAGGCTCGGGCGGAAGAACTCCTCGACTTCGTGGGACTCGCCAGTCGGCGACACCATCGGCCCGGCCAATTGTCGGTCGGACAACGGCAACGCGTGGCAGTGGCACGCGCGCTGGCCAATGACCCACCGATCGTGCTGGCCGATGAGCCCACCGGGAATTTGGACTCCGACACCGCCGCCGAACTGCTCGACCTGTTCCAACGACTGCGGCAGGAACGCGGTCTGACCCTGGTCCTGATTACCCACAGCGCGGAAGTGGCCCGGCAAGCCGATCGAATCGTCGTTCTGCGGGATGGCCGCATCGACGCCTCGTAAGCCGGTCGGCTGTGACCGTTGCATCCAGCGCGTCGTGCGTGGCCTGAGCGCTGGGTGGATTTCCGATCTGGCAATTCCAGAAGGCCATGATCATGGCAACGGGGCGGGAACGAAATGCCCATGTAGATCACGCCACGGCAACGGAATCGATACTCGCCCGTGGCAGGGGCGGCCAGACGCCGGAAGACGCACGAAGTCGGTCGGTTGATTACAATCATTCTCATCGCGGAACTTGCCGGGGTATCGCCGCATCCGTTCGAGTCATGCGCCGGCGATCGCAGAACGAGGTGTCCTGAATAACTCCGCTCACGCAAGATGGGAGGAATGGCCATGCACCATCGGATGACGACCTGGTTGACACTCTTTGGTGTCTGCCTATCGATCTGCCACGCGGTTCAGGGGCAGAACCCCATGATTCCACAGCCCCTGCTACCCTGGCAGGATTGGGTAACGTGGCAGGACCCACACCGCAATTGCCCCACCCCCTATTTCTCGCACGAGCAACATTATTGTTTTTGGCCATCTCGGATGACCTTGAACGTCAATGGCAGTCAAGGCACCTGGGAGATGAACGTCAACGTCTATGCCGAGACATGGATACCGCTTCCCGGCAGTGCTGACGCGTGGCCCGCGAAAGTTCAGGTCAACGGCGAGCCGATTGCTGTCGTCGAGCGGGATCACTCTCCGGCCGTGCAATTGCCCCCTGGGACTCACAACGTAACGGGCGAGTTCTCCTGGGATGTCATGCCAGAACGTATTGCGATTCCGCATGCCATCGGGATCCTGGCACTCACGGTGAACGGAACCGATGTCCCCGCCCCGACATGGGACCCGAACGGAGACATCTGGCTGCAGCGAGCTCGAACCGAAGGCACGGAAAGGGACTCTCTCACGGCACAAGTCTATCGTGTCATCGAAGATGGAATCCCGCTTTGGTTACGCACCGAAGTCGAATTGACGGTGTCTGGAAAGAGCCGTGAAGAGGTGCTCGGAAGTGTTCTGCCCGAAGGCTGGATTCTCTCCAGCGTCGAAAGTCCAATTCCCGTCGCCGTCGACGACAGCGGACGAATGAAAGCGCAGGTGCGAGCGGGTCGATGGAATATCTTGCTGCACGCATTTCGCACCGACGATGCGCAGACGATCCAATTCGCTGCCGATGCTCGCCCGATAGTGGCGAGCGAACTGATTGGCTTCCAGGCAAATCCAGAGTTTCGGCTGGCGGAGATCCAACAGCTACCCTCCATGGATGTCACACAGACGACGTTCCCTGAAAAGTGGCGCGGCTTGCCTGTCTTTCTTTGGGACACAAAGAACCCGTTTCTCTTGGTGCAGAAGTTGCGGGGCAAGGGAGGCCAACGGCCTGAGGGGCTGAGCGTTCAACGGGAATGGTGGCTCGACGAGGACGGTGGTGGCTACACCTCGCTCGACCGGATCCAAGCAAATCTCCAGGAGATCTCGCGACTGGACGCGACGGAAGGCCTGTCGCTCGGAGCAGTCCGAATCAACGGCGTTGGCCAGCTGATTACCGAAAATCCGGCGACCGGCGCACACGGCGTGGAAATTCGTACGAGGAATCTGAAGGTGGAAGCGATCGGGCGAATGAGCAGTGCGGCCGAACAGCCGGCCACGGGTTGGCAAACCAGCGTCGACTCGCTAGCGCTCACGTTGAACCTCCCACCAGGCTGGCGTCTCTTGGCCCTCTTTGGAGCAGACCAGGTCGAAGGAGATTGGCTGACTGCATGGACTCTCTTGGACTTGTTTTTGCTGTTGATCTTCTCACTGGCAGTCTTTCGTCTCTGGGGGTTCTGGGCCGGCCTGATTGCCTTCTTCGCCTATGGGTTGGCGTATCAGGAATTCGGAGCGCCCCGGTTGACCTGGCTGTTCGTGCTGATGCCGGTTGCCTTGCTGCGCGTGGTCCGTGACGGGACGGCGCATCGCTGGATCCGTGCCTGGAAGTGGATCGCCACCGCCTTGTTGGTCCTGTGTCTGCTACCGTTTGTCGCGACGCAGATCCAGAGTGCCATCTACCCCCAGTTGGAGCGGCCGGGCATTCATTACGGGTCGCGGGGGATGTTCCAGCTATTGGAACTGGGGCCGCGGCCCGGCCTCCATGTCGCCGCCTCCGCGAAAATGTTGCGGAATGAAGTCCAGCAAGTCCCGGAAGAGGCTGTCCTGGATGAAGCGGCCGGCCGCAAGGGAGTTCCACAAACTCAACCGTCCCGATTGGACAAGGCCAACCTGGCGTATGATCCACGCGAACGAATCCAGACCGGACCAGCGGACCCGCAGTGGAAGTGGATCCAAGCGAATTGCCGCTGGAATGGTCCCGTTGCTCCGGATCAGACCATTCAGGCATTTCTGGTATCGGTGCCGGTCCACCGGCTGATGACGGTGATCCGACTTTTCCTGTTGCTTCTCCTCGCCGTCATTGTCCTCGGCGTGAAACGCACTTCGAAAGGACTTCCCAAGCCCACCGCGGCCGTCCTGATGGCGTTGGTCGGCTTCGGATTCCCACTATCGGCGAACGGTCAGTTTCCGGACTCCGTGATGCTCGATGGCCTGCGCGAGCGACTCTTGACGCCCTCGGACGCGTATCCTCGCGCGGCCGACATCCCTCGAGTCGACTTACAACTGAAGGAGAATACGCTGCGGATGCGCGCCGAAATCCACACGGCAATCGACGTCGCGGTGCCCTTGCCGGGCCGGCTGCCCGCCTGGTCGCCCCTGACCGTCACGATCGATGGCCAGCCAGCCACGTCCGTTTGTCGCCGAGATGGCTTTCTGTGGGCGTTCATGCCGAAGGGGGTTCACTCCGTCGTTGTCGAAGGCCTCTTACCCAATGCCGCGGAATGGGATTGGTCCTTCCATTTGAAACCGAGGCGAGTCGCGATCGACGCACCCGGCTGGACCGTTACGGGCGTTCGCGCCAATGGGGTCCCCGACGACCAGGTCTTTTTTGCCCGGCAGCAGGAGGCCCTGACCCGCGAAGCCGACTATGATCGCAAGGAATTTCAATCCGTCGTGGTCGTGGACCGGCATGTCGAAGCAGGCCTGGTCTGGCAGGCACGGACCGAAGTCACTCGCCTGTCAGCCACCGGCAAGGCCCTCTCGCTGAAAGTCCCCTTGTTGCCGGGCGAGCGCGTGCTGAATGCAGACGCAGTGATTGAAGACGGGGCAATCGTCGTGGCCCTCAGTGCGGGACAGTCGTCTGTTCAATGGCAGAGTGAACTGCCGATTGGTGCCGAAATGCGCCTGCGAGCCGCGAAGACGAACCAGTGGGTGGAACGTTGGCATCTGGTCACATCGCCCGTATGGAATGTGGCGGTGACCGGTCTGGCACCGGTATTTGCTTCTCAGACGTTGGAACTGATCCCCGTGTGGCATCCGTGGCCGGGAGAGGAAGTCGTCTGGCACTTCGCAAGGCCTGTCCCCGTGAAGGGAGAGACCATGACGGTCAAGCAGGTCAGTCAAACGACGAGCCTCGGCGCCCGTCAAAGTACCCACCAGATGCAGGTCAGCGTGGAATGCAGTTTGGGAGACGATTTGGTTTTGGAGCTCGAGCCGGAAGCGGAGATCACTTCGCTGCAACGGGACAGACAGCGGATCCCCGTACGGCGAGAGGACTCGCGGTTGCTCGTGCCGATCCAGCCCGGCCACCAGGTGGTCGAAGTCGGCTGGCTGACCGCACAGAAGCTGGGGACAATCGCCCGCGCGGGTCGCGTCACACTGCCGATCACCGGGTCGAACATCACGACGATTCTGCAGGCACCTGAGAGTCGCTGGATACTTTGGGCACAGGGCCCGCAAATGGGGCCGGCGGTGCGATTCTGGATCATCGTCCCGGTTGCCATCCTGGCGGCGATCGTCCTGGGCTGTCTTCCTGGTTCTCCGTTACGCATTCATGAATGGGTACTCTTGTCACTCGGCTTGACGCAAGTTGACCTGGTTCCGGCAATGATTGTGGTCGGTTGGTTATTTCTTCTGGCATGGCGCGGCCGCCAAACGCCGTCGCCGGATCACCGCTGGTCCTTTAACTTGATGCAGGTTTTTCTGGTGCTGATGACGTTCGTCGTTCTTTGTATCCTGGTCTCCGTCGTGCGCGCTGGCCTTCTCGGCCAGCCGGAGATGTTCATTGTCGGCAATGGCTCCTCCCAGGTGTACCTGCAATGGTTTCAGCCCGCGACCAGCGGCCCGTTGCCGCAACCTTGGGTCGTATCGGTCTCCCTTTGGTATTACCGCCTGCTGATGCTGCTGTGGGCCCTCTGGCTGGCGTCGGCACTCTTGCGCTGGCTCGTCTGGGGCTGGCAGCAGTTCAGCCATGGCGGCGGCTGGCAGAAGAAACACGCCTTGCAGAAGGACTCGCCTGCGGCTCCCTCAGGATGACAAGGTTGGCGTTCCAAGGTGACCTGAGACCAGGTCCGATGTCATCCTGAACGGAGCGAAGCGCAGTGAAGGAACTGCCAGACGCCGGCGTGTCACGTGCACACCTCGCGTTTGGAAGGTCCTTCGGTCGCCTGCGGCTCCCTCAGGATGACAAGGTTGGCGTTCCATGGTGGCCTGAGACCAGGTCCGATGTCATCCTGAACGGAGCGAAGCGCAGTGAAGGAACTGCCAGACGCCGGCGTGTCACGTGCACACGGCGCGTTTGGAAGGTCCTTCGGTCGCCTGCGGCTCCCTCAGGATGACAAGGTTGGCGTTCCAAGGTGGCCTGAGACCAGGTCCGCATGTCATCCTGAACGGAGCGAAGCGCAGTGAAGGAACTGCCAGACGCCGGCGTGTCACGTGCACACGGCGCGTTTGGAAGGTCCTTCGGTCGCC
>WPCK01205631.1_pt1 | contig 42776 bp, 31 predicted proteins | sample 5399851 | NCBI WGS metagenome assembly WPCK01 (sample SAMN12869471, study PRJNA574797) | sludge metagenome | isolation source: wastewater treatment of pH11 | place: China:Beijing | collected 2019-05-20
GGGAGCAGCGGATCAAGCGGATGCTTTGCAGCCATTCCTTGCGGGGTTGTTTTTTTGGCGGCAAGGCGGAATCGGTATCGCAGGTGGCCGGTCATCGGGGCAAGCGGACCGTCAATCTGTCCCCGCAAGTCGCCACCGTCTAGTCGCTCCCGCCTGAGTCCGGTCTCGGGCGACCGACGACCGAAGGTCTCGATCGCCGCCATCTTGCAAGTCCCTGAACCTGCAGGACTGATCTTCGAATCTGCGCCGGCAGGGCAAATGTCGGGCCTTCGCCCACAAAATTGCCGCATCGCCGCGTCCTGCCACGCTCCGGACACCCGCCCGACCTCTCTCCCGCCTCCAAACCAGAATCGCGCCCACCGCCTCAACCGAAAACCACACACACACAAACGCCTGTCCTTTACGACTTCAGACGTGGCAATTGACCGCGCGGTCCGTATACTTGGACCGATTCCCGTGGCCTTGCGGATGAAGTCCGCGCGGCCAACGGCCGGTTCAAGAGAGAGTACGCGGCGATATCCCACATGAATGACTTGATGTTTCTGCTGATCCTGTTCGGCATTCCCATGGCGGCACAAATGGTGTCGTCGACGATGCGCGGCCAGTTTGTCCGCTACTCGCGCCAGCCGATGCCACTCAGCGGCACAGAGGCCGCAATGCTCATGCTCGAACAGCATGGAATCCACAATGTCCGGGTGATTTCAGTGCCGGGGGAACTGACCGACCACTACAATCCCGCGACCCGCACCGTCAACCTGAGCGAAGTGGTCGCTCACGAACGGAATCTCGCCGCGGTGGCCGTCGCCACCCATGAAGTCGGGCATGCGGTGCAGGATGCCACTGGGTACCGCTTTCTTCAAATGCGTTCGAAGATGGTTCCCCTGCTTCGGATAAGCAGCGTCGCATTGCCGATTCTGGCGATAGGCGGAGCAGGAGTTTCCGAAATTGCCGGAAACCGCGGAGTCGCCATCCTCTGCCTGTTTGGACTGGGACTCCCCGCCCTGTTCAGCATGATTACCTTGCCGGTCGAATTTGATGCCAGCCGCCGCGCATTGCAATGGCTGGAATCGTCGGGCGTTGCCCGCCCGGGCGAATATTCCGGTGCGAAGAAGGCCTTGTTCTGGGCCGCCATGACTTACGTGATTGCCGCACTCGGCTCGATTATCCAGGCCATTGCCTTCACCCGCCTTTTTCTGCGACGCGAGTAAGGACATATCAGCTCGACGCCAGGAGCATCGTACGCCTGGCCAGGGTCCGATAACCCTGGATTACCGGCTTCCCGGAGAAGCTTTCCTGCAAAAGACTGGACTTGTTCATCGTAGAAAGGGATATTGTAGCTCAGGAACGTTCCTCTCCTGGAAGGGACAAGGTTTTGTTGATGAACGATAAATGCCTGGGCTCCAAGAACTTTTCTTCCCCGTCGCGACCCGCCTCGGGTCCTGGGGCCAGTCTGATTATTGTTGTTCTTGCCGCGCTAATTCCCTCCGCCTGCTGGTCACAAACCTCGCAGGAGGAACTTGATGGCTGGATCGAGGATTGGGACCGCCGTTACAGGGCAGAAACGATGCTCCATCTGTTGTCGAACGAACAGTACCGTGACTCGTTGGTTCTGGATGAATCTCAGGCAACTGATATCGATCAACTTAAAGCTCAATATTGGAGTGAGAGCCAAGTCCTTAGGGAGCTTTTCCCGGTCCACGACAAGTTGAAGCCGCTGGAGGATCCTGAACTGGAGCGTGCAAGGATGGATTTCATGAAAATGCGCGCGCGGAAAGATGAAGCTCTTTTGGTCAGCATCGCCGGCAAAATGGAGAAAGTACTGTTGCCTCACCAGCTTGTACTTGCGAGGCAAACGACGATTCGGAACTTCTTCTCGAACAATGGAACTGGTGGCGCCTCGATTATTCCGCTGGTCATGGCCGCTGAACTGGATCTGACCGATTCCGAACGCAAGAAGCTCAAGGAAGCGATCGAGCGGACAAGAAAGAGCCATGAGCGCGACCTTCGCCTCGCGCGGGAGAGGGCCGCAAAAATCGTCGAAGACGCCTTGAGTCCGGGCCAGGTAAGTACCCTCCATGAGAAAGCCGGCGTGGACTGGTATCAGCCAGTGCTCGTCAAATAGGGCCCTGTGCCACGAGCGACCTTCTGCCGAAAGTCCATTGGCCGGATTCAATTCACTTAAACAGGTATTTGGGTCAAGAAATGTTCTATTCCGATTCCTTCAGCGGCAGCCGCGTGTGGAGGATTGCTATTCATTGCGCGCTGGCATGCGCGTGGCTCCAAAACGGTATTGCTGACGGTCAGGTCGCAGACCGCAACGAGGAGGCCCTGGAGCGAAATCGGCAGATCCTGCAAGAAATAAACGTTTCGCGGCTTGTCCACGTCATGAACATGCTGCGCCCCGGAACCGGAAAGCTGGTGGCCGAGCTTGACGAAGATCAGGAGCAGAAGATTGCGGAATTGGCGACAATCGTCACCCGAACGTATTTTCAATCGGATGCGTTCAGGAAAGGCCTGTCGCAGAGTGGGGATCGGGTTGCCTACCGGAGGGAATTCGGGTCAGTGATTCGTGATGATGACCTGGAACTTCAGCGATCCCAGATTGAACAGTTTCGCAAATGGCAGGGTGAACTGGAGAATATCCTTCTTCCGCATCAGCTTGAAATGCTCAAGTTTTCCGAAGTGCGGGGCATTGCCGCGCGAAAGTACCGCGAGTTCGGATCGCTGGGTGTTGCCCTGGGGCTTGCCGACGAACTGGAACTGGACGAGAAAGAGCGAGCTTCGTTGAAGGAGGCAACCGAAAAGGCTGTCGAACAATTCCGCGCGGAAGCCGCTGAATTGAACCGGAAGGCGTGGGAGGAAGTCCTCGCCGCCTTGCCTGAGGACAAGCGGAAGAAGATGGCCGAAATAGCTGGCGACCTCGCTTCGGAAGCCCAATTCGATCCCAATGCAAGATAGTCGACTACCGATACTCATGCCGACCTGGGTGCGCCCCATAATTTGCCTGTCCTTTATTTTGCGTCTCCTTCATGCTCATATCGTTTAACCGCGGGGCATCGCCCCGCGCGTCAGATCTTTTGCCGCCCGGGCAACACTCTCTCTGCGCGGCCCGTTGGGCGCGCGGTTAATCGAGCAGCGATTCATGGCAAACTATCCGCGCACAAAAATGCCTGTTTTTTTTCTTTTTCTTTTTCCCTCGCAGGGATTCCCGCACTATTGGACCGCGACGAAAAAAAAGACTGGCCAATTATCGTTTCCGGGCAGCTTGTTCACGCACATGATTCGCTGGTAGCAATTGCCGGGCCCCGGGGGTAAGCTGTTGTTTAGCCGTGTAATCCATCGGCGACCGCTCTTGCCCCTTTGTCGCCTGGCTCAACCCAGCAGAGAGGATTTCCAATGTCCCATCAATCGAAGCGACTTCCTCGACGAAGGTTTTTGGGTACGACACTGAAGGCTGCCGGCGCCGCTGTCCTCGCGCCGACTTTTATTCCCGGCACGGCACTGGGCCTGAACGGCGCCGTCCCACCCAGCGAACGCATCGTGATCGGCGGGATCGGCATCGGCAATCGGGGAACCTACGACCTCGGCTGCTTTCTCGAACAGAAAGACGTCCAGTTCGCCGCCGTCTGCGATATCAAGCAATCCCGTCGCAACGCCGTCAAGAAACTGGTCGACGAAAAGTACGGCAACCAGGCTTGTGATATGTATCGCGATTTTCGCGAGCTGCTCGATCGCACCGACATCGACGGAGTGCTGATCGCAACCGGCCCTAACTGGCACGCCACGGCGGCGATCTACGCCGCCAAGGCCGGCAAGGACATGTACTGCGAAAAGCCGTGCACGAAAAACATTTCCCAAAGTCTTCTATTGGCGGACGTCATGCGTCGCACAGGTCGAGTGTTCCAGGCCGGTACGCAGCGCCGCAACTTGCCCCATTTCGCCTTCGCCTGTGCGCTGGCCCGGACGGGCAAGCTCGGCCCGCTCAAGCGGGTCTTCGCCCATCCCGCCGGAATGCAGGCGATCACCAGCGGCTGGCTCCCCGCCCAGCCCGAACCGGATCGCGAAGTCGTCGATTGGGACATGTACCTTGGCCCGGCGGCCTGGCGTCCCTACAACGAAAGACTCCTGGACGGATTTAATTTTGAAAAAGGTGGCGGGTTCGTCGGTGCGTTTGGCGGAGGTGGCGTTCTCGAATGGGGCTCACATTGCGTGGACCTCTGCCAATGGGCCGTTGGCGATTGTCTCCCTCCCGTCGAATACAACCCGCCCCGCGATGGCCAAATGGTCGCCCGTTACGACAACGGCGTCGAGTTGATCTTGCGCGAGAACGACTGGATTCCACTCGGCTCCTGCCCGGTTCGCTTCGAAGGGGAGTCGGGTTGGGTCGAGGCCGGTGACAGCGGCAAGCTTGTTCTCAGCTCGCCGGAATTGCTGGCCGGCCGCAAGGTCGAAGAGATCGGTGGCTACCCGGCGACCTTTCATGTCCGGGATTTTCTGGATTGCGTCAAGACTCGCAGCCAGCCGAAGGGCAACGCCGACGCAGCGCGCAACGCCCACATCGCCTGCCATGCGGCAAACATCGCCTTGTTCCTCAATCGACCGGTCAACTTCGACAATCAGAAAAACGAATTCATCGACGACGACCAGGCCAATCGGCTCCGATCGGAAGCCCTCCGCGAGCCCTGGCGATTTTAGTTTTGGTTTTGGTTTTGGTTTTGGTTTTGGTTCAGGAATCGGTTCATCGTCCTCCCTTCGACTAAAAAAATACCCAGTGCCACATAAAGGGATTTCACCAATGCGGAACATTCCACTATTTCTCGCGGCGATCCTGATTCTGTCGGCTCCATCGGTATCGTTCGGTCAAGACGCGAACGCTCGCGACGAAGCCTCGTTGCTGGCCGTACTGAACTCGGATGCTCCCGCCGCGGACAAGGCGCTGGCGTGCAAATCCCTGGCCGTCTATGGATCGGCCGAAGCGGTCCCCGACCTGGCAAGACTTCTGCCCGACGAACAACTCTCTTCCTGGGCGCGGATCCCGCTGGAAGTGATCCCTGGCCCCGAGGCCGATGCGGCATTGCGGAAGGCGACCGAATCATTGAACGGGAAACTGCTCGTCGGCGTTATCAACTCGATTGGGGTGCGCCGAGATCCGCAATCCATCGATCTGCTATCGGGCCTGCTCGGCGACGATGATCGATCCGTGGCCTCCGCGGCCAGTGCCGCCCTCGGCCGGATTGGCGGCAAGGAGGCCTCACAGGCATTGCTCCGCGCCCTGGCCAATGGCGCGAGTGAAATTCGCAACGATATCGCCGAAGGATGCATCGTCTGCGCGGAACAGTTCTGGACTTCAGGCCAAACCGCGCCGGCCATCGACTTGTACGACGCCGTTCGACAAGCGGACGTGTCCGCGCAGCGCAAAATGGAAGCGACACGCGGAGCGATTTTGGCTCGTGGTGATGAAGGGCTTCCCCTTCTTGTTGAAAATCTCCGCTCCGACGATCGGCGAATGTTGCAAATGGCACTCGGCACTGCGCGGGAATTGGCTGGGCCTGCGATCGGAGGGGCCATCGCTGCTGAAATTCCCCGAGCTGAACCCGACCGCGCCGCATTGCTGATCTCTGTATTGGCCGATCGCGCTTCGCCCGATTCCTTGCCCCCGTTGATGCTTGCCGCCGCCGCCGGACCCAAACCCGTTCGCCTCGCGGCCATCGCAGCGCTCGGTCGGGTAGGAAATGCGACGTGTCTTCCAGCCCTTCTCGAGATCGGCATGGAGCCGGATGCCGAATTGTCGGCCGCCGCGAAGGCCGCGGTTGTCGAGCTTCCCGATGATTCGGTCGGCCAGGCGATCGTTGTCGGTCTGCCGAAATCAGAAGGAAAACGATATGTGATGCTCCTGGAAGTCGTTGGCCAGCGCCGCATTCCGGCGATCGACGAGCTTGTCGCGGCGCTCCGGCATAGCGACTCGACCGTCCGCAGCGCAGCACTCGTCGCACTGGGGAATACGGTCCCGCCGGACCGCTTGAACCTTTTGATCGAGCAGGTCGTCAGTTCCAATGACAAAAACGTCGCCGATCATCCTGTTGCCATTCAGGCCCTGAAAGCCGCCGCGATTCGCATGCCGGACCGGGAAAAGTGCGCGAAGCAATTGGCTGAAACCTTGACTCCGTTGCCTTCCGCAACGAAAGCAGAAATCCTGGAGATTTTGGCCGCGGTGGGGGGAACTCATGCTCTACAATCCCTCGCCACCGCTGCCAGGAGTGACGACGAGAAACTGCAAGATGTGAGCACGCGATTGCTGGGCGAGTGGATGACTGTGGACGTGGCTCCAGTGTTGCTGGACCTTGCCAGGACGGCCCCGGGAAAAAAATACCAGACCCGATCCCTCCGCGGCTACATCCGCGTCGCGCGGCAGTTTACTTTGTCCGACGACGAGCGAATGGATATGTGCAGACAGGCCCTGACTGCCGCGGGACAACCGGCCGAGCAAAAACTGGTGCTCGAAGTGCTGAAACGATATCCCGGCCCCAAGGCGCTGGAACTCGCCATGCAAATTCGGCAAAAACCCGATCTCAAGGACGAAGCGACCGCGGTTGCCCTGGCGATCGCGTCGAAGGTCGGGGCCGACTCGCCGGCGACGAGAGAACTCCTTTCCCAGCTTGGCATGGACAAAGTCCAGCTCGAAATCCTCAAGGCCGAATACGGGGCCGGATCCACATGGCGGGACGTCACCGAAATCCTTCGCCAATCCGCCGGCGACAGTCCCTTTATCGCATTGGACTCCGAGTCCTACAACGCATCTTTCGGCGGCGATCCGGCGTCGGGAATCCCCAAGGAACTGCGAATCGACTATCGCATGAACGGCAAGCCAGGTTCGGCCACCTTTTCCGAGAACGCCTCAATATTCCTCCCGCCCCCCAGGTGATGCGGCCACGGATTGTCACAGATGTTCACGGATACAAGGTGCGCGTTGCCACCTTAACGGCCTCTAACTCTTCCCCTTGAGTTCGTTCGCATAATGCCGGAGTTCTCGCGTGGAGACGCGGTGGCGCGGAGGGGGCCAAATGGCCGGTGGCACCTATTGCTTTTTTGCTTTTGCACACGATGAAAGTCAAACCCACTTCGCATTCGCCGAAAAAACCTGCGGGCATTTCTTGAACCACGGAATACACGAAAGTCAGGAATCCGTTACGACCGCGTCTTTGGTGCCTTTCGTGGACTTCAATTCCGGCCTGAACGGGGTCTGATTGGGGACACTTGACTTTCTCCGGAAGTGCCATGGCCAATTCGTGGGTGGCACTGGCACCGTTTTCCTCCAGAATGCGGCGTCAAGGTGGGCTAGCGCCTTAAGGATCGACACCACATGACGATCGAGAATCGGGTTCTGAAGGGACAGGAAACAGCTGGGGATCGAGCCGGGCGAGAAGTTGTCGAATTCTGGGTATTTCCTGAAGCGCCGCCGCCTCGCCGACCGCAGCCATTTCTTTCGCGCGCATGAATTCCGTTAAATCGAATCGGCAAACGTCTGGCGCAATCACGACGTCGGCGGGACCGACCCCAAGAGCGTTCAGGTTGAAGTTTTGAACCTGCAGGCTGCGGAGAAGCGTTTGCAGGATCGACGGTTTCTTTCTTGAGGCCGGCTTGTCCTGGGCGATGTCGCAAAACTCTTTCTCCAATTGGGCCGTCACGCTGACGGCGATCACGAAGTTGCAGCCCATCGACACCAGCACATCCGCAGGGATGTTATTGATGATTCCTCCGTCAATGAGTGCCTGGCCATCACGGCAAATCGGGGCCGAAATCACCGGCAAATTGATGCTTTCAGCGATCGCGTGGACGGCATCACCCTGCTCGCGGACCACGGATTTTCCCGCAACCAGGTCAACAGTTACCGACAGGCAAGGCACGGCGAGTTGTTCGAGTCTCCAGTCGTGGAGATACTTCCGAAGCATCGGATCGAATTGGCCACGGCGGTACTTGTAAACCAGGTACCAATGGCTGCCGTACGGAATGTGGCGAAAAATCCAGCCCGGCCGCAAGTCGCTGGTGAACTGGTTGGCACAATAATCACAGTCGAGGCCGGAGGCGTAGATGATCCCTGTCATCGCACCGGCGCTCGTTCCGGCGATCATGTCGACGACGATACCGTTTTGCTCAAGGGCCTTGAGAACGCCCAGGTGCGACATGCCGCGGGCGGCCCCGCCACCAAGGGCCACACCGATACGGATACCGCGCAGATAATGTACCAACCGTTCCAGCCCATTGGCCACAGCCCGACCCCGGTGTATTGGCAGTGAAGTCATCGCGATCTTGAAATCTCGGCCGGCCATGTCTCGCAGATTTGGCACGACCGGGGACACAGGCCATTCGCCATCCAAAAGCCAGGCAATGCAGGTCTTGTCGCGCCAACCGCGCGCCAGTACGCCCAAAGCATGAAGACGATCTTTCGCGGCCTCGCCTCTGGAGAGGGGCGTGAAGAAGACCGCGCGGTCGACAGTCTCCATCAAACGCGCAACCTTGTCCATGTCGAGGTCTGCTGGTACTTCGAAGACAATCCGCGTTGCGTCCTGCCACTCCGACAACTGCTGGCGAATTTCTTCGGGTTCGAGCATTTGCCCCTCTGTGCGAAAAGCCCGAAATCTCACGCCCGCCAGCCCCTGGCAGTATTCGGAGTCGCCGAAGACGGCAAGGTTTTCCCCCAACTCCCGGAGGCGGTGAAGGAGCTGTTTCGCCGCCGGACGCGTGGCATTCGAATCGTGGAACAAACCGACTATCATCGGCGCTCGTCGTGTGGTCACGCCCAGGAAGTGCCGCTTCAACGACCTGGCATAGGTCTTGAGCCACAGACGGCGCAGATCCGGGTGGCGGAAGGTCAGTTCCATGGCCTCCTCGTAATCGAGGCTCAGCACCGTTGACGGCTCGAGCGCGATGACGCGGATCGGCACCGGCTCGGAAAGAGCGCCAACCATCATCCCGTACTGGTCGCCTCGATCGATCATTCGGAATAACGACTCGATGCCGCGGTTGTCGACCCGAACCGCCTTGAGCCGTCCATTGAGGACAAAGCCGACCGTCGTTAACGTCTCGCTCGTCTCCTGAACGACAATTCCCGCAGCATAATGCGTGACACGGGCATGCTGCACGATATCATTCATGGTCTCGTCGGATACACCGCGGAAATACTCGTGCACCTTGAGTAGTGAAATCTCCCTGTCATTCATGCCATAGCCTTCTGTCGGAGCTGGAAAAGCCGGGTTCTGATTTTGATTGTATCAGCTCGTTGCCGCGTCAATGCAGCAACCTCCGGTCAACACGATTGGCGTCATGCGGTTCATTAGTGTGACGTGTGCCGTGCCCGGCACGCCACCGCCAGCATCGGACGGTGTCAGCTATGTGCTGTGCCCTCCGGAGCAGCCGGCGCTTCCCTCTGCAGAACGAACAAGGACAGGGCGCACAGGAAAACTTGACCGCTTGCCATCCAGCCAATGATGAGGACCACGACCCACTTTCCGGCAACAAGCCATCGACGTGTCCTGGACTCCAACTGCTGCAATTGCGTTCGAGCCTCGGCCAGTCTGGACCTGGCGTTGCCCAGACGTACGTCAACTTCGCCTAAAGTAGCAACCACGTGAACAGCCAATTGCGCGAATTTGTTCAATCGCTCTGACGGTATTTCATCGGTGGCGATAGCGGCGGCTCCTTCGCGGATTTCCACAATTGAGGCCGCTATTTGGTCTAATTGTGTTCGCGAAATTGCCAGTTGCTCACTCAAGGAATCGCCGAAGGCCGGATCGAATGGAATTCCGATCGAGATCCCGGGCTCCATCGCTTGTTGGACGCCATCCACGGTTGCCGCGGCAAGTTCGAGAATTTCGTCCGCCTGTTGCAAGCCGAAACTCACCTTCTCGGTCATGAGCACGACGTCTGATCGTCGTCCCAGGCGCTGAGCTGTTTCCAGCTGCAGCCATTCCTTGACGCTTTGTTCGATCTCCTCAGTCGTGAGTTTCAGCTCTTGCGCACGATTCTGTACAGAAGAGACTCGCCCATTTGCCGCTGCCAACGACTTGTCAATCCGATCAAATATGATGGCATTCGCCTGAAGCAGACGGCCGCCCGCGTTCCACACAACAGCTATCCCGGCAAGGCAGACTGCGATACCGAGCAGGCCGCCAATCAGAATCAGCATTTTTGTTAGTCGCTTGAGCATTTGAAAAAGGTGTCCGGAACGAATGACACTGTCGCGATGTAGCATTTCCCGGGAAAAGCCGGGGGGGGAACAACCGTCGCCGCAGGGACAGTCCTGGAGGTTAGATATTAGAAGTTGCCACTCACCAGCTGGCTGATGTCACTGGCAATTCTACCAGAGCCGTGAGAAGCGTTGCTTCATTTTCCCGCCCACTCGACCACGAGATTTCACACCTTTCGGCTTCCCACGGAGCCTGAAAGACAGGGACCACGAATCTGGCGAATGACACGAATGGAAAACCGGGAAAAGCTTGCCTCAACGCTATTGGAGAATCGATCCACCCCGGTGCGAACCTGTCTGTTAACAACAAGCTCCTGTTCACCTGAGAGCGCGAGAGTCTGGAGGCGTTTGGGGCGAGTCGGGACGCCTGGAATGAAAACAGAGAATCGCAGGAAAACTCTCTGGAGAGGGGGGAACGAAACCCTTCTCGAGCTCCCCCAAATTGGGAGGGATCGACCCTGTGCGAGTATTGGAAGATCGGAACTCTGCGCGAGTTCCGCTACGGCCCGCCCGTTCACCCGGCGGTCGGGCGGGTTTCGGAGAAAAGCAAAAAGCCCTCGATTTTCCCTATCCGTGTTAATGATCGAGTGCCAAATCGACCGAAAACTCTGGTTCTCCAGGTGACACAAGCCCGAAAATCGTCGGCTGAAATGCCCGTCTGAGTTTTTTTTTCTGCACGGGATTCACGAGGCTCTTTCGTCACGCCTGAAATCTTATTGCCTCAGCTTTGCGTTCCAAATTGCTGCGGAGGCGTCATGTCCTTGACCAGGCTCGGCGACATCCCAGGCTTCGTAGAGTTTTTGCAGCTCGCTGAGGCATTGCTTTTGTTTGGCCGGAGGAACACTGGCGGTTGCCGAGAAGACTCTTTCGGTTTCGAGCAACTCAACTTCCGCTGCAGCGAATCGCGAGAGACTGGCAAGCGCCTGGCCGAGCTTCAAGCGTGCGTTCGCGGTGGAGAAAGCATCTTTGCCATCCAGTCGTTCCAACATCGCAACGCTTTCACGGGCGAATTCCTCTGCGCCTGCGGCATCGCCCCGGGCCATAAGAACGAAGGCCACATTGTTCAAATCCGCGGCGACGCTCGCATGATCTCCGGGGAACAGCCGTCGGTTCATCTCCAGCGATTCGCGCAGCAACGTTTCCGCTTCGGGGAGTTCGCCGCGCGAAACCAGCAGAATCCCCAGGCCGCTGATGCTGATGGCAACTTCCGCGTTATCGCCCGGGAACAGCCGCCGCTTCATCGCCAGCGCGTCGCGAATGTACGGTTCCGCGCCGTCGATATCGCCGCGGGCCCTGAGAACACGCGCCAGGTTATTCATGCCTGCGGCGAGAATATTGTGGTCGCCCTGGTAAAGCCGCAGCATCATCTCCAGGGACTCGCGGTAGTATTTCTCCGCGCCTTCGAGATCTCCCGATTCGCGGAGGAGCGTGCCAAGGTCTTCAAGATCGACAGCAATATCGGGATGATCGCCGGGAAACAGCCGCCGTTGCATTTCCAGCGATTCGCGCAGACAACGTTCGGCCTCCGGAAAGTCCTTTTGAGCGAACAACAACCGCGCCATGCTGTTCAGGCTGACCGCCACGGTCTCGTGGTCGCCCGGATGCATTTGCTGGCGCAAATCCAAAGCCTCGCGGTAGAAAGGCTCGGCGCCCGGAAGATCACCCAGATTATGGCGCACAACAGCCAGGTTATTGATCGCGGTCGCCAGGTGTGACTTGTCGGGAGATGACAGGCGGCGTTCCATGTCGATGGACTCCCGGAAGTACGGCTCTGATTCCGCCCATTGCCCGCGGGTCATGAGGAGATAACCCATCGTATTGAGGATGACGGCCTTCTCGCCATGATCGTCAGGGTACAATGTCCGCGCCATGGCAACAGCAGGCTCGATAAGCTCTTGCGCTTCGTCAAACAAGGCCAGGTCCGTCAACGTGTCGCCAATGGTGCCGCGCAACTCGAGTTCGGCTTCGGGCGCGTCCTTGAGGCTGCCGGCCTTGATGCGATCGGCGGCAAGCACCAGCATTTCTTTGAGCATGGTAATGTCGCGCCCAAGCGCAATGCTGGTTCGGGCGCCGCGCAAGATGTCGCGCATGTAAAGGGCAATGGTTGTCGCTTTGTCGCGCTGGCTCTCGGCAGCGCTCCTCTGCTCGCTCTCCGCATTCCTGGCATTGATGGCTTTGTTGCGTTGATCGTTGGCGCGCAAGGCTTGCCAGGTCGTTGCGATGATACCAAGGATGAGAACGCCGACGACCACGCCCGCGGCGACCCGCACTACCTGGCGGCGTTTGAGCACTTCCGCGGCCTTGGCTTCGCTGGCAGCGCGATCCGCTTCCGCCTGGCGGAGTCGCTGCTCGACGTTGGCACGATATTCAGCCACCAGCCCGGCAACTTCTTCCCCGTCCTGCGGGCGAACCGCGGGATTGATTTGAAGGCAACGCCGGGCGATCTCGATCAACTCCTTGTCCACGCCATTTGTCTCCGCAAGGCGGTCGAGTCGATCCTGGATTTCTTGAGTGTCACCCGCGGCAGCGCGCGCAATGGTCTCATGCACTGTTTTCCCCTGAAATGGGGGCATCCCCGTGAGTATCGCCGCGAGAATCCCGCCCAGCGCAAACACGTCGGAACGCGCGTCGGCAGGCTCACCACGGGCCTGCTCCGGCGCCATGTATGAGGGCGTACCAATGATCGCGCCGAGTTGGGTCCGCTCTGTCGCAGTATCGCCATCCATTGCTTGCCCGCCGCCGTTCTCCGTTCCGCGGACGTTGCGGGCCAGTCCCCAATCCATGACTTGCACTTCTCCAAAGCCCCCGACCATCACGTTGGAAGGCTTCAAGTCTCGATGAATGATGCCCTGGGCGTGGGCAAATCCGGCGGCCTGCGCCACCTGTTCAAATATCTGGACGAAACGCGGCAGATCAGCGACGAGATCGAGGCTGGACTTGAGGGCCTCCGCCAAGGTCAATCCACGAACAAGCTTCATGGCCAGGAATGGTGACCCATCTTGTATCCTTCCCAGCGCGTAAACGGGAGGAATGCCTGGGTGTGGCAGTTTGGCCGTGATCCTGGCTTCTGTGACAAACCGCGCGGCATCAGCACCTGGCAGCAACGTCTTGATGGCGACTTCGCGGTCAAGAGAGAGCTCCCGACCAGCCAAAACTCGCCCCATTCCGCCCCGGGCGAGCTCATGCGTGATTTCATAATCCGGGTGCTGCGGCAGGTCCGCGGCGTCCTGTGCCGAAGCGGACTTGGCTTCGCCCGCCTGATGCGTCGCCGTTTGATCCATTGAGGCGGTCGGTTTAGACGTCTCGCCTCGAGGTTTGCTGTTTTCGCAAAGATCTTCTGGATTGAGGGACCGATCAACTGGCATCTTGGGCGCTCTTGGGGTGATGGGAGATTCCAAAAGCGTACAAGCTGCGGAGCAGGGAATCAATTAGATGCCAAACTCCTTCCTCGCAAGAAATCCTTTTCGTATCCAGGCTCTGTTTTGGCTTTGACGGAAGGTGTTGCATCGAAAGTAGTTCGGGATACTGCACTTCACAACTGGAAAACGCCTTCGAGAAAGACGGCACTCTGGCCGCAGAGGTCAAACGGGAAGTTTCAGAGTCCGCTGACCTGAAGCGGCTGCGCGAAGAAAACCGCCAGCTCAAAATGGAGCGTGACATTTTTGAAAAAAGGCGACCGCCTTCTTCGCGAAAGAAAAACATCGATACCCGCCTCGCGCTGGCCGCACTCGACCAGGCGATCGCCCTCCGACAACCACAGAAAGGACTGATCGTACACAGCGACCGGGTATCCCAATACGCCAGCGAGGCGTTTCAAAAACGCCTCGCACACCGGGGCTTCCTGCAAAGCATGAGCCGAAAGGGAACTGCTATGACAACGCGCCAATGGAAAGCTTCTTCAAAAGCTTCAAGGTGGGAGAGGTCTATCGCGCCGTTTACGAATCGCATGACCAGGCCGTTCGCGCTGCTGCCGGTTACATCGAACGATTTTACAAGGCCACGCATCTCCACTCAGCGCTACGATACATCAGTCCGAATCAATTCGAACAAACCAGTATGTTTGTGATTCAAAGGCGGCCAGAAATCTGCCTTTGTTGGTGATTTCCGGGGAAGCAACCCTTCCTCCTTGCACATTCCTTAACACCGATTCACTGACCACCTTTTCTGGGGAATTCCAACGGTTTGTCACGGAACTTCACGGGTTGGGATGATAAAGCGCCGCCTACCGTCGAGATTCTCATAACCGCTGGATCGGCTTTTGGGGAATGCCACGGTCTGGCGACCGTAGCTAACTTCGCCAGAAGGTGCATCCCCACACGACGGAAGTCAAACCCACTTGGCATTCGGCGGAAAAACCTGCGGGCATTTCTTGAACCACGGAATACACGGAACACACGAAAATCAGGAATCCGATACGACCGCGTCTTTCGTGCCTTTCGTGGACTTCAATTCCGGCCGGAATGAGGTCTGATTGGGGACACTTAACTTTTCCGGGAAGTGCCATGGCCAATGCCCCAAGACACGTGGACTTTCGGCCCCGACTCACTATCTACTTCATTACCCCTCGGTTGAGACGAATTATTGAGCGACTCCTGCCGTGCATTTCGAAACCCGATCCTTCCGCCACCCCGAAAGGATCCGGGTTGTTAACCGGAAGGGCCTGTTAACCAGAGAGCGCGAGAGTTTGGGCGCGTTTGGGGAAAGTTTGGGGAGAGTTTGGGCGTCCAGAACGCAAACAGAGAATCGCACGAGAACTCTCTGGAGAAGGCGACGTTTCGCGAATGCCGCAAATTGAGGGCGGAAAACGTCGCGGGCGGGACTCTCTCGTCCGCCGACCCCTGTTCACCCGTCGGTCGGCCGGATTTCGGAGAAAAGCAAAAAGCGCTCCCGGTAGGACTCGAACCTACGACCCAGCGGTTAACAGCCGCTTGCTCTACCGACTGAGCTACAAGAGCGTTTGTTTTGGGCAGGGAAACCCCCAAAAAGGTCTCCGGTTGACCTGCGGAAAGTTTAAATCGGCTACCCGTTTCGGGCAAGGCCGCCTGGCCGCCAAACCCCCGCAGAATCGACGAAAAGGGCTTCGTTTCCCTTCCTCTAGAGGCCGACAAATCGCTTCAGGTTCGCCTGGTTTTTTCTGGGAGAAAACGAGGTGAGCCTTAAAACCGCAGGCCAGCGCCCATCGGCCGATTTATTCAACCACTGGCGTTCTGATTTTCGATGCGCGTTCCGCTGAAACCTATCGGGGCAAGAAACTGCCGCCGCCCGGCATTTCCGCAAATCGCGTGCCGGACGGAGTCTGGCCTTTGTCTGTCGAGTTCTTGTCGGCGTTTGCCGCATTGATCCGGCGGATTTCCTCGACGACGGCCTGGGTGATGTCCCGTTCGGGCAATGCCGCATAAATCTGGCTCGTCGTCATCACCACACTCAGGCCGCGGGATTTGGCGATTCGCCAGGCGACCGGCCGGACATCATCGAAGAGCTTTTGCTGCAAAGTCGCCAGATGTGTGGCCAGGTGGGATTGCGCCGCCTGGGCCTGCAAGGCGAGGCGCGCCTTGTTGTCGGCAAGGAGCTTGTCCAGGTCGCCCCCATCGCCTTCCTCGCTCTCCGGGTTTTTCTCCTTGAACCCGGCGACCCGGTCTTCCAGCTCGTTGCGAAACTCATCGAGCTTGCCGAGCAGTTCCTGCTCCCGCTTTTGAATCGATTCGTTGATTAACTCCGTGGCGCCAATTTCATTTGCCAGAACGCCCAGGTCAATAACGGCAATACCGTCGGCACAGCATGGGTCGCTTTTTGCGGCGGCGGAAGAGCTACTCCCCTCGTTTTTCGTTCCGGCGACGTCCGGTTGCTCCACCGTTCCCTGGCGGCACCCGATGTCGAGCAGGGCCAGCATGACAACAACACCGAGCGCGAGAGGGCGGCAAAACATGGCGACGATCATCCTTGACGTGTTTGTTAGGAAACCGGTTGGGGTAAAACCAAAGTCTTTCGGCGAGGGCGGCCCGGCAGCCGGGGTTTGGTGAAATGCCCAAAGGTCTGGGCAATTTCAAATTTCAGATTTCAGATTTCACCATGGATTTCAGATCTCAAATTTCAAATTTCAAATTTCAAATTTCAGAATTCAGATTTCGGATTTCGGAATTCAGATTTCAGATTTCAGATTTCAGATTTCGGAATTCGGAATTCGGATTTCGGATTCTTGTCCGGATGGTGTTTTCAAGATTCCGAAACCGACTGAGGCCAGAAGCGCGTTCAGGTTTTCGGCAGGCTTCAAGGCATTCAGCCCAAAACCAGCACCAGCACGAAAATGCCCCTGGCCTTGCCGGGTCTCGGACATCGCCAGCGAAGGGGCATGACCATAGCAAGCCAGGTCGCGGAAGGCCATGCGAATCAAACATGGCGATCCCGTTTCAGGACGTTGCTGGCAACTTCCCTGCTGGCATCAGCTCCGGTAGTCGTCGCGCGGGGGGTGCCAAACGTCGATCAGGTGGCATTCCGTCAAGGCGCGGCCGCTATGGGGCACATTGCCGGGGATCACAAAAAAATCGCCGGCGCGAAGAAGATGCGGTGTGCCATCCACTGTCAATTCGTATTCGCCGGCAATGACGTTGACAATCTGTTCATGGTGGTGCGAGTGGTGGGGAACCGGTGAATCCCGATCGATTTTCCAGTGGCCGATGGTCATTGTTTCGCTATGGACCATCTTGCCGTGATAACCGTGAAACGGTTCGAAGTCAGGAAGATTTTTCAGCGAGCCGGGTTCGGGTTTCATGTTCTCTTCTATCGCCTGCAAGGTGAATTGACCGCTCTATTCTGGTCTGTGGAGAAGTCGAATCAACCGGGGATATGGCCCGAGTCAGGTTATTTTCCATCCGTGGGCCGGTGATCCGCCAGTTTCAGGTTCAGCGGCTGGGCAAAATTTCGCGACATGACAAGATTCAATTCGGCCTGTTTCGCGTCGTAGACACAGCTCCAGCGCGTATTGGGCTGGGCGACTTCATTCAGCAAGTCCAGTGCGCGGGGAACAGTGATTGCACCGCCGGCGGCCTCGAGTGTCTGCATGACCCGCCGGAACCGGTCGCAAATTCTGGTCGCCTCGTCCCGGTTAGGGGCAAAGTAAAAATTGGTGGCCGCTTGCCAGGGCAATTCGCTGTAGCTGACGCGAAGCTCGCCTTCATAAAGTTCCACCAGGGCGGATTTCCCGGTCGAGTCGGCGATCAGGTAATGGATGTTCGGGCCGCCGGAGAAGTCCACATTGTGCCGTTCAAATACCTGGACTGCTTCCTCAACCGTGCTGCATTGATCGAGGATCAATCGGATGATCCGAAGGCTGCCAATGGTCGGACGCGACTCGTCGAAGGGAATCGCAGTGTCTTCGACGGCAGCCATTCCGACGAACAGACCCTTTTCGTTGAGGCCATCAAATGGAATCAAGGGTGCCCGAAGCAGGGCCGAGCGACCCTCCAGCGTGTCAAAATCGGGATCGTCCTTTTCAAAGCCCAGATAGCTGATGTCAACCATCGTGACCGTCGCGAACCCGGATGAGGTGTCGGTAAACAGTACCATGGCCGGATTGGGTTGCCAGTCGAAATTCCGGCCCAGCAATGGCTGATCGCGATTTCCCATTGCGGCAAACAATGTGCATGCGTATTTGCCATCCGTCGCATCGGATCCGTCCGATGGGGCCGGCGGATCGGCAATGGAATAGTCGCCGAAATAAGTCATCCGATAAAGTGGATGATCATCGAGCTTGACGACACTTTCCAGAGACCGCCGGCGATTCTCTTCGTCAGTCGGAGAAGCGGCGTTCTTTTCCCGGCTCCAGCCGCTGCGATCGACATCGCTAACTGGCGGCAGGGCGAAGAAAAGACAGACGATGGTGAATGTGGCAACTCGCATGATTTCCCCGTTGTGCAATCCCCGAAATTCCGAAGTCCGGATTCGCGGCCAGTCCTTCCCGCGAAACATGGTTTCCGGGACCGTCGGTTATCTTTCACCGATAATCAGGCGTTCGAGAGCCTGGGTCAGGGCGCGGACTGAGGAGTTCTGGCCTCCGGAATTGAGCAAAAGCAGAGCTTCGTTTTCGCTTCCCGAGAACACGTGAACCACATGAAAACCGCGATCCGATCCGCCGAGTCCAACTCCCTTGCCGGAAAAACGGCGTGATAGGGCCGGAATATTGCTGCGTCGAGCGAATTCGAAGAATTTCTTCAGGTCGCCGAGAGAAGAGTACATTCCTCCACTCCCCATAACGAGCCAACTCGTGCGCCCCCAATTGGGGGGCGTGTTCGGATTGCCGACGATGTCGGGTCCTCCGCCGACGGCAAACTCTGCGGCTTCATGACCACCCAATTCTCCATACATGCCGGTCCGCTTGATTCCGGCCGGATCCAGGAAGCGGGTTTTCAGACATTGCCAGTAGGACTCCCCTGTAACGCGTTCGATCAGCGCCGCCAGCAGGACAAATGCGGAATGGCTGTGCGATCGCTCACTTCCGGGCTTGAACAGCAGCGTCTGGCCAAAGATCCGTTTTTCCGCCTCAGCCCGGTCGATCCAGTCGAGGTCGCGATCCTGCTCATTTTCCGTGTGATGAAAATCGGGAAGACCCGACTGGCCGGACATCAATTGGGCAATGGTAATTGTTTTCTTGTCATCGGGCACATTGGGGAAGTGTCTGGAGACTGGATCGTCGAGTTTCAATTTGCCCTCGGCCTCCAGACTGAGGATGATCGCGATCGTAAAATCAATCGGGGTGGACCCGATGCAGAACAGGGTGTCGAGCTTCATCGGCGTGCCTGTCGCCGGGTCGGAGACTCCGAATGCCTTTTCGAAAACAATCTTGCCGTTCAGTTTCACGCTGGCTGCTCCCGACAAGCCGGATTTTTCCAGATTGGCAAATACCTCTTCCATGTTGTCCGCAGTGAGTTCGAGGCGTTCTTCACTCTCCTCACCCCGGGCGATTTCCAGATGCACGATTTTGAAGGGCACGTCCGGTTCGACTTCAAAACGAACGGCAACCGTGTGTGGGCCTTTCAGTTCAACCACGACTGCATCATCGTCCCTGGAGACCAGGACAGCGCCACTGGATTTTGCGGCTTCGTGAATCTTCCCGATCAGGATTTCCAGCTCTTCTCCTTTCGCTTTGTCCACCAGCGATGGTGCAAAGTGGCTCGCCAGAAAGTTCTCCAGTACTTTGTCGGGAGGCTGCTGGCCAGCAGATTCGATTGCCTGCACATGCCGCCTGATTGCGGCCCTTTTCCCGTCTGGATTCGCACTCCGGGGATGGTCCTGCGGCTGTTGTTCGCCGGAATTCTCCTGGGCAAGGGAAATGCCGCTGGCCATCCACACGATGGCCAATGACCACAAGACAATCTGGTTTTTTTGCAATGGGAACATTGGTATGTCTTTCTCCTGACTACGGTTTTGCGAAAAGCGTGTATCCGCCTTTCGCAAATTGTAGGAATGCCTTGTCAAGAAAGTATCAAGGGACCGGCTGCTGATTTTTACCGGTGATACAAGGTCGTTTTCCCCATGGCTAGAATGAAGGCATGGAAACTCAACGCGTACTCTTGATCGAAGACAACCTCGCAACTGCCGGGACATTGAGCTTGTTCCTGCGCGAGGCCGGCTTCGTCACCGAACATGCTGTCGATGGTGCGACGGGGATCCGGCAGATGGAAACTCGCCACTATGATCTGGTGTTGCTGGACCTGATGCTCCCCGACATCGGCGGGCTGGAGATTTGCCGCCGCATTCGCGAGAAACGCCGGGTTCCCGTGGTGATGTTGACGGCGCGGTCCACCGAGGACGATATCGTCGCCGGTCTGGATTCGGGTGCCAGTGATTATGTCTGCAAGCCTTACGGCCCCAGGGAATTGCTGGCCAGGGTTCGCCGGGTATTGCGGGATGAGCAGGCGGGGGGTGCGGACGGGGCAATTTTGCGCTGCGGCGAGATCGAACTGAATTCCGATAATCGCCAGGTTCGTGTGGCCGGCGTTCCCATCCGGCTGACTCGAAGCGAGTTTCAGATATTGCAGCTCATGATGTCGAGGCCGGGGCGGGTATTCACCCGCAACCAGCTGATCGAGCGTGCGCTGGGGTCCGACTTCGACGGATTCGAACGAACGATTGACACGCATATATGGGCATTGCGAAAAAAACTGGGAGAACCCTCTGGATCACCCCGTTACATCCACTCGGAGCCAGGAGTCGGGTACCGGATGGAGGATCGATATGCTTCCTAGCATGACCGTGCGTTTGGTTGCACTTTTTGCGATCCTTCTTGTCGCGGGAATTCTGGTCGTCGCAACGGTATTTCATCGGCTTAACGACGTCGAGTTTGAATCGGTGCGCCACAGACATATCTCTGACCAGGCCCGGTCGCCGGGCGAGTCGATGAGGCTCGAGCTGGAGGATGCGTGGCAAAAGGACGGCTGGACAGCGGTCAGGGCACGGCTCGACATCTCGCGTGAAAGGCAGGACGAAATCCGGTGCCTTGTGTTTGACGCCAGTTTCGCGCTGATGGGGAGTTCTCTCGATCAGCTTCATCAGGCGACGGTTGTGCCTTCGTCCGATGAAGAGTACCTGGTGTCCTTTTCAAGAGGCGATGCGGGAAGGCGACAGGAGTCCGAGCTGGCTTTCACCCGGCCCGCGACCCTTTCAGACCATGACGGGTCGACTATCGGGTACTTTTTTCCTGTTCCAGGGGAGGGAACGCTGGAAAGCGGCCAGGTCTTTGCCAACCAGGTATGGCTGCGATCCATTCCCTGGCTCGCCGCGATCCTGTCGATTTCAGTCGTGATGATAGTCGTGTTGTTGCGGCGTGAGCTGCGACCGCTGGATGCTGTGACGCGGGCCATTCAGAATCTTGATAATGGCGATTTCAGCAATCCTGTGAGCGTTGAAGCGTCCCGTGAGTTTGCCCCGCTCGTAGCAGCCGTGAACAGGGCCTCGGCAACGCTGCAGCGAATCGAAACGATCAGGCGAAACCTGGTTTCCGACATTGCACATGAACTGCGAACGCCGCTCACCAACATCACCGGACAACTTCACGCAGCCGCGGAAAGTTTGTTGCCCGTCGACCAGACACTCGTTCACAGCCTGACTGCGGAATTGAAGCTTTTGAACCGGCTGGTGGAGGATTTTCAGCAACTGGCCCTTTCCGATTCAGGTCAGCTGAAAATCGTCTTGCAGGACCTCCCGGCATGCGAAACCATGCGGAATATCCTTGAGCCGGTCGCAGCGCGTCTGGGCGCGGGTTTGAAAATTGAAATCCCCCGGCCATTGTCGATCCGCGCTGACGAAGACCGGCTCAAACAGGTTCTTGCCAACCTGATGGAAAACGCGGTTCGCCACGGATCATCCGGGCTGAACGTCGTCGTCCGGTCGGAACCGGCGAGTCGGGGAGTCGTACTTTCCCTGAGCGACAATGGACCGGGCATCTCTCGCGAGGACCAGAGCCATGTCTTTGAACGATATTACCGGTCAAATACCCCAAACAATCGCAAGGCGGATGGGTCCGGACTGGGCCTTGCGATTGTCCGGTCATTGATGCGCGCCATGGGAGGCGATATCGAATACGCCGATGGCCCCGAAGGCGGGGCCAGTTTCCGATTGACTTTTCAGGCAACCCGATGATGACCACCGGCGCCGACTCCTATTTTTTGCCGGTGCCAGATTCGGCAACTCGCTCGTAAACGATCTCGACAACTTTCGAGTTGGCGCCGATAGCGAGGTCGTGGATTTCAAAAACCACCCGGTCGGGATTGGTCATGTCCAGCACGTATTTCACCGGCTTGTCGTGTTCGCCCGTCAGATACTCGTCCATGGTGCCGTAGAAGTTGATGATCTTGCCGGTCTGATCGAGCATGCCCTCGGCATCGTTTTTGGTGGTGGAAACCGAATCGATCCACGTGCTGGTGAACTTCTTCTTGTAGTTGTCATAGCCGAGCAGTCCCATCCCCGTGTAGGGCTGTCCCATCATCGTCCCTTCATACTGCTGCTGGATGTAGCGGCCGCCGAGGATGGAAGTGTATTCCGCAGTGCCCGGGGTCGCGGCCATGCCCATCATGGTGGTGCTCGTCTTCCATTTTCCGACAAGGCCGGCAAGCATCTCGTGAGGCTTGCCGGGCGTGGCATGCGCCTCCATCTTTTTCATCATTTCGGCCATGTCGGGCTGGTCTTGCCATGCGCTGACTGCAGTTGCCGGGACGACGCAGGAAAGAAAGCAAAACAACAATGCGCGGACCTTGAACATGAGGGTGGTTTCCTTGAGAGTTTGCATGATGGGTGAGGACAGCATTATATCCCGCCGCGCGGGGATATTGCCGCAGGTCACAGGCTTTTTTGCCTTGTGCCACCGAATGACGTCTCGCCGATGGGGTGGCTGAATTCTTGCGAATTCAGCTACGGTGCGCTTGCCCCGGCATGGAGGCTGAATTCTTGTGAATTCAGCTACGGTGCGCTTGATGGGGAGGCTGAATTCTTGCGAATTCAGCTACGGTGCGTGGATCAGATCCACGAACGATAAAGCTCGGGGCGGCGATGCCGCAAGAACAACGTTCGGGCGTGCGAGCGGGCGACTTCCTGCAGATCGATGTCGCAATACAGGATTTCCTCAGTTCCTTTCCCCGCGCGGGCAATCACCCGCCCCGAGGGATCACAGACAAACGACTCGCCGGCAAAATCCAGCGCATCTTCGCGACCTGTCCGGTTGCACAGTGCCGTGAAGTAGCCGTTCTGGAAAGCCGCCACCTGCATCTCGGCTTCGAACAATCCCTCCGGCCATTCACCGCAACAACCGGCTTGCGGAACCAGCACAAGCTCTGCTCCACCGATGGCGAGGGCCCGCATGTACTCCGGAAAATGCCTGTCATAGCAAATCGCCACACCGATCTTGCCATGTCCGGTCGAATACACGGGTGCCCCGGTATTGCCGGGCGCGTAATAACCCTGTTCATGAAAACAGGCATACTCCGTGATATGCACCATCCGCGTCACACCAGCCAATGAGCCGTCAATGTCGATGACCGGAGAGCTGTCCCAGGTTTTTCCGTCGGCGCGCTCAAAGACGTTCAGGACGATCACGCATTGATGTTCGCGGGCGATTGCACAAAACGGCTCGGTCAGCGGCCCCGGGACCGTCGTCGCCTGGGCAAGGGACCGGTCCGTCGCCGGATATTGCGGATAAAAGCGCTCGAAGGCCAGTTCGGCGAAGCAGATGACCCTGGCTCCCTGAATCGCCGCCGCGCGAGCCGCCTTTACGCCCCGTTCCAGGTTGGCGGAGCGATCCAGAGAAGCACTTTGCTGGACAAGGGCGATCTTCATGGTGCTGTTGTTAGCAGCCCCGCACAGATTGTGCAATCGGCACAGCCTTCCCTTGCCGCCTGACCGGCACATCATCGCGCGGATTGACGGGTTTTTTCCGGAAAGTCGATACCACTGGTGCAACCGGAAGCCCTGGTCAACTTCGCCCGTTGAAAGCCCATGAGCTCCTATCCACGAAAATCACCGTTTCATCATCCGGTCGACAGGCTGAGAACCTTGCATGGGCCGGCCGGCGTCCGATGTCCACACTGCAAGAGCAATCGGGAAATCTTCGTCAGCGGACGACAGATCAACGAGCCAGTGTTCCGACGATTGCTTTATTGCTGGCTTCGCTGCCAGTCTTGCGGGACGCGATTTTGTGTCATTCGCGTGGGTCCGGCCGTGTTCTGGGGGGCAGCGGCGCTGTTATTGTTGCTGGCAGGGATCAGCTATTAGGCGAAATCAGGCCATCGCTCCGGTCGGTATCGGAAGCCTTGTTGCCAGGTTCCTGGTCGCGAGTCCACGAATCGATTGAAGCTGGCCGGCCGTAGTAGTAGCCCTGCCCGAGGGCGACATTCATTTGTTTGAGCACTTCGTGGCAGTCCGCGGACTCGACCCCTTCGGCAAGGGAGATGATTCCCAGATCGTTGACCATCTTCACGATCAAGGCGACGACTTCCTGGCGTTTTGGGGGTGCAAGGTGAATATCGCGAACCAGTTCCATGTCGAACTTGACGTAATCTGGCCTGACCTCGCTCAGTTCGACGAGGCGGGCGCGGCCGGCGCCGAAGTCATCGAACGCGAGCTGGATGTCGAGGCTGGCGAGATGCCGCCTCAAGGCGACAAACGATTCCGGATTGGTCACTGCGGCCTCGTGGATTTCGACGACGATGGGGAGTTTCGGCGCCAATTCGCGGAGTTTTTCGAGTGATTCCCGCAGCCCCGGTTTCACCAGTTCGCAGGGATGGGTATTCACAAAGATGTTGATCGGCGGGAGATTCTGATCCGCCAGTTGAACGCCGAAGTAGCGCATTTCGCGGCTCAGCTCGGCTTCAAGATTGAATTTGGAAGCTGCGGAGAACATTTCAGCCGGCGTGCGCAATCCAAACAGGCGGCTGCGGCCAAGCACTTCATAGCCGATGGTGTCAAGTTTCTGCAGGCTGACAATCGGCTGAAAAAACGGGATCATCCCGCCGTCGTTCATAAGACGGTCGAACTGCATCATGGCCAGCGCGCGATCGCAGGAGTCATCGCGCATCGTTCGGGTTTCGGTAATGGAAGATCCACATCCGAGTCGAAACACGAGGGTCGCGAACTGGATCAGATCCCCGTCCTTGAGAAGCTCCGGCTCACTTCCCAGCCTCTTGCCATTGATGAACGTCCCGTTGGTGCTGGCCAGGTCCTGAAGGGCGATCTTTCCGTCAATCAGCTGAAATTCGCAGTGAATCTTGGAGATACTGTTGCAGTTCAGTTGAATCCACGCACTTGAGCCTCGCCCGACCTGGCAAGGGTAACCGGGAATGACGATCTTGCGGACGCCCTCGGCGTCGTGAACCTGTCCGGAAAGGAACCACGATTCAACGTCGGCTTTTGAATTCGGCAGGTTGGAAGAAAGCATGGGTTCCGGACGTCGGCACAACAGGGGAGGTGGTGGTGGCTGCAGGCGGGGCAGACCTGCAAAACCATAGGTCATCTAGCATTGCAATATGTTCTGGCAACCGGTTTGTTCCGGTTTTTCGCCAGCGGGCCCGCCAAAAAGCCGGAACGGCCGGGTAATTCATGGGATCGCCCGGGTGCGCTGCCGAAACAAGAAAAATGGCGTAGCCGGAAGTGGGCTGCTGGGGCCGGGCTGCGCGAATATTCCGGATTTAGGGAGTGCAAGGGCCTTGACCATCGTGTCGGCAACGGGAGGCGCGTCGCTCGATTTGCTGGCGACCATTCTCTCGGACGAATCCTTTCGTCCGCCGGAGCCGACGCGCCTTGAAGAGACCGGACTCCCCGGCTCACTGATCGAAGGCCTCATTTGCAAGCGGCTTCTGCTCGCCGGGCGGCGGAGCGGCCGGCAGCTCGCCGACGATATCTGCCTTCCCTTCAATTTCCTGGAACAGATATTCAACAGCCTTCGATCGAGGCAGGTGCTGGTTCATCAGGGATCGGCTCCGCTCAACGACTATATCTATGTCCTGACGGACAATGGCCGGCAGAGGGCCAATCAGGAGATGGCGACCTGCTCCTATGTCGGGCCGGCGCCGGTGCCGCTGATGGAATATGTTCTTTCTGCGGAAGCCCAGTCCATTCGCGCCGAGAGCCCGAGTGAATCGCAGCTGGTTCATGCCTTCCGGGACATTTCCATCAACCAGGAATTGTTCGAGCGACTGGGCCCGGCCATCAATTCGGGAGCCGGGCTGTTCCTGTTCGGACAGCCGGGCAACGGAAAGTCCACTTTGGCCCAGAAGATCACGCAGTGTTTTGGCCAGTCCATCTGGGTCCCGTGGACCGTCTATGAAGACGGCCAGCTGATCAAGATTTACGACGCGGCCTACCACGTCAAGGCGGAGGATGAAAAGAACTCCATTCTCAAGGAAGCCCCTTACGACCGGCGCTGGGCCCGCATTCGCCGGCCGACGGTGGTGGTGGGCGGAGAGTTGACCATGGATTCGCTGGAGATCCGCCACGACCCGCGGAGCAACACCAGCGAAGCCCCCTTGCAGGTCAAAAGCAATTGCGGCTGTTTGTTGATCGATGACTTCGGTCGCCAGAGAATCGAGCCGCGCGAACTGCTCAATCGCTGGATCATACCCCTGGAAAACAGGATCGACTTTCTCACCCTGTCGTCGGGGAAGAAAATCCAGGTTCCGTTTGAACAGCTGATTATTTTCTCGACGAACATTGAGCCCTCGGATCTGGTGGACGAGGCTTTCATGCGGCGGATTCCCTACAAGATCGAGATTGGCAATCCGTCTCCCGATGAATTCCGGCGGCTGTTTCAGCTCTATGCTCCGCAGTTCAACTGCGAGTACCGGCCGAATGTCATCGAATACCTGATCAACGAGCACTACCTGAAAGCCGGCCGCGGCATGCGACGCTGCCACCCCCGCGACTTGCTGGGGCAGATCCGAAACTGGTGTGTCTACAAACGCATCCCGATGGAAATGACCAATGAACTGGTCGATCGCGTGGTCCGCAGCTATTTCACGGTGGTCATTGGCAGCAAGGGTCCCCGGGCGAGTGTCACGAAAGGGACCGGCCAGCCGGGGCAGGCTTGATCGTTCGACATAACGGGAAAGAAAAAATAAAAGCATACGCAAAAGTAAAAGCAAGAGTAAAACACCCGCATCCATTCATGACCGACAAACAGTCAAGCAGTCTGATCGCCGCCAACCAGGTCGTGCTGGGGTACACCCTGCGCGAGCGGATCGGCAGCGGAGGCTATGGTGAAGTCTGGCGGGCGGATGCGCCTGGCGGCTTGCCCAAGGCTGTCAAGTTTGTCTATGGCTTTCACGATGACAACCGCGCTCAGCGCGAATTGAAGGCGATCGAGCGGATCAAGCACATCCGGCACCCGTTCCTCCTTTCGCTGGAACGGGTCGATGTCGTGGATGGACGGATGGTGGTCGTCTCCGAACTGGCCGACGGGAGCCTGAAGGACCGCTTTGAAGCCTGCCAGAAGGAAGGCCTCGATGCCATCCCTCGCGATGAACTGTTGCAATACATTCGTGAGGCCGCCGAAGCCCTCGACTTCATCAGTGAAGAGCACGGCCTGGCCCATCTGGACGTCAAGCCGGAAAACCTGCTGGTCGTCGGCGATCACGTGAAGGTTGCCGACTTCGGACTTGTCAAGGATTTGCAGGCGACACTTCAGTCGCTGATGGATGGCCTGACACCGGCCTATGCGCCTCCGGAACTCTTCGACGGAATGCCTCACAAGTCGAGCGACCAGTATTCCCTGGCGATCGTCTTTCAGGAGTTGCTGACCGGGGCCAGACCCTTTTCCGGCACGACCGCGGCACAGCTTGCCAACCAGCATTTGCACAGCTGGCCCAACCTCAATCCGCTTCCCCGCGGCGATCAGGCCGTTATTGCCCGCGCGCTGGCCAAGGACCCTGCGAAACGGTTTCCGGATTGCCGGACCATGGTGCAGGAACTGGAGCGGAGGCGCGCTCGACCCCGTTCCAGATTCCCGGAGAGCCAGCGATCCCCCGACAGCGGCGAAGCGGTATCGACGGGGACCCGGCTGCGCAATGAATTCCTCGGGGCGGTCGACAAAACGGGAACGCTTTCGCAGCCCGTCTCTCCGGCGTTTGCCTGCGAAGGCCCTGTCGATTGCCTGGATCCCCTTCCGCTGGACGAATCGACTGCCTATGTCCGGCCCACCTTGTTCATCGGGGTAGGCAATACGGGGGTGCGGGTCCTCCGCAAACTGAAGCGATTGATTGTCAATCGCTATGGGCCGCCGGCGAACACCCCTTCCTTCCAATACCTGTGCATCGACGTCGATCGCCGGACGCTGTATGACTTCGACGGCTCTGATGATGTGACCGCGATTCGCTCCAGCGAAATCCTCAATATTCCCCTGAGACGACCGGAAGAGTACCGGAACGACTCGCGAATTGATCTGGGATGGATTGGCCGGCGCTGGATCTACAATGTGCCGAAAAGCCAGCTGACGGAATCGCTGCGGCCGCTTGGACGGCTTGCCTTTGTCGATCATCACGAAGCCATTTTCAAACGGGTCGCCACGATACTCGAGCAGCTTAATCGCGAGGAGTTGCTGGCCGTCACGGCGGAAGTGACATCGCTGAACCCTTCCCGCCGATCGCCACAGGTCATATTGGTCGGATCGGTGTCGGGAGGACTTGCCAGCGGGATGCTGTCGGATCTGGCATTTTCTGTGCGGATCGCCATGAGCGAACAGGGCTTTTCCAGTGAAAACGTGTTCGGCATGCTGTTGCATGGCACTTCCCGGCAACAAACGGATCACCGGCTGGCTGTCGCCAATGCCTGTGCCTTCCTCAAGGAACTCAACCATCTGAACATTCACGGCTATCCGGGAACTCCCGGTTGCCGGATTCCTCCGTTCAGCAATGAAACCCCGGCCTTTGATGCGGCGTGGTTTATCCACATGGGGGACGACCTGAATGACCATGCCTATGACGAGAAGGTCGAATCGGTGGCCCAGTACCTTTACCTTGGCACCGCCACGCGAAGCTCGATCTTTTTCGACAAGCGCCGCAATGCCGGAGACGAGGAATATCAATACCTCCGCACGATGGGGCTGTCCTGTCTCGGCGGGAGTACCCGCGGGCTGCTCGCCGAATCCGTCAGTTATCTCTATGACCGGCTGATGGAATCCTGGCTGGAGCCTTCTGCCGACGCGGCGGCTCGCGAACTGTATGCGATGCAGGCCCACCAGATCGCCAGGATCAGCGGCGCGAACCCTGCGCATATCGACGAGGCCCTGGCGAATATCGGAGCCGAGGCGCTCGGTGGCGATACGGCCTCGCGGCTGCTGGAAACCGTTCGGTCAAACCAGAAACAGAACCCGGCGGGTGAAACTCCGGCCGGTGCGCTTGCTGTGCTGGACACTGTCACGGGCCATCTGCTCGGGTCCCTCGATCCCGCCAGCCGTTCGCTTGTCGAAGAGCCGGTACTGGCCTCGCAATACGACCAGAAGATTCCCGGATTGTGCAAGTCCATTCGCGAGGCCTTGACCCATGCGCTGAAGGAATCCGTCGACGATCCCTCGGTGCGTCTCGGAGGTGCCCGGCAGATCGCGCAAAACCTTGTCGATCTGCTCAAGGAAGCGCTGGTTTCCAGCGAGTCCGAAAAACGACTTCTTCAGGAAGAGTCGGAACAATGCCGATCGCGGTTTTCGCGACTGGAGGCGGAACGCAAGCCCGCCTTGCAAAAGAAAGGGATCGACGACGGTACCCGCGAACTGGTCCGTTGCCGTCTCGACCTGTTCTGGAGCGGATACCGGATTCGCATTCTTCAACGAATCATCCGGGACACCCATTCCGTGATCGAGTCCATTGATGATCAGCGGCGAATGTTTGAAAAACTCTGGAGCCTGCGGGCACCACCTGCCCAGCAAGCCGCGGCCCTGTACGGCGATGACCTTGCCGAAGATGCAGCGCCCGACCTGAAATACCTGGACCTGGTTCGCAAACAGATCCACAACGACAACCAGCAGCTTTTCAGGGAACTGGAGGAGACGATTCGCCAGCAGATCCTGGAGAAAAGCGGAGGCATGCAGGCCATGCTCGCCGAAGGCCACACCCGTATCCGGTCACTCCCGTCCGAAATCTGCGTGCAAGCCAACATCATGGTAAACCGGTACCTGCAACTGCTGGATATCGACGTCGTGTTGGGGGGGCTGGAAGACAAGGCCACCAAGGTGAAGGAAATGATCGAGGAATTGCACAACGGCGCTTCTCCCTTGCTGCAGTCGTGCGGTGGCAAACGCCGTCTGTTCCTGGCAGTCCCGCAACGAGCGGCGATTCCGCTGATTGCCGGGCCGATTCAGCGGCGATTTGATCAGGGAGCCAATATCATTCCTTCGACTTGCGGCGATCTGATCGTCTGCACTGAAATGGAGGATATGCCGATCGAACATGTGACGGCGAAGGTATTGATGAGCCAGCCCAGTTGTGCGGAGCTGATAGCCCGGATTCCCTCGCGAAATGACGTCGAGTGGTCCAGCGTTATTCCGCTGTGTTGATGCAAAGCCGAAAGGCGACCGGCGAGTCAAACAAAACAAAAATCCCTGCACACCGCCGGGCTGGCCATGTGCAGGGACACAATCGGAAATCGGAAATCGGAAATCGGAAATCGGAAATCTGCAATCTGCAATCTGCAATCTGCAATCTGAAATCTGAAATCTGAAATCTGTAAACGCGCGGCGGATCAGAAATCCGATCGGCGCTCGCCGCCACGGCGACGCTCGGGGAACTGGAAGGCCTCCCCTTTCAGTTCGTCAAGCTTGCCTTTCTGTTCGTCGGTCAGTTGTCCCATGACAGCTTCGCTCAATTCGGTTCGCAACTCGCCCATTTTCTCGCGCATTGCTTCACGGTCGCCACTCTGGAACAACTCCTGCATTTTTTCCTGCATCGAGGTAAAGGCCTCGTCGATAGCGGTTTTTTGATCATCGGTGAGGCCCAGCGCCTCCACCGCGTCTGCATCCCGCAAGATGGCAATATCCATTCGCTGGTACAACAACTGCTTCAGCCGTTTCTTCTGGTCGTCGTTCAACTTCGCGACGAGCTCATCGTCCTGCTCCTTGAACTCCTTGGTAACTTCGGCTACGTCTTCACCGTTGGTCATCGCTTCGCGCATCGCAGCGCGGAAGTCATCATTCAGTTGCTGCGCGGCAGCGACGATTTCTTCAACCTGCTCGTCCGTCAATTTGAGTTCCTTCTGGACTTCCTCCATCGCCAACAACCCGCTGGCCATTTGCGGCCGGTTCATCATGCCCATGCCCCCGGGCTGCGCTTGAAGTGATGGGGCGGTAACGATTGCCAGGGCAACAAGAACACCAAAAGCCGGAATCAACCGGGCATACGACAAATTGAATCTCGCCGACATGTCTATTCTCCAGAGTGGGTAAAGCAGAATTCGCGACCGAAACATCACGAGAGCCGGTTTGTTTCGCGTTCGTTGCCTATTAGAACACCGAAACGGGCGCTTGCTACCGGAAATTCCGCCAAAAACGCGATTTCAGGACAACCGGGCAGTGGACGAACTGGCCCGATGGGTCGCGACCCGCCGAAGCTTCCGGTCGTCTGCCGCCCGAGAAACCAGGGAATTGTGGCTTGCCGCACAAGCTGCCGGTTCGCCAGCGATGCCGTCTGGCTTTCGCCCCATCCAGCCCCCCCTTATTTTTGGGGTGCCTTGCGGCGCTTCTGCAATCGTTTCATTTCCGAATCGAATCGCTCGCCGGAAAAGTAGTAGGCGTGGTTGCCGAATTGCGGCCGGTACTCGTATAGAAACGTCAATGGCACCCGCACGCGGGGCAAGAGGAACTTGACTTGCGTGTCGTCCAGGCCAAACCGGCCGGAGCTTCCTTCGGCAACGGTCCCCCGCCACTCAACGATCTTTACATGGGCTGTCGAACCGGTTGCATCGAACGTCAGGGTCGCCGGCTTGCCACCCGCTCCCTCGACGACTCGCGAGGCAAGTTCAATCACGTGAGGACGCTGCGTCTCACGATCCTTCAGGGAAAGCATGGTTGTGATATCGAAGCGGAATCCATCGTGCCGGGTGGCATAAAAATGGGCGATGCGGCCCCAATGATGACCGCAAAGCTCGTCAAAGGCTTCCTGCGACACCAGGGTGATCAGCATCGTATTGCTGTCGATTTCATGGAAACCCTTTCGCAGCCGAAGTGCCTCCGGCCGGGAAAGAAGATTGATTGAAGGATAGCCGTTCAGGACATCCTGCAGCGATTCCAGCCAGGCGGTCTTTTCCTTTTCCACTCCATGAGCCCGGCTCAAGTCCAGCGGGGCGACTTCCGGGTGAACCACCACCCGTTTTTCCTGGTCGCTGCGCATGTCCTGCATGCGCTGAAACGCCCATGCGTTGTGTTCGCGCGGAAAATCGATGTTGCCCGAAGGATACAGAAAACCCTTGAGAACCGTCATGGCCAACGCATTGCCCATTGAGCGTAAAGAAAGCCTCCCCCGTCCCCGAATTGTGATTCCGCCGGGAACTTGTTTCAATACCGGAATCAAATCCAGGGGGCATTCCTTTGAAATATCTTCCGGCAATCCTGGCGACGGTCTTGTCGGCGGCCCATCAACCGCTTGTCGCCGATGACAACCGGTGCAACATCGTGCTGGTCGTGATCGATGATCTCGGCTGGCAGGATACATCGGTTCCGTTCGGCCCGGAGCGATCGCCTTTTCAGGATTTCTACCGCACGCCTTGCATGGAAAACCTGGCGGCACGTGGTGTCCGTTTCTCAAACGCGTACGCCCATTGCGTCTGCTCGCCCACCCGTGTTGCGATCATGACCGGACAAAACCCGGCCCGACACAAGGTGACCAACTGGATTCTCCACGCCGACCAGGAGACCTCGGGGACGAGGGGCCCGATGGGTCCGCCAGGGGACTGGCGCAAGGAAGGGATTCAGCCTGGCGAGCCAACACTCGCTGCCCGGCTGCAGTCTGCCGGATACCGCACGATCATTGTCGGCAAGGCGCATTGGGGGGCCGTCGGGACCGAAGGAAGCGATCCGTGCCGGCTTGGTTTCGATGTCAATGTTGCCGGGCACGCGGCAGGCGCACCTGGCAGTTACCAGGGAATGGACGGATACGACAATCCGGATGCCGCCGGAAAAAAAAGTAGCAAAAGTGTCTGGGCGGTTCCAGGACTTGAAAAGTATCACGGCAGCGAAACCCATCTGACCGACGCGCTGGCCAACGAGGCCATTGTCCGGTTGCAGACGGCCATCGACGACGACAAACCGTTTTTCCTGTACTTCGCTCCCTACGCCGTGCACACGCCGATCCAGCCCCACCGGCCACTGATCGAGAACTATTTGAACCGGGAATATCAGGGGACCGGCATTGCCATACCAGAAGTGGAAGCCCGTTACGCGAGCATGGTCGAAGGCGTCGACGCGGCGATCGCCAGGATCATGCTATGCCTGCGAGACAGAAATGTCGCCGACCGCACGCTCATTGTCATTACATCCGACAATGGCGGGCTGTCAGCGCATGCGCGCGGGACGACTCCCCTGGGCACGAACGCCAACACACATAACCACCCGCTTCGCGAAGGCAAAGGCTCTGCCTACGATGGCGGAACCAGGGTTCCGCTGATCGTTTCCTGGGCCACGCCCGACAGCGGCAGCCCGCTGCAAAAAAAAGTGCCGATCAAGGCCGGTGCCGTCAGCGAATCCCACGTCATCAGCGAAGACCTTATGCCGACCCTGTGCCGATGGGCGGGCGTTCCGGTTCCGGCTGGCGAAGTCGATGGCGTGGACTTCACGGATTCGCTCGCCGGGAATTCTGCTGATACGAATTCAGCGCCGGGACGATCGCTGGTCTTTCATTATCCCCACATCTGGGGCCCGACCAACGGCCATGGCTACCAGCCCCACAGCGCCATCCGGCAAGGGGACTGGAAAGCGATCTGGTTCTACGAAAGCCGGACATGGGAGCTGTACAATACAGCAGACGATATCGGCGAATCGAACGACCTTGCGGCGAGCCAGCCCGGAAAGCTGCAGGAACTCGCCGCGGATCTGATCAGAATACTCGACGAGCGCGATGCCCGGTTTCCAGTCGATTTATCGAAAGGATCGCCGCTCCGACCTTCCCCTCCCGGTGAGATCAACCGATGAACCTCATTGACTATTCCGCAAGGCCAGGCGACAGCGAGTGCTCTGCCTATCACAGGGGCTACGTGACCAAAGTCCCGGACGGAAACATCGTCGAAACACTGCGACGACAGAAACCGGAAATCGAAAGCCTGATCCTTTCCATTCCGCCTGGCGAAATGGAGCGCGTCCACGCACCCTATACCTGGTCGGTCCGCACGGTGATCGAGCATTGCATTGAAGGCGAACGCGTTTACGGCTACCGCTTGTTGCGGGCAGCCAGCGGGGACGGGATTGCCATGCCCGGATGGGACGAGAACTTCTATGCGCGCTGCGGAATGACCCGGCCGGCATCGGCAGAGAAACTGGCGGCAGAGTTCATGGCTCTGCGCGAGGGGAATGTCCTGTTCATCGAGCGGCTCGCGCCGGAGACCTGGCAGCGAATCGGCGAGGCCAACAACATAAAATTCTCGGTTCGAACCCAGGTGTGGCTGATGGCGGCGCACTGGATTCATCATGTGAATATTCTGCGGAAGCGACTGGGGATCTCTTCCTGATTCCGCCCGGCGGTTTCAATTCTGCAATCTGACGCCGATCGTCAACAGCAGATTGGCCCATACGCGCTGTTCACCGGTTTGAATGGTCAAGGCATGCTGGTCCGTGCTTGCCGTTCGATAAAAAGCAAATCGCTCGACCGGCTCCAGCGGCTCGGCAAAACCGGACTGCTTCAAGACGCGATCGAAATCATCCCAGATCGGCGGGCGGCTCCCGTCGTGAGGCTGCATGACCTGTGCTTTTTCAATCGGAACAGCCGTGACCAGCGCTTCGAGAACTTCCACGCAGCCGACGATCCCTGGCGAGAGGTTGAGGCTGACCACGGCCCCGCGCGGGCCGACAGAAGTGGACGCCGGATAGTTCCCGTCGGCAATCAGTATCGTGGCTCCGTGCCCGGCAGCTCCCAGAACACGGAGAATTTCCGGATGGATCAAGGTGGACTTCAGCATGGCAAAATCGATTCGGGCCAAACGGGAGTTGGGAGATGAGGTTGGCGCCTCTTGAAGGCGGGACTTGCCGGAATTCTGGTAGAAGGCAGGAGAATCCGCAACACCCGGTCCGCAGCTCAGGACATCGGCGACAAGTTGATGCCCAAAGCAGACACTTTCGCCAACAAGAAGTGACCGGAAGTCCCCTGGCCATCCGAGCCGGTATCCGGCGTCGCGGATCAGCGGAATTCCCCGGCTTCTTCCTGCCGGTTCCTGGATACGAGAAACTCCGCAATCATTTCGCGGATGATCGCCGGTTCGATCGCGTAGGCCTGGCGAAGAAATGTCTCGCCCCTCGCGTCATCCCCTCGCATCAGGTGCGCCGTGGCCTGGCCGAGTTTCACTTCCAGCACATCCTTCAACCCGAAGGCATCCGACTTCTGAAAGCTCGACAGGGCTGCCTCGACACGGGCCTGGTCGGACTCCGTCAATCGCGACTGGATCTTGCCATCAAGCAAGTCGGACCAGGTTCCCCTGGCCGAAACACTCGCCAGCTGTTGCCGGCCCTGGTAGCGGAAGAACTGGACCGTGGCGCTATGAATCGTGAAGACGAACCAGGCGGCCAGCAGGACCATCGCAACGATACCCGTCCCGGTCGCGCGGCCGTTCCTTTTGAGCTGAAGGTTTTGCAATCGCATGTCGCGCCGTTCAAAAAACCGCTTGAACAGAATGGCCAGCCAGGCGGTGATCACTCCCGTTGCCACCGAAAGCAACAACGGCGTGATGTCGTACAGGCCGCGAACCGCAAACACGGTCAGCCCGGTAACTGCCAGCGCGAACAATTCTTCCGGCAAGGTGAAGTCATAGGATTTTTTTGCTCGCTGCGGCTTCGGGTGATCCGCATTTTGAGCTTCGCCCGCTGTCGTTCCGCCGGAGAATCCGTAATACAGCGCACCGTTCGGGCAGACGCTGACGCAATCCATGCACTTCATGCACCCCGGATCGACGACCATTCCGAAATCGCGAACTTCGGCGTGGACAGCGACATTCGAGGTACAGTTGGCTGTGCACTGGCCACATTGATGACAGGCATCGGTAACGCGTATTCGCGCGGGAGCGATGCGATCGGCGACTGAGAAGAAGGCTCCATACGGACATGCGTACGTGCAGAATCCCTTGTTGCCGAGGAGCCACACGATCAATCCGCCACAGACAACAAAGGTCACGACCGTCACTATCGGACCGGGAAATGTCTGCCAGAAGTTCTCTGTAAGCAGATGATTTTCAAAGCCCGGGTGGGGATCGCCGAGCCATAGCCGTTTTGCAGTGGGCCACATGAACATGTAGAACGCCAGGGCAAACGGAACGATCACCAGCAGCCGGCTGCGAAACGGCTTGGGGCGCAAGCCCAGCCGCCGCAACAGGAATCCGCAAAAATCCTGCAGGGCGACCAGATGGCAGCCCCAGCCGCAAAAAAAACGCCCGAATATGGCGGTGCTTGCGATTGCAACGCCAAACAGGATCGCTCCCGCGTTGACATGTCCCAGCTCGATGGTGGCCATGGCCTCGGAGGGCTCGATGGGTGAAAGCGACCGGCCAGTGCGCTGGTAATGCGCGATATGCAACAAAAGGACCACATGGACGAGTATCAGAACACCTGCGCGGATGTGTCCTCTGCCGCGTTTTTTTGCAGGACGGGAGGACGGGCTGCCGCCGGCGTGCAGAATCGGCAGAGCGGGGGCTTTTGGGGGGTTTTTTGTATTTTTGGGCATTTCGGTTTTTCGCCAGGTTCGACGAACTGCCGCTCACGCCTTTTGCCACTGTTTTCCAGAGAAAAACTTGTCAAAAGGACCTATAGTTGGATGAATCGTGACCGGGTGCCTGCCGCGTCGAGGCCCCTTTTGTTTCTTGAAAGTATATTCGAAATAGCGCAAACTGTGCGGTTTGGCTTCCCGGAAAGCCGGCACCGCCAAATCGTTTCTTCAACCCAGGAAAAACCTCATGAAACGCACTCGGATCCTTGTCTTGCTGACCGTTGCGATGGTTGCCAGCGCGTGGGCGTTGCGCGAATGGCAAATTCATGCTCATGCCTTCAGCACCTTTTTAGCGGGCCCCGACGTCATCGTCGGCGACATTCCCAGTACCCGCCGTTGGGGAACGGTTGGCACGGAGACCAGTTACTCTATTGGCACAACATCGTGCAATATCGGTACGGCGAGGCTGAACTGGATTTCCAATACGAATGTCCATCCGGTTATTTCCCAAAACCTTTACCGGGTCAGTAACGGCCGGATCGAGCAGCTTGGCATGTCCTGGCTGAAGCACGGTTTTTCGGTTGCGGCAGGGAGTTTGTGCAACAGCTGCACGGACCCGGCGTCCAGCTATCTCGGCGTCGGCTGCTCCGATCCCTATGGCTCAAGTCTGAATGGTTCCCACAGCCTGCTGGGTCCCAAGAGCCAGGTAAACGCCTTTACCGGGATATTTACCATGCCACACGGTGTATTGCCGCAAACGGGCACGCTTGACGGCCGAATCCGCGTCCAGAAGGCGGACCTCAACCCCGCCCAGAATCCGGGTGCTCTTTACTTCGTCGAATCCCAGTACGTTCACCCGGAAGATGCTGCTTCCGGAAATGGCCTGAACAACTGCTCCTACCGCAGGGTATTCGTCACTGCCAATGGCTCCGAATGGGATTTGAACACGCAGGGCTCAAGCCCTACCGTTCGCCAGCAACCGGCGATCAACGCCTGGCAGGCAGTTCATCCCGACGTTCAGCTGTATAACGTCGATATTCCTGGCGATGGCCGGGTCATCGTCGGCGTTCGCAGCACTTCGACCGGCGCAAGCAACTGGCACCATGAAATCGCCATTGAGAACATCAACTCCCATCAGTCCGTTCGTTCGCTGGCCGCACGCTTCGGAAGCAACACGCTCACCAATGCCGGCTTCCGCGATGTGACCTACCAGTTCGAGCCCTATTCGAACACCGACTGGACGCCCGTATTGACCCCGAACCAGATTGAATGGTCGACGCAGACATTTTCGCAGAATGCCAATGCGAACGCTCTTCGCTGGAATACGATTTATTCGTTCTGGTGCGATTCGACCGGGCCGCTACGCACGCTGAACCTGGGACTGTTCCGTCCTGGTACGGTCAGCCAGATGACCGTCGATGTCGTTCCTGTGACTATTCCCGAGGAGCGAAAGCAGCTCGACGGTCAGGTCGTCGGCGGTGAAATGTCGGCACTTTATGCCAGCGACAACAGCTACTACACCGTTGATCCGGAACCGAATACCAATCTCCGCAAGCAGCGGGTTGACTTCCTTTTGCTTTCCACCAGCCCGGTAGCGAACCCGACCGATTTCGGATTCCGGCTGGAAGCCGCCATGTCAGGCGGACCTTCCGGCGATGTGGTTCAGGGGATTGAGTTGTTGAACCCCAATACCGGTGTATGGGAAAGCCTCGACGTGCGCCCCGCCACAAACGGGGATACCGCAATTGACGTCACTCCCACCGGCAACCTGTCGCGGTTCGTACACACCAAGACGCGAGAGATCCAGGCCCGCGTCTATTGGAGAAGCGAAACCTTCTCCGGCGCGCCCTTCGAGTGGGTCGTCAACGTCGATGAGGCGGTCTGGCTGATCAAGTAACCTGCCGCAATCCGGATTTCTCTCAGAGATCTTTCACCGGACCGCGCCACACCGGGTGGCAGCGGTCCGGTTCGTTTTTGGCCCTTGGGCATGGAGCGGGCCATTGAAGTGATGATGGCCGAGAATGAAGCCACCGGGTCGGAGAGGGAAAGGAAATAGCCGGACGGGCAATCAGAAGTTGAGGAGTTGGCTGTGTTCGGCGGCGGCTTTTTTCAAATCTCAAATCTCAAATCTCAAATCGAAAATCTCAAATCGAAAATCTCAAATCTCAAATCGAAAATCTCAAATCGAAAATCTCAAATCGAAAATCTCAAATTTCTGATCGAAAATCGCGAATCTCAAATCCCAAATCGCAGGTAGCAGGTCGAAAAGCTCTAATCGCGATCCTCAAGGCTCAAGGCGAATGTCAAATTTCGAAGATTCAGATCGCCAATTCAGGATTCAGGATCTCAAATTTCCCATCTGAAATTTGAAATTTGAGATCTGAAATCCCCAGGCGGCGGCGCCATCCACCCCCTCTCTTCCCAACGTTTCAAGGCCAAGAAAACCTGCCGATTGCCCATGTAAGTCCGCCATTGACTGGCACTCCGATGGATCGCGGGTTACTTTGTCAGTTGAAGCCGCTGCTACCCCGGGAGCCTCTCATGCAAACGAACCCGAGCAAGAATCGCCGAATCACCCGTCGCGCTTTCAGCGGATTTGCCGCCGCCACAGCGGCCGTCACCCTGCCAGCACTGTCCTATGCCCGGATCGCCGGGGCCAATGCGCAGATCCGCGTCGCGGTCGTTGGCCTGAACGGCCGTGGCAAGGACCATGTGAACGGATTCGGGGATAGCGTGGTTGCCTTGTGCGACTGCGATTCGAATGTGCTGGGCAAGGCGGCCGAAGGGAAGAACTATTTGACTTTTTCCGACTACCGGCAGCTTTGCGACCGGCCGGACATCGATGTGGTCACCATTGCAACGCCCAATCACACCCATTCGCTGATCGGCGTGACGGCAATGGCGGCGGGCAAACATGTCTATGTCGAGAAGCCGGTCTCCCACAATGTACGGGAGGGCCGCTTGCTTGCCCTGGCGGCGGAGCGATTCGGGCGGCTTTGCCAGTGCGGCACACAATCGCGATCGAGCGCTGCGCTCCGCGACGCGGCAGCATTTGTGCGTGAAGGGAACCTCGGCAAGGTGCAGTACGCCATCGGCACCTGCTACAAGCCCCGCAAGTCGATCGGCCGTCTCGACAAGCCACTGGAAATTGCGAAGTCGATCGACTACGACCTGTGGTGCGGGCCTGCGGAAATGCGGCCGATCTTTCGTCCCAGCCTGCACTACGACTGGCACTGGGATTTCAACACGGGCAATGGCGACATGGGAAACCAGGGGATTCACCAGATGGATATTGCCCGCTGGTTTCTCGGCCATGGACAAGTTTCGCCGCGCGTGTTGAGCGTTGGCGGGCGAGTCGGCTATGAGGACGCCGGCGATACCCCGAATACCCAGACGGTCTTGCTCGACTATCCGGGTGCGCCGATCATCTTCGAAACCCGCGGCCTGCCACGCAGCAAGGAGTTTCAGGAAGGAGAGCTGTGGGGGAAGAACATGGACGAGTTTCGGGGATCGAGGGTCGGCGTGATCGTGCAGTGCGAAAACGGTTACGTCATCATTCCCAATTACACGTCAGTGAGTGCCTTTCATCCGGACGGTTCTGTTATGCGCTCGTGGGAAGCCGATGGCGATCACTTCGGGAATTTCATCAGCGCGCTACAGCAACAGGACGCGACGAAGCTGAATGCTCCCGTCATCGAAGGTCATGTCTCCAGCGCCCTTTGCCATACCGGAAATCTCTCGCACCGCTACGGACGCCGGTCAACGTCACAGGAAGTCCTGAAGGCTGTTGAATCCGAACATCCGGTCTTTCGTGAGTCCGTCGAGAGGATGCTTGCTCACCTGCAAGCGAATGGCGTGGACACGAACAGCCAACCGGCTCTGGTTCTCGGAGCGGCGATCGACATGGACCCCGCGACAGAATCTGTCATCGACAATGAGGGAGCAAATGCCGGTCTTTCCCGCGCCTGCCGCAAGGGGTTTGAAATCGATCACTTCCTGCAGTAGCTGATTGCAGTCGCTGATGACGGCAGACTTCCTGCGAATTCAGCTACTTGCGCTGTCGCACTAGTTGCGGGCGATCCACGCGGTCAGCGGCCGCATCGTGTCCAGCACAACTGCCGGTGATTTCAGATTTGCCGGGCCGACGGGTTTCGCCAGATTGGGGCGGTCGCCACTGGGCTTGCTTGCGGCAATCTCGGAGCGGCGAATCGGCGTCTCCATCGGAGCTTCGATTCCCAAGCGGACCTGATTTCCGCCGACGCGGGTAACCGTGATCGTAATATTGTCGCCGATCTGAATCGATTGGCCTTCTTTGCGGGAGAGTACCAACATGATTTCGTTTCCTTTCAAAAGCCATGTTGTGAATATTTGAGCCGGGATGTGCTGGCATCAACACATGTGGGCTGGTCTTTAGATTCACTTGACGTCGTCATTCTTTCTGCAGTTCGCAGACCAGTCGAACAATTCTGCAAAAAAATCTTCCAGTTGCTCTTTTTCCTAAAGTTATTGCCGCTAGCAACAAGTGCAATCGCATATGACACCATTCTCAAGTTGAAACAAATTCTGCCAATCCGCTCAGTCGGTGTGCAAATTTGGCACCCGCAGAGGTCCGCGCTGGCAGACCTGTTCAACTCAGCCAGGCGGCGTTTCGGGTTGGCTGGACGGACGTTTCCGGCGGATTGTCCGCGGCGGGAGGTGGAATTTTCCGAAGGAGCCGCTGGCGGTCGTCGAATCGGGAAGGGGGAATTCCGGTTTCAACGCCGGAAGTTGCCGCGATCACCTATAATGAAAGCGTCTCTGCAGGCAATTTGCGCGAACCTTGATTCCTGATTTTGAAAGGGCCGATGGATATCCGTTTTTTGTGCAATAGGATTGCCTTGAGGCAGTCCAGGGTGCGACTTGCACTGATGGCGTCGCTGTATTTTTGTTTTTGCGCGGGCATGTTCCCGACGCCGGCGCTGGCCCGCGCCATTCAGGGGGAAGAGGATCCGGCTGCCGCCACCCGGCGGGCATGGGTTGTAACTGTTCGCCTGCCCGTCACGGAGAGCGTTGCCTCCCACGTTCGCCAGGAATTGACACGGATCAGCAGTGAAGCACCGGCCACCGCGGATGCCGGTCAGCGCCCGGTACTGGTCGTTGAGTTCGACACGACCAGCGGGGCGACGGGGCAGGGGAGCAATCTGGGAAGTTGTATTGATCTTGCGATGGCGCTGACGGATCCGCGGATGCGTGCGATTCAGACTGTCGCCTTTGTTCCCGGCTTGCGTGTCCGGGGAAACGACGTTCCGGCGTCAGCCGCCGCGAGCAGGCTGAATGGCCATGCTGTGCTGATCGCTCTTGCGTGCAACGAACTTGCCATGCACTCGGATGCCCTGATTGGCAAGGCCGGCCTGGAAATCCAGGGTGATGGCGAACTGGAAAAATCGGTCTATCGCAGCCTTGCCTCCCGGCGAATCTCACTTCCCCTGCCGGTTGCCATGTCCATGATCGATGCAGCGCAGGGGCTTTTTCAGGTGGAAACGAATGAAGGGATCCGTTTTGCAGGCCGCGAGGAGCTGAAAGTTCTTGAGGATGCCGGCAAGGCGGTCAGTGCGACGACACTTTGCGAGCCGGGGAACCTTGCAGAACTCGACAGCAAGGCACTTGAAGAAATGCAGTTGCTGCGGCATCGGGTCCGCTCGCGCAGCGACCTCGCTGCGCGTCTCAAGGTTTCGCCGGATGCCCTGGAAGGCCACCCTGCCGTAAACGGCAAATGGGTGGCCGCGCAGATGTTGCCGGGCAACTTCATCGATTCCAGCGACACCGACTGGTCGCTGAAAATGCTCGACAACCATCTCCGCAGCTACCCGGAAACCAACCTTATTGTCGTGCGACTTGACAGCAAGGGAGGAGAGCTCGGGGCCTGCACACGGCTGGCCCGGGCGCTCGCCGATCTCGATTCTTCGCGCATCCGGACGGTGGCGTTTGTGGAAAAATCGGCAGCGGGAAACGCCTCGCTGGTCGCCATGGTGTGTGACCAGCTTGTGATGGGAACCAATGCCACACTTGGCGGTCCCGAGCTTTCTGAACAACCCGAGACGGCCCTCGAGGACAACCAGCCGCTGATCCGGTCGATCGCCCGCCAGTTGCAAAAGGACTGGTCGCCGTTGACAGGTCTGGTGGATCCGTCGCTG
>WPCK01077254.1_pt1 | contig 42759 bp, 48 predicted proteins | sample 5399851 | NCBI WGS metagenome assembly WPCK01 (sample SAMN12869471, study PRJNA574797) | sludge metagenome | isolation source: wastewater treatment of pH11 | place: China:Beijing | collected 2019-05-20
ATGCAGTACATCCAGGAGGACGGCACCAAGCGGTTCGCCAAGGACAGCAAGAAGGAAGGATGCTTCCACCCGGTGGGGGGTATGGATGCGGTGGCGGCCGCGCCGGCCCTGATCGTGGCCGAGGGTTACGCGACTGCCGCACAGGTAGCCGAGGCCGCCGGCCAGGCCACCATTGCCGCGTTCGACAGCGGCAACCTGGAGGCGGTGGCGAAAGCACTGCATGAGAAGTTCCCTGATAAGCCCGTCATCATTGCGGGGGATGATGACCGACACCTGGAGCTAACGCAGGGCGTGAACCCTGGACGCAGCAAGGCCGAGGCGGCAGCGAAGGCCGTGGGAGGCAAGGCGCTGTTCCCGATCTTCGCGCCTGGTGAAAACACCTACCCGGCCGACTTGCCGCCGATCACTCCCCAGGTGTTCCGCGAGCATGAGCGGGCACAGCAGCGCCTCGATGCCGCCGAGGCTGGCAAGGTGCAACTCACCGAGAAAGAGGCCGCAGACCTCAAGCGCGCCTTGCTCAGTACCGAGCAGCTTGGAGGACTGGCCGGCATGAAGGCGCACACCGACTTCAACGATCTTGCCACCCGTAGCAGCTTGGGCCGTGAAGCGGTGAATCGCCAGGTATCGGCGGCCGTCGCTCAGGCAGTGCAAGCAGCGGAGAGGAAGGCAGAGCAGAAGCAAGAGCGCGTGGAGAAACAGGAACATAAACAGGAGCAGAAGCAGCGGCGTGGTGTCCGTGTGGGCTAACTAATCCAGGGCGTTAGAACCGCCTCGATGCCGAGGCGGTTTTTAAAAGCATGAACGCAGGTATTGAGTATGAGTAAACGGAAATATCTAACGAAAGCGGAGTGTGCGGAAAAAGGTTGGTTCAATAAAGTTGACTTGAAACTGGAGCGTTTGAAACCAGCACCAGGTCAGCTTCCTATTGAATCTTATTGGCAAGGCCAGGGTTTTGTTGATGTGTACGACAAGGCGCAGTGTGTCGCTATGCGCCCCTATCGCAAGCCAACGCCAAAGCAGATGGCAGCACTGGAACGCGGCCGCGATCTACTAGGCACCCATGAATGCGAAAGCGAGGGCTGCAAGAATCGCGTTTATACATGGGAAGACGAGCGCATTTGCCATCAGTGCGTTAACGAATCACATAAGCGAAGCAAGCAAGCGATGAAAGAAGGGGTTGTGTTAGACACAGAAACAACCGGGTTGGATGGTGTTGCACAGGTAATTGAAATCGCAATAGTTGACTGGAACGGTAAAACCCTTATTAACCAACGCATACGGCCAACTGTGGCAATTAGTGTCGATGCCCAAAGGGTACACGGAATTAGTATGGATGACCTTGCCGACTGCCCTGCATGGACAGACATTGCTCCAGAGGTACGGCGTGTGTTGGAGGGACGCCCTGTGGTGATATACAACGCCAGTTATGACCAGCGGATGCTGTATCAGACAGCAAAATCTACTGCGGGCTTGGATGATTTGGATTGGATCATCAACCTAGATACACATTGCGCGATGACTATGGCGGCCCGCGAGTACGGCGCAACCAATAAGTACGGCACCATTAGCCTAGCCAACGCGGTGATTCAGGCCGGTATCGAGTGGCAAGGCGCGGCGCATAGTGCATTAGGGGATGCTCTTACCACCTTGGCGTTAGCTCGAAAAATGGTAGGTGCGGAATTAGTGAAATAGATTATTGCTCGCGCTCCCCGGCTGGGACGTGTCGGTATAGTGTGGCTATGGACACCCCTAATGAACTGGCTACGTCCTTCGGCGGTGTGCCGGCATCGAGCAGCTTGCGCGCTGATTCCAGCTTTGCCGGCGTCATCGCCCTTTTCCTGCCCCCTACCCTGCCAGCTCGCCTTGCGGCTTCCAGGCCGGCCCTGGTGCGCTCTAGGATCAATTCCCGCTCCATCACGGCCAGCGCGGCCATGACATGAAAAAAGAACCGGCCGGCGGCCGTCTTGGTGTCGATGCCATCGGTCAGCGATCGGAGATCCACTTTCCGGGCTTCCAGGTCGGCGGCGAGATCCACAAGCCCTTTCATCGAGCGGCCGAGCCTGTCCAGCTTCCAGACCACCAGGCTATCGCCTTCGCGCGCGTAAGCCAGGGCTTCGGCCAGGCCGTCCCGGTTGGCCTTGGTGCCGCTGGCCTTGTCAGTGAACACCTTTTCGCATCCGGCGGCCGTCAGGGCGTCGAGCTGCAAGCTCAAGTCCTGGTCGGCGGTCGATACCCTTGCATAGCCGATAAGCATGCACTCCCCCCTTCTGTTGCTTCTCAAAACTCATGAAACCGAGTGTATTTGATAAGCCTGTTTTGAGACAGGTTATTGAGAACAAAAAGCCCGCTTGAAAGCGGGCCGTGTCGTTCGGTCGGTGCGTTGCTCACAAACGACCGTTATTGAGAGTCCTTCGGTGTTGGGAGTAAGTCCCGCGCAACTCGACTACCGGCCGCAACGAAGATGAATGCCACGATCAGCGCGATAGTGCCGTCAACCGGGTATTCCGCTGCGTCGATATAACCTTGCCTTGCCCCGACGAAGGTTATAACGAGCGTTGCAAAGATGGTGAGACAAGCCAGAGCGAAGGAGACTCGATAGATGCGCGTCAGAGTTTTCTTGATTGCTGGAATGTTCATCGTCACCCCGGTTGTTAGAACGTGGCATCTTTCAAGGCAATGGAGCAGCCTTGATAGTCATAAGTCACGTCAGTAACTACGCCTGAAACTCGGGCGACTTTGCCGGTGCGAAGGTGGGTGACTTGCTGGCTTTTTTCCGTGCCGGCATGAATTGCCACGTCTCCCGCTTTCATGAATACCCGGTAGCGGGGTTGGAAGCCCTCAGTAACCGAGCGCACTTCGCCGCTGGCCGACAGACCCTTGTTTACATAGAGTTCATTGGCCCGCACCTTGTTGTCCTTGGCGACTTGGCAAATTCGCGGCAGTGCTTCGGTAATCATTACCGGAGCAGTTACTTCCTGCATGTCTTGCGCAATTTGATCCAGGGCGGCGCAGCCTGTTAGAGCGACAAGGCCGGCGGCTGTAAGAGCTTTACCTAGTAGTTTCATGTTGACCTCGAACTTTGATTTGTGGGCTTAAAGGCGCATTCCGCGTTTCTGCGGTTGCGCCTGCTGCTGTTGCTTGTGTGCCGATAGCTCTTTTTCAGCCTTGCGGATTTTGTCCCCAAGCGCCGGGTGCATTTCCCCCGTCTTGAGCTGGGCAATTACCGCTTCGGCCCGTTCGGTGTTGGGTTGGGTGCCTTCCAGTCGTTTGCTTGCATCTTTCGCCAGCCAGGCCGGGATATGACCGCCCTTCTGTTTGGATACGATGGACAGCAGTTCTTTCGTTTCACTCAGCATGTATTGCCCCCTTCTCGGTTTTGGTTACAGCGCGCAATGCGCCTTGGTACGGATTTCATCGGCCCACGGCAGCAGGCCGGCAAAGGTAGGTGGCAAGGGCGTCTCGGCTGCATGCTGTATCCAGCAGCTCGTTGCGTGTGCAGCGTCACCACTGCCGCGCTTCTCCACCAGGTCGGCCACTAGATCACCGGCACCGGCTTCTGTCATACGCCAGAAGCCCACGGCAAACACGTCTGCAAGGGCTTCCCGCCACCGTTGTGTTGGAAGCCGTGTAGCCGCATCAAGATGGCCTTCAAGATCGACCACTTCCCCGGCTTCGCTGGGGGCAATCGACCGCGTTCCGATTTCTCTGCCAGTAAAGGCCGGCATGTCTCGGGACACGTCGAGGCAGTGCGCAAGCTCATGCACCATGACCCCTTTTACCCAAGAGCTAGGATCGTCCCCGTTGAACCCGCGAAGGACGTTCGCCCGGTTCAAGGTCAGCTCGCAGTAACCAGGCCCCACGGACATAAACGCAGCGCCGGCATGCGGCAGCGCGACGGAGCTGGTTGCCCAGCCCGAGACGGCAGACGCCAGGACAACATGCACGCCGTAATGCTCCAGAGCGAAGGACTTGATGAAGGGGAACCCTTCCGGGTCGGTCATGAAGGCTTCGCGGGCCGAGGTGTAGCGTTCGGCCGAAGTGCGCTCCAGGGCAACCCCGGCAAGCAGGGCCACCAGATAAGTCAGGATCGGCACGAATAGGACGGAAAGGACAATGCCGGCGCGGCGCTCAAACGGCCGCTTGGCATCCTTGATCCACGGTTGCCGAGCGGCCCACAGGCCGGCCGCGACCGCCAAGGCCAGCCACAGGCCGACCAGTAAAAGCCAATCATGGCCGATTGCACGGCTGGAAAGAGCGACAAACGACACCAGAGCAATCCAGGCCAGCGGCCGCAGCACGTCGAAGATACCGCTAAGGCGGTTTGCTTTCGTCATGTGCTTTAGCCGCTAAATCCCCAAGGGGACTTTTCTGCATCGTCTGCCAGTATCTCGGACAAAAATTGCCTGTCGATCCTGTCCTGGTTGTCGATGAACATCAAAGGGTGTTCGTCCTGGTTGCAAAGCTGTTCCAGCGCCATTTCCTCGGCCTTCTCTTGCGGTGCAGAGAGCAAGGGGCCGTCCATTACAAAAACAGGATCAAGAAGGTCGTCGGGAAAATCCGGGGCGGCTGTAACAAGCCAAATTCGATCCGGGCCGGTGAAGGGTGCCCAATCGCCCGGCTCAAGGTTGGTTGGAACGATGGAAACCTTCACCTGGTTGCGATCCCAGGCCAAGGCAGCTTTGTTCAGGGCCGCAGGATCGTCCGAAAACAGGGCCTCACCAGGAACAATCCCAAGGGTCTTGTGATGTTCCCGGTAGAAGGTCGAGCAAATAACGCTGTATCGCGGGGCGTCGCTTTGTGTAGCGAACGCGGCGAACTCATGCCTGGAGTTAAACCTAATCCGGCTAATGGCCGGTGCTGTCGTTGCTGTCATGTTTCCCCCTTGCATGGATTCAGAAGCGCGGAACGTAGAACACTTCAATGTCCACGCGCTGGTTCATGTACCGGCCTTCCGGCGTTGAGTTGTCGGCAATGAAGTCGGCGGCCGAGACGTAATTAATCATGATCTTCAAAGGGGAAACGCCGCGAGCGATCAGCCAGGAGCGGGCCGAGGCGGCGCGAGCCAGGGCAAGGGATTCATCCCTTGCGCTGGGCCGCAGCGTGCTTGTCCGGCCACTGATGATGACCATAGCCGCGTCCCGAACGTCCCCCAGGGCGGCGACCTGCCCCGGCGAAGGCTGGAATGTCGAGCTGCTATCGGGAAACGAAACGTGAAGGGTTGTAGATACAGGATGACCATAGCCAGCACTCTGATAGTGCGGCTGCGCGGCCGAGACGGCCGGCAGGGTCAGGGACGCCAGGAAGAGGCTCAAGGCTAGGGTTTTGCGCATAGGTTCGACTCCAATCAAAAAAACAGGTATCCGGCTTTGCTCATGGGAATGCGGATCAACCAGAGCGCGGCCAGGTGTGCGGGGTAAAAGGCATAAAAGGCCCACTTGAGGCGGGGCACTCGCAGATCGAGGCGCGAGGCGACGACGATCAGGGGCAAGGCGGCCAAGGCCCAGCCGTTGCCGTTGGGAATCCACAGAGAAGCACAGGCGAGAACAACGGCCGCCGCGCTGGCCCATGAGGGGCGCTTGAAGAACCACCGGGAGGCCAGCCCGAGGGCGACGGCCATCCACCAAAATTCAACCAGGGCACCGCCAACCAGGATCAGGACGGCAGCAAGCCAGAAGCTGGTTTCCCCGCCCTTCTCTACCAGGTACAGCGCGCCGGTAATCAGTAGCAGCGTGAACAGCACATTGAGAGGCCACCACCCGCCGGCGAGGCCGCCCAGGGCGACGAATGGCACAGTGGCAATGATCCCGAAAGCTGCCAGGCGAAGCATCGTGCGGACGTGTGCCCCGCGCTCGAAGGCGCCGGGCCGGGCCAGGTTGTACGCCAGGAGGATGACGAAGATCGGCAGGCAGAGCCGGCCGACCTCAAAGGCTATTGGAAGCGTGGCGTTGAAAAGGTACTTGTTGACATGATCGACAGTCATCAAGACCAGCGCGACCCATTTCAGGGCCTCTACCGAGCCATCGGCAAGGTGCGGGGCCTTCATTGTCCGCTGCCCTCGCTTTCGGTTCGGAATGAAATGCGGCGCGGCACATACCCGGTCAGGGTGGCCCCTTGGGCCGGCGCTGCCCGTTCCTGGACTGGCTGCGCTGGCCGAGCTTGAACCGGCTGCGCGGGCCGCTGGGCCGTGGTCACAGGCTGGCCGCCCTCTTCCAGAACGTCCCGCGTAACGAAATGCTCATCAAGCCAGGCGGCCCACTGTCCGGCCTTCTGCATTAGGTCGGCGCGATAAATCGCGTTGAACCTTGGCGTCCTGGAGTGGTAGTTAGCCGCTCGCGTCCAAATGTCGCCACTGTCATTGAGAATATGGCCGCGCAGTCTCCAGGCGGCCAGGTCATAGGAGTAGCAACCGGCGGCAGCAACATCGTCCGCCGTGATGCCGTAACGGGCCAAATCACCAAGATAGGCCGTGTTGAACTGCATCGGGCCAACGTCATGCGTGCCGTTAGTGTTGCGCACCCACTGCCCCGGCTTGCCCCCCTCTTTTTCAGCGACGGCCAAGACGATGTTCGCGGGAATCTCATACTTCACAGCGGCGGAAATCGAGCACACAACGCGCTCTTGCTCCATCGGCGGAAGATCGACTATGAACGGCAGCATGACGTTGACCCCCCCTCTCAGTTGCCCCACCAGGACGAGCGGCGGCGCTCTTCGTCCTCACGGCGGATGCGTTCGTTGTACTCAGCCAGGGCGCGGTCATAGTCGCGGGCTTCCACCCAATAGCCGCCACGTTCCGGCGTGCCGACATAGCGCGGCAAGGTGCCGCTGCTGTTGAAGTCGGTATAGGAATGGCTGGTGTAGACCGAGCAGTAATCCGGCATGCGGTTGCTGATGTACATATAGCCGTCATCCCAGCCTGACCAGCTACGCAAGGTCGAGTTGAGCGAAGCGGCATCGCAGCGGCCAGCGCCGCGAGAAATGGCCGAAACCAACGAACGCATTTCCGGGGTCTGGCTCGATACCGGGCACAGGTTCAGGAAGTTGAGACGGGCCTTGATGGTGTCCGAAAACTTCCGGTGGCTGATGCTGAAATACCGGCGCAGCGACGGGGCGCACTCGCTTGGGCGAGTGCCCGAGGACAGACACAGAACGGCCTCGCAGGCCAGGCGGGTATCCCCGGTCAGAACTTCTTGCGCGTTGGCAGTCCCGACCGAGGCCCCCAGGGCCGCCAGGAGGGCGGCAGTTGCAAACAACTTCTTCATGGTCACTTCTCCTTGTTGAGCGTTAAGCGGATTTGTTGCCGTTGTCGCGGTTCACGAAGGCCGCGACTTCGGACTGGGCATCGTTGTCCCCACCAAGGCTATTGCCGGCGAAAGTCGGGCCGGTCTGCTGCTGGGGAGTCTCGATGTTCGTTTCGGTCGAGCCGCCGCCCTGCCCTTTGATAGCGGCTGCGACTTTGCCCGGTGCGGTGTCCGCAATGCGATCCATTGCCGACTCTTTCATGCTTGTGGCCTTGCTCAAGGCAACGTCAGCGGTTCCCTTGGCGAGATTCGCGCCGGCATCGGCCGCGATCTTTCCGGCCTTTGCTGCTGCCGCCATGAAGCCGCCGCTTTGCCCGGCGCTGGACTGCTGCCCGCCTTGCGCGGCTTGGGCCGTGGCGCTGTTGTCTGTTTTCTGACCGTCGCCCTTGGCCTGCTCGGAGCTGCTGGAGCTGCTGGAGCCACTTTCTGCCCTGCCCTTGGCGTCCCCACCCTCGTTGCCGCCGCTCATGCTAGATGCGCCGCTGGAGCTGCTAGAGCTGCCGCTAAAGCCGGCCGCTTGAGCAAAGGGAGTGCTGCCGGTGCTGCTGTCCCCGCCGGAGCCGGAGCCACCACCGCCGCCACCACCGCCGCCACCGCCGCCACCGCCGCCGCCATCGCCGCCACCACCACCCCACATGCTAGTGAGCACGTCCGAGCCGCTGGCGACGTTATCGCTGGCCTTCGAGAATGCAGCCATAACAGCTTGAGCGCCGCCGGCTGCGTTCGCAGCGCCGGCCGCGATCATGGCCCCACCTGTTGCGGCTGCTGCTGCTGCCATACCGGCAGCACCTACGGCCGCGCCTGCACCGAATTGACCAATGCCGGCACCGCCGACACTTGCGCCTGTAATGATGCCGGCAACCAGGGCGGGCACCTTGTTGACTAGGGCAAGGAGAATCACGCAGACAATCAGCATCACGCCCATTTCTTTCAGGCTGATGCCACTGCTCATGCGAGAGTAGTAGTCATCCAGGAATGTCTTGCCGATGCCGATTAGGAACACCATCGTCATGAGCTGGGCAGCGATGCCTAGGACGGTCTTGTAGTAGTTAATTGCCATGTCCGAAGTCCAGCGCGATCCGCCGAACCCCAGGAAGAAGATGCCGCCATAGGCGAGCACCCAGGCGGACGCCAGGAGAAGGAGCATGTTCACGCCGATGATGGCGAGAACTACCAGGATTGCCACGGCCATGAGGATGCCGGCCAGGCTGTCACCAGGCGACCAGATGGAGGACTGATCGACCACGTTGTAGAAGATGGCAAAGCCAATATCCACGATCCCGGACGGCGACAGAGACGACCCTAGCCCGGTAGCGTTGCCCGCTACTTGTCGCAAGCCGTTGAAGATCGAGGTGGCGAACGCAGGCGCGTTGATAAGCAGCCACCAGAAGAAGCCGACAAAGATCGTGAAGCGGACGAACTCCGCGAAAAACTCACCAATGTCTGCTTTGCGGAGGGCCATCATCCCGAACGTCCATACCATCGAGATAACAACCAACGTCCAGAACAACCAGGTGGCGGCAGCGGTGACGACCCCGGCCCACCCACTGGCAGCGGTGTTGTAGCGGTTCAGAACATCATCAAACAGTCCTGAGCTGTTCATGGTTCCTGCGCTGGCGTCTACCGAGAAGAACGCCAGGCACAGGAGCAGAGGAACGGCGAATTTCAAACTGGCTGGCATTCTCATCAGTCAGTACCTCACCAAGTCTTTTGTTCGCTGGGCTGGAAGCTGCCGCGCCGAAGGCACTGCGATGAAAATTCCTGCTGCGCCCCTTTCGCCAGCTTGGCGATGTTTTCCGGGCGGCAGTTCTCTTCATTCACTTCGGGCAGTACCGGCGGCTTGTCGCAACCAGCAAGCAGGGCCGCCGCAAGGGCGGCTCCTGCGAGGGATAGTTTCTTGAAAGCAGTCATTCAGGCCCCCTTACCAGTTGCGGGCCGGGCTGGCCCGGTACTCGCCACGGCGCAGTTGTTCGGAAGCGGCCTGTTCGACGGCTTCACGGTCGGCTTGCGCCTGCATGCGGGTAGCAACAGCGTTGTGCTGGGCCACCAGAAGGCCGCGAATCTGCAAGAGCTGATTGGCTTGCTGGCTGGCGAGCTGGTTGGCATAGCCGAGGGCCTGCATTTGGCCTTCCGCCCCTTGGGCGCGAGACTGGAGGCGTTCCAGCGTCCGCGCATCGGCCTGCAAGGCGTCCTGCTGCTGATCCAGTCCACGGAAAAGAGCGTCATTGGCCCGCTTCTGGCTTTCACTCGCCAGGCGGCGGTTTTCGTTCATGGCTGCCCATTCGGCAGGTGTGCAGCCACCGGAGCCGTTAAAGCATGGCGAGCCACGGTAATAGGCCACGTCCTGGAACTTGCCCAGGTAGGCGTCAATGCTGCCGAGCTGTCGCTTGTAATAGTCCAGCGTGTCGATGGACGAACGCAGGTTGTCCATCGTGCGGGTAGCCTGATCCCAGATATACGCGGCCGGGGCCATCGTGTTCTGGAGCTGGTTTTCATACTGCTGGAGCTGGGTTTGATACTGCTCAATTTGCTTGAGCGTCTGCGCCACGTTCTCGATGGCAGACATAACGTTTTGCGTCAGGTTGCCCGCGTCGATGACCGGAATACCGGCGTGAACCGGCATCGTGGCCGTGCCCATTCCCAGGGCAACGACGAGAGCAACTTTAGCGGCTAAAAACTTCGGCTTCATGGGCTTCTCCTTGTTGGTCAGTAATCAAATGCCTGGTAGGGCTTCGAGAAAGTCATGTCTTTGGTGACGATGACGTTGAACCGATACCCCGGACGAATTTCAATCGTCGGAGCAATGTTCATGTTCTTGGCAATGAGCTGGGCGGTCACTTGGCCGAGCTGCTGGCCCAGGGCCTCGCTCAGTGCATCGCTTGCGCGCTGGCTGTCGCCGCCGCTGCCGGTGTCTTGGCTCAGGGTGATGCCCGCAGTCACGCCCGACATAAGGAATGCAGAGGCGAAGAGACGGAAGTAATGGTTGTTCACCCTGTCGTTGAATCCGGCATAACCCGCGCTGTCGCTGCCAGGCATGGCCCCAATGTCCATTGCCTTCCCGTCCGGGAACACGATCCGCTGCCAGGCCACCAGGACGCGGGATTGCCCATAAGCAACGTCACTGGAGTACGAACCCACAAGGCGGGAGCCTTGCGGAATCAGCAAATGCCGCCCGGTTGCCGTGTCAAATACGTTCTGCGATACCTGCGCCATGATCTGCCCGGGCAGGTCGGAATTGATGCCGGAAATCAGCGTTGCCGGGACAACAAAGCCGGCGCGCAGCTCATAGGGAGAACGCGGCGCTTCGGGCTGCGAATCGAGCCGCCAACGGTCGCCTTCACCGCCCTGGAACTGCGAAATGCTGTTCGGGTTGCCGCCGGTTTGCAGAAGTTGCGGAGCACCACCACCGACGCCGCCCGGCTCACCAATGCCCATGCCGCGAATCTGCGACAAGCGGGCCTGATAGGCTGCTGTCGGATCATCACGCCGAGCGTCATCAATCTGCTGACGCACAGAGGCGATTTGTTGCCGCATGTCGTCGCGGGATTGAGGCGCACCACCACCCAACGATGAGCCGGAGCTGCGCGGTGCCGCCGTTTGGACGCCGGTACGGGCGCGCACAGCCTCTTCGAGCATTTGCAGCTTTGCCATGCGGATTCGATCCGCTTCATCGTCACGCGCCGGCTGATCCAGACCGCGAGGCGGTGCCGGCGGTGCGTTCAGATTGTCCGGGCGTGCCACCAGGATCGGCGCTACTTCCGGGGTTGCCGGGTTTGGTTCGGCCTCGGTCGGCATTTCCGGCGGCACAAGCGCGCTCGCCGGTTCGATCATGCCGCCGGTCATGTCACCAACAATTTCATTGGCGAACATGGAGGTGTTGCCGGCCCGTTCAGCCGGGCCATCCGCCGGGGCGTTCTGCTGGGCGGCACGATCCGCCGCAACCAGCATCATCATGATGACGAACGCGACCAGGACGCCGCCCAGCAAGTACATGGGCACGTTGTTGACGCGCCGCACTCCTGTTTTCTTCGACACCTGACCCGGAGAGGCGTCAGGTGCCATTTCGGTTGCTTCACTCATGCCAGTTACTCCTTACGCACCCAATAGCCAGCCGGCAGCAATTCGCCGTTCTGGTGCAGGTAGGGCCGGGTGAGGGATTGAGTACCGACCAGCAGGGTCAGGCGGTACAGGTTGGAATCCCCAGCGTTGTCCACCACATAACGCAGCGGGTAGGTATGCGACGGGCTAGGGACGTTCACAATCGGCTCTTGCCCTGCCGCTGCCGGTGCTTCGCTGGTGTCGGCCGCCGTAGTGCGGGCCGGTTTTGGTTCCAACTCCAGGACGGCATAGCCGCTGTCGCGCAAGCCCTTGACCAAGGACTGGCCGAAAGCGTCCGGGGTCGGCTGTTGTAGCTCGAAGCGCGAGCGGGCCGGCGGGTACAGCTCAACAAGCTGGTTGACGGCCTCGGTGGCAAGCTGCGCCTGATTCACGCGGGCCGGTTCGGCCAGGTAGTTGCCATAAGGTGAAGTGGTTGCGCAGCCACTCAAGGCGAGTGCCAGCAACGCAGCAGAAACGATCTTGCGCATGATTAGTTTCTCCGGGTGATGGTTACGCGGTCTTGGCGGTTGCCCACGCCCGCAATGAGGATTGCCCGATCAAAGACGGTATCCACGATGTACCGCTCGCCCTGGATGCGGTAATTGACCATGACGGTTTCGGCTTCACGGAACAGGCCACCGTCGCGGCGCACCACCAGGAGGGTCGGGGCTTCGGTTTGCGCCATAGCCCTCGGCATTTCGATGATGGTTTTCTGACCGTCGTTGTAGACGCGAACCGGTTTCCAGGACGCAGACCCGGACACGTCATAGTCAAAGGACAGGTTGCCCAGGTACTCGCCCGTTGTCGGGATCGTGCCTTGTTCGCGCTGCTGGGTTTCGCGGCGCTGGATGGTGTCCCATTTCGCAAGCGCATCTTCCGGGTAAGTGAACGCCACGGAAGGCATGTATTCCGTCCGGTGCGAGCGCAGGCGCAGGTGATAGGTGCGGCGGTTTGTGGTGACGATCAGGCTGGTTTCCAGGCCCACGTCCATCGGCTTGATGATGAGGTGCTGAACCTCATTCGCGCCGCTGCCGGTAATGGCCGGCTCGACCGTCCAACGGGCGGTATCGCCCAGGTGGATCGAGTTCACCATTTCGCCGGCCTGCAAGGCCACGTCGCAGACCTGGAGCACCGCGCAAACAATGCTGGGTTGCTGCGCGCCATACAGGAAATTCACGGTGCCGTTGCGGCCCGCAACGGGGCGCATGCCAGTTTGATTGCCCGCGCTCCATTGCTTGGCAAGGTCGATGGCTGCCCGCTCTTGAGGCGTCAAGGTCGGGTTGCTGTTGTTGAAATACATATCGGCCAAGGGATCGGCTTGGGCCAGGGAGGGGACTGCCAGCACAGCACCCAGGATCACAGCGGTAAGTTGCTTATTCATGGTTGATGACCTCGAAAATCATTGAAGGCGTGACCAGGAGAAATCCCGCACATAGATACCCATCGGGTTCATGCGCAGTTGTTCATCCGTGGTCGAGGAACTTGGTTCGGCGGTGTACACAGTCACCAGGGCGCGCATCGTCACCGGCTGGTCCTTGAGCACACCTTGACGGTCGCGTGTCGTTTCCACCCAATCGACTTGCCAGGTGTCAGGGGTTTGCGGCAGAACCGACTTGATTTCCGTGCTCACCATTTCCCTTGTTGCGCGGCGGAACGGGGTTGCATCTGCATCGCCGTTCAACCATTCATTCATCTTTGCGGTAGCCGGATCGTTGGGAGACAGCTTCGCGTAAATGCGGAACACAGAGCGGCGCTGCAAAGCCACGTCAGGGGAAACCATCCGTGCATCGGTGATGAACTCCGCGACAGAGGCATGCACTACGCGCTGATCGGCACGATGCGCTGCCGTGACCGGCCCGGCCGCGACCGACTGGCCGAGGCTGTCCACTTCGATGACGTAGGGGATGAATTTCGACTGGCTGCCGATATGAATCACCCCACCGACAGCAGCCAGGGAGATAAGCAGCGCAAGGATGCCGATTACCTGCCAGGTTTGCCGCTGCGAGACGACAGCGCCAACGTGTTCGTTCCAGGTGCGGCGGGCGGTCAGATAGGGATTATCAGACTCGCCCTTACGGCGGCCGCCGGCCATCGTGTCATTCGAGCGCCGAGGATCGCGGGGATCTTTTTCGGCGGCGGGCTTCTTGAACATCAAGCCCTTGAGAGTGTCAGTGAAGCTCATGCGGCCTCCAGGTAGTCGTTAAGGTTCAGCCCACGCCCGGCCAGCCATTCATTCACCCACTGATCGCCAAACTTGGCTTCCAGGTTCTTGATGATGGCGACGGATTCCTTGTCAGATGCACCAACGAAGGCCAGGGCAAGCGGCCCAAGGGCAAGGTCATAGAGGCGGCGGCCATTCTCGGAAACGTAGTAGTACTGCCGCTTCGGAATGGCGGTTGCCAGGATTTCAATTTGCCGCGCATTGAGGCCCATGCGGCGATACAGGGCGGCCGTGTCCTCGTCGCGGGCATAGACGTTCGGGAGGAAAATCTTGGTCGCGGTCGATTCAACAATCACGTCCAGGATTCCCGAGTTGGCAGCGTCAGAGAGGCTTTGCGTTGCCATGAGCACCAGGCAGTTAGCCTTACGCAACACCTTGAGCCATTCCCTGATCTTGGCGCGGAAAGCCGGGTGTCCGAGCATCAACCAGGCTTCATCCAGGATGATGACGGCGGGCTGGCCTTTCAGACTGCGCTCGATGCGGCGGAACAGATACAGCAGCACCGGCAGCGCATATTTCTCGCCCAGGTTCATCAGCTCTTCGATTTCAAACGTGGTGAAGTCGGAGAGTGCAAGACCGTCCTCTTCGGCATCGAGCAGATGGCCCATAGCGCCGTCCACCGTGTATTGCTCGATAGCTTCGCGGATTACCTCATCCTGGATCGTCACGGAGAACTCAGAAAGCGTGCGTGCGCCGCTGGCGTGCATGCTCAAGATCGCGTTGCCAATCGCGTTGCGCTGGGCCGGCGTGGTTTCCACGCCATTCAACGCCAGGATGGTGTCGATCCAATCCATAGCCCATGCGCGATCCCCTTTGGTTTCGAGGAACTGCAACGGGCAGAAGGCCAGGGCGTCATCATCGGCGGCCACGTTGAAGTGCAGGCCCCCGGTTGCCTTGGTCAGCGGATACATGGACATGCCCTTGTCAAAGGCATAGATCGACATGCCTTCATAGCGGCGGAGCTGCGCGGCGATGATGCCCAGGTGAGTCGATTTACCCGCCCCGGTTGGGCCGAACATGAACGTGTGCCCAAGGTCGCGCACATGCAGGTTCAGCCGGAAGGGCGTCGCCCCATGCGTAACGCAGTGCATGAGTGCCGGCGACAACGGCGGATACAGCGGGCACGGTGCCGAGGGGTTGCCCGTCCAAATGCTGGAGGTCGGCAGCAGGTCGGCCAGGTTCATCGTGTTGATGAGCGGCCGGCGCACATTCTCGACCCCATGCCCCGGCAGGCTGCCCAGGAAAGCGTCCAGGGTGTTGATGGTTTCGACGCGAGCAGCGAAGCCCAAGCGGTTGATGGCCTTCTCTACTTGGCGTGCAGACCGTTCCAGGGCGTCCCGATCCTCATCCATGAGTATGACGACGCTGGTGTAGTAACCGGCCGCAACCAGACCGCTATTGACTTCGGCAATAGCCGCTTCGGCGTCCTGCACCATTGAAAGCGCATCTTGGTCAACCGATCCGCTGTTGGTGTTGAATACCTGGTCGAAGAACCCGCGAACCTTCTGCCGCCACTTCTTGCGGAACTTGTCCAGGTGGCTGACGGCCTCGTGCTGATCCATGAACAGGAAGCGGCTTGACCAACGATATTCGCAAGCCAGCTCGCCCAGCGCCGTCAAAATCCCAGGTGTGGACTCCAGGGGGAAACCTTCAATGGCGACAGCCTGGACGAACTTGCGGCCGATCTTGGGCACCACCCCGCCCCACATTTCTTGCCCGCCAATCACGGCGTCCAGATACATCGGGTTGCTGGGCAGCATGACCGGCTGATGGACTCCAGTAACGCAGAACTGCAACCAGCCCAGGAAGTCATCGTGCGTGACGCTTGAACCGTCCTCGTTGACGACTTTCTGACCTTTCAGGCGGGTCAGGTTGACCGCCGAGGAAAGCCGGTTCTCGATGCTGTTGGATTCGCGCTTGAATTGCTCGATCAGGGCCTTGGTTCTGGCCTTGTGATCCGGCGGCGTCACATCGTCATCGAACATGAGTTCAACGAACTTGCGTTGTGCCAGGACAGGCGGGAACCAGGTCACGGTCAGGACGAAATAGCCCTCATACATCGTGCCCAGGCTCTCGAAGAGGCGGCGGCGCTCTTCATCAATTGCCTTCGATACCGGGTCAGGGAAGCTCGAAACCCCCTTTGCCGAATAGTTGGGCGCAGGCCGACGCACAGCATCGACATGCACCATCCAGCCGTTCCCCAGCCCGGCAAGTGCCTGGTTGATGCGGAACGACACCATTTCCCGTTGCTCTTCGGTGCTGCTGGCGTTGTCATCCCCCCGATACAGCCAGGCGGCCATAAAGGAGCCGTTCTTGCCCACGATTACGCCGTCATCCACCACGGCGGCATAGTTGAGCAAGTCGGACAGCCCAGCATCCTTGGAGCGGTGTTTTTTGAGCTGCAATTCAGCATCTACCGCCCGGATGCGGGCAAACAGGATGAGCAACAAAACGGCCCCGAGGACAGCAATGGCAATTGTGATTGCCGTTATTTCAGTCATTTGTATTGCTTCCCTTGGCTGTTCGTGTTGTCGCGGAAGGGCGTAGAGCGCGCCGGGTAATACGCCTTGTAACGGCGGTGCCGCAGGTAGACGTGACGCAGCTTCGCATCGGCCTTCGCCATGAGTCGGAGCGCAAAGAGCGCCCCGAACCACAGAGCGATGCCGAACACGGTTGCCCGGAGTTCTTGGGCACTGAAAATCAGTGCCCCGGCCAGCAGGCCCGAGAACATCACCAGTTCACGATCCCCGCCCATGAACAGGTTTTCTCGATTGCCGGCCCGACGAATGGGGATCGTGCGCAGCGCCATGACTTACGCAGCCTTCCCGTTGGTCATGACCGGCAAAGCGGCCTGGAGGTATTGCGCGGCACCATCGGTCAGGGCGGCGATTTCTGCGCCACGGCCGAAGAAGGTGCTCATCATGTTCTGCGCACCGACCAGAAGCGCCATGACCAGGACGATGAAGATCAGCGTGCGGAAGAAGCCGTTGAGTTCACCACCGAAGATCAGCACGCCACCCGCGACCACGATGCCGATGATCGACAGCGCGAACGCCACAGGGCCGGTGACAGAGTTGCGGAGGTTGGTCAGCCAGCCCTCATAAGGAAGAGAGCCGCCAGTACCTTCCGAGGCGAAGGCCAGTTGCGGAGACAGCAGGAAGAACGCCAGCAGAGCGAACAGGCCGACATAGAAGAAGGCGTTGCGGTCGAGCTGGAAACGAAGCGCGTGTTGCATGGGTGTTACTCCTTAAAGGGATTTCGTGATGTAGCGGCCATCCTCGTAACCAGAAACTTCAAGAATTTCCTGGATGCGACGACCTTCTGGGGTTCGGGCGATATGAACGACGACATGAACCGCCTCGCCAATTAGCGGTTCAATCTCGGATGGAGCCGACTTATTCCGGGAAACAAGCGACTTCAAGCGAGTCAGGCCCTCTTGCGCACTGTTGGCGTGGAGGGTTGCAGCGCCGCCGGGATGGCCGGTGTTCCAGGCGTCGAGCAGATCAAGGGCTTCTTCCCCTCGAACCTCGCCAACCAGGATGCGGTCGGGGCGCATGCGCAAAGTGGTTTTCAGCAGCATCGTCATGGATACGTCGATGCTGGTGTGGTACTGGACGTGGTTTTCAGCCGCGCACTGGATTTCCCCGGTGTCCTCGATGATGAACACGCGCTCAGTGGGGTCTTGAATCACCATCTGGTTGATGATGGCGTTCACCAGCGTGGTCTTGCCCGAGCCGGTGCCGCCAATGACCAGGATATTCCGGTGTTCTTCCACCGCCCGGATGATCGAAAGGCGTTGTGCGTCCGTCATGATCCCGCCGGACACATACTGTTCGAGGGTGAAGATTTCCGTTGCTTTCTTACGGATAGCGAAGGTCGGCCCACGAACAACCGGCGGGAGCTGCCCGGCGAAACGTGACCCGTCTAGGGGGAACTCCCCTTCAAGCAGCGGATTGTTCTTGGTGACTTCTTTGCCGTGATAGCCGGCAATCGTCTCGATGATGGCTTGCGCCTGCGCGACACGCAGCGAGCAGATGAAGCGGGCACGCTCGCCTTGGCGTTCCTGCCATACCTTGCCGTCTGCATTGAGCATTATTTCGACTGTTTTGGGATCGTGCATGGCGGCCAGTAGCTCCGGCCCCATATCGCGTTCGAGCTTCTTCTTTGCTCGATCCTTCACGCTTCCCAAGTCTTTTTGTTCCGTCATAGTGGTTTCCCGTGCTTATTTGCCTGTCCTGAATGATAGCACGGAAATACGATATACCGAAACGGTTTTGCGCGCAAGCATCGGACATGCTGAAATAACAACAAGCCCAACGACTGCGGGATGGAGTGACACGCGGCGCGCTCCCTGCGGCGGCGTTTTGCGCGTCCTTGCGGCTTGTGTGGCTGTATCCGTGGCGGGGAACCCCGGCAGAAATTTAGCGGCTAAAGCGGCTCAACTCTCAGGTTGATGCCGTGGCCTACCCTCTTCCCTTCCCTGGCGTCAAGACTCTTTGTGTATTTTTTTCATGGCTTGCTCGCCCCACTTCTTAACAACGAAGGCGCGATGCTCAGGCAGGATGACGGACACCCTTTCAAAACCCGGTGGCAAACTGCTAGGGGCTTTCCCGCCGGCTAGCGCATCGAGCGCAGCCTTATTCATGTCCGTTGATTCAAGAAGCAAGGGCAAAGGCACGTCCAGGGCTTTCGCAATTGCTTCCATGACTTTTAGGGACGGGTTCCCCTTCCCTGTCGTCAGGTCTGACAGAAAAGAGATGGACACCCCCGACCTTTCAGAAAGCTCTTGTTTGGTCATATGCAGCTCATCAAGGATGCGCAGCACATTCGTGAAAAATATGTAGTTATACAAAGACCGTCGCCTTACCTGATTGCAGCGGCCGCGAAATTTTAGCCGCTAAAGTTATTGACCATTGACAGAGGTTTAGCTAAACTGCGGTTGCCTAATCAAAAGGAGCCACATTCATGAGTCATAACCTCTTCCAGTTTATCGGCAATCTTACTCGGGATGCCGACCTACGACAAAGCGAAAATGGCGGCAGTAGTCGCGCATTGATCGACATTGCCGTAAATCGTGCATGGCGTGCCCAGGGCGGCGAACGTCAGGAAGTCACGGATTACTTCCGCATCAAGTGCTTCGGCGCGCTTGCCGACAATGCCGGCAAGTATCTAGGCAAAGGTTCCAAGGTTTTCGTGTCGGGGCGGATCGAGCCGACCAAGTTCCAGAAGGGCGACAAAACCGAATACGGTTTCGATTTCATTGCCGAGGGAATCGAATACCTGGACACCAAAGCGCCCGGTCAACAATAAAGGCGCATGCCGGAAAGGTGGGAGGAACTATGCCCGATTCATTTAACGAAAAGGACTATCGCCAGAAGCTCATCGAGAGCGGGCTTAGTGCCGATGATGCGGCGGCGCTGGTCGCCAAGATGGCGGCAGCGCGTCGAGAATCGGCCATGCGTTCCCCTACCCCACCCAGGGCAACCGACCTGCTTGGGGATGACCTGTTCAACCTTCCCCCAGCACCGACCGTCGAGGATCAGCCCGAACCCCCGGAACCGGCCGACAATGCGATGATGACACCCAAGCGCACAGTCCTTGAGTCCGTGGCCGAGCATGTCAACGGGCTGGTCAACCACAAGCGGGATGAAACGATGCCCAGGAAGCCTAAAGAAGCAAGCGCGCCGGGCGCGCTGTCCGAACGTGTTAACGAGGCGAAACAGCGGGCCTTGCTGAAAACCACGAAAGAGCAAATCAAGGAGTTACAGCTTACGCTGTTTGACATTGCCCCTTGGGATGATGACATGCGGGCCATGCCGAACGACTGGCTGCGCTCTGCGCTCTTCACCGTTCGCAACAAGCGTACTCCCAGGGCTATGATGGAGCGCGCCCCGATCTTTCACGTCAACAAAGACGTGTCGATTACCTATACCGGCTGGGAGCTGCGCGCCTACGATGACGAGCTGGTTTTGCATCAAGTCCTGGAGTACGCGAAGCGCATTCCGTTGGGCCAGCCGGTCACGTTCACCTTCTACGAGATTTGCAAAGACCTCGATTGGTCTATCAACAAATCCTATTACGACAAGGCCGAGGCTTGTTTGACCAGATTGCAGGCGTCGGCCATGCAGTTTTCTTCCGAGAGGATCGGGCGGCTTGAGTCGCTTTCGTTGATCCGTCGCTTCCGTATCCTGGACAAAGGCAATCGGCGCACGCAGCGGTGCCAGGTCGAAATTGACGATGAAATCGTGCTGCTGTTTGCTGGCGACTACTACACCCGTTTCGTTTGGGATAAGTACCGGAAGCTGTCGCCTACAGCGCGCCGCATGTTCGATTACTTTGCCACTCACAAGGAACCCTTCCCCCTGACCCTGGACAAGTTCCGGCTGATGTGTGGCTCTGATTCATCGCGTCCCAAGAAGTGGCGTGAACAGGCCGGCACGGCGGCCGAAGAGCTGCGCGAAAGCGGCCTGGTCAAGTCGGCGTGGGTGGATGATGACAAGGTGTACTGCCAGAGGTGACAAGTTGGCGAAGAGACAATGCGGGGGCTTCGGCTCCCGTTTTTTTTTGACACTTGAAGGGCACCAGGGGAATTTTCGCGGGCGCGAAAACCGGCTATGTCGCGCTTCGCGTCGAGCCAGGCGGACAAGCCTGCCAGTCTCGCCCCTGACGGGCTTCCAGCGCCTTTCCGTCACTCACCGGGCCAATGCCCTAGCCGCTTGGCTTTCGGCCCTCACAGGGCCTTCTCAGCGCCTCATGGGCGCACCAGGACGCCAAGGAAAGTCAGGGCTGGCCGGCGGCGGCCATGTGGGCAGATCGTGGATAAGTCGAGCAACGACTTTGACACTTGAGGGGCACTTTAACACTTGAGGGGCGGCACCCCCCGGCGGGGTATTGATATTTGAGGGGCAAGGAGCCAGGAAAGCAGATTCTCCCCCTGGACGAGCCGCCCAAGAGGCGGCCGGGCCTCGAACGAGTCCGACTTATCCACACAAACCGGGGATAAGTCTGTTGAAAAGCCCTTGCAGGTATTAACATTTGAGGGGCGCAGGTATTGACATTTGAGGGGCGGTCACTTTGACACTTGAGGGGCAGCCTACTGACAGATGAGGGGCGCAGGTATTGACATTTGAGGGGCGGCCGGAATCGCGTTTTTCCTTCCACAGCAAGCACTTACGAGCGGTTTTCGAGGCCCCTAACCCTGCCTTTAACCCTCTTTTATAACCCTTTTATATAACCCTATCTTTATAACCGGCGTGATGAAAAAACGAGCACGTCGAAAAAACCAACCGCGAAAGCGAGGAACCGGCCCCCGAAGGGGGGAGACCCCCCTTCTCGATCCCGCCCGGCCGCTTCGCGTCCGCCCATCCCCCCCAGGGGCTACGCCCCTCGGCCGCTGCGCGTCCTCACCCCATGAGTTTGTGCGCTTACGCTGCGCTAGCATTCCGTGGTGCTTCACGATCCGAGCCAATCGCCAACGCTTGAGGTGCCCATAGGCCCCAAGGTTTGAACTCCAAGGAGGGGGGCGGCCAGGTCGGTGCCAGACAGACGCCCCTCAAGTGTCAATAAAGGGCTGGAATGGAGCGGAAAGGGCTTGACGATTAGGGCATTTTGCCCTAATATACAACCTGAAGGCCGGGCATGTTGCCCTGGTCAACAACCGGAGAAAGTCCGATGACTCAAGCTCAAGAACTGGCACCTGTTGCCGCTTCCCTGGTTGCCGAAGGCGACCGTCTTTCCTTCCTGCCGTCGATGTTCGGCCGTTACTTCATGCGGGGCGAAGCCCTGGTGTATGGCTGGCTGTCCAGGCTGTCCGAGGATTACAACGGCGGATTCTGGAACTACTACACGCTGACCAATGGCGGGTTCTACATGGCCCCGGCCACCGACAAGGCATTGCGCCTGGTTGTCGCTGGCAACTGGTTCGAGGGCGAGCTGTCGGCCGACGCTGCCGGCATCGTGGCCACCCTCTTCGCGCTGGGCCAGATCGCGGCCGAGATTCAGGGCACCGCCGAGGCGGACGCGCTGATTGATCGTTACTACTTCCTGCGCGACTTCGCGGCCGAGCATGCCGAGGCCGGTCTGATCTTCCGAGCTATTGACTGATGAGGGGCGGCCCCGGCTTCGGCCGGGGCTTCCAGGAGGCGATATGTCCAAGAACATCAACCAGCAGACAGCGGCGAACAGTTACGCGACCGATGGCAAGTGCCACAACGCGGAGCCAGGCACCTACGGCCATGAATGCGGAAAGCCGGCGGCCTGGATCGGCATCAAGCCTTCGGGCTTCCGGTCGGGCTACTGCGACCACTGCAAAGGCCACGGTTACGAGGCGCGAGGCGTGATCGAGTGGCACCGTATTGATATTTGAGGGGCGGCCGGTGATGGGAGGAAAACAGACTGATACCCCGCCGGCCAGCCGCGAGCAGCACGCGGCGGCCTTGGCGGCCTCGATGCCTGATGACAAAGCGAGCCTGCTGGCCGTGGCGCTGGCCGCTGTCCAGGAGCAGCACGCGGCGGTGCTGGCCGGCGACGATGCAGCCGCATCAACGGCGGCAGAACGCTACGAGGCGACCGTTTGGAAGCTGAACGGGGGCGGGTTTTTTGGGTGCATGGGGGCCGATGACGCGGCCGGCAAGATCATTGAACGACATTGCCGGGCTGTTCCTGGAGCGGTTCCCATGTGGGGGCAACGTGGCGAGTTTGTCATTCAGGTAGAGGGTATCCGCGCCCTGGTCGAGTTCGGAGACGGTTTCGGCATGGGACGCACGCATTTTGCGTTTCGTGCCGTTGACTTGGATCGGCCTTTCATTTCTGAAACCGGCTACCGCTCGCACTTTGATGAGTTGATCGCGGGGCACACGGTTGACGAGGCTGCGACCGGGATTTTCCGGGCCTATCTCACCGAGTCCAAGCCCAAGAACATCGCCGCAGCAGACCGTGACAGGTTGGCGAGCCAAGCCCTTCCGTCCTGGTGTTCAGACCTGGTGCCGAAGGCTTCCAGGATGCCGGCCACAGTGCCGGCCGGCTTTGCCCTGGTCGATGTAGTGTTGCCGGCGCACAAGGCTTTCATCGTCAAGAAGTGGGCCGAGCAGGCACAAAAGAAGATCGAGGCGATACAGGCCGAGAAACAGGCTAAACGCGAACAGGAACGGGCGGCGGCTGCACTGGAGAAGAAACGGCGGGAGCTGGAAAGACAGGCGGCCGAGGCCGCTAATTTGAACGCCAGGGAGGAAGTGGGCGCGGGACAGTTTCGCCCAGGGCAGCGGTGCGAGATTGTCAGCGTCCATCATCGGGTTTTTGAAAGGGATATAGGCAAGCGAATCATCATCACGAAGGTTCACGCCGATACCCGCCAGGTGTGGGCGCATGATGACAAGCCGGTGCGATACCGGATCAACAGAAACGGCCGGCGCGTGGTCGAGTGTGATCCCGCCTGCATTCAGTCAATTTACAGCTTTGATGCCTTGCGCATCTTGAACGAAGGAGAAAACGACCATGAGCGTTGAGCATCCGAATATCCGCCTGGAGTGCTTGAAGCCTGCCGAGCGTTGGACGCAGCCGACCGGCGAGGAAGTCCGGGAGGCGCTACGACTTGCAGGCTTGACGGGGGGGGCAGCCGCAAAGCGGCTGGGCCTCGGGGCCAAGGGCGACCGCACGGTAAGGCGCTGGATCGGGGAGGATTCACACATTCCCTATGCGGCATGGGCATTGCTCTGCGACTTCGCTGGGCTGGGCGAAATCTGGAAGGATTGAACGCCAGGAAGGGAAAATTTAGCCGCTAAAATCATCCGATAAAACGAAAATTGCTTGACATGCTAGGGCATTTTGCCCTATTATTCTATTGAAGGCCGGGCATGGTGCCCTGGTCACAACCGGAGAAAGTCCGATGAGCAAACAAGCGATCATGTCCTGGGTAGATGCGTTGCCAGGTGTCGAGAAAACCGACTTCCAGGCCAAGCGCGACGAAATTGCAGCCCTGGTGAAGCAGGCCGAAGAGCTGGTGAAGCAAGCCGAAGAGCTGCGCGGTCAAGCCTACTTTGCATCCCTTCGCCTGGAAGGCGAGGCAAAGGCCCACTGGTCTACGCAGCAGGTCGAGCAGATCAAGGCCGGCTCCGGCTGGTGATTAAGTGGCCCGGCCGGCAACGGCCGGGCTTCAATGGAACGCCAGGTAAGGAAAGGATGATGAACAAGGGCAAGATCGGGATAGTTAAAACGGCGTGCCAACGGTGCGGCGCGCCAATCAGCATGTTGAGCCGTAGCCTTTTTGGGGCGGATGATTTGCATGCCGAGCTGGGTGGTATTTGCAGCGCGTGCCTGACACCGGAAGAGGATCGGCGGATTCTTGAGGGCACCATGCAAGCGGCGCTGGCGGCGATTGCCGAGGCGGTGGCCGAATGAGTTCCAGGAACGAGGCGGTTCCCGAGGTGGGCAGCGATTAGGAGGATGCCCCGGATTGCTCCGGGGCACTTGACCCTAGTGCTGGAACACTAAGGCCAACTCTTCCCAGGGTGTGGTTAGAGCAAGCAGCATTGAACACGCAAGGGTGTGGAGGGTCAAGCAATGTCCAACATCATCAAATTCCCGCACGGCGATTCCCCGCCGGTCAGTCACGTTCCGACGCCCGTTGAGGCGGAAAAGCCAGTTGTTACGGACTCCAGGGGGAAGCGGATCGTTTCCAGCCTGGTGCGCTTCATTTGGGTTGTCACTGTCCTGGTCTGGCCGTTCCTGAAATGGATTCTGTCGATCCATGTATTTTTCCTGTTCGTTCGGATGATCTACCACTGGAACACGCCGGGCGAGTTCGCGGGCTGGACGTTCGCGCTGCACTTCGCGCTGCTGACGGCGCTCACCTACTTTGTGTCGCTGTACAAGCCGAAGGGGATTTGATGAACAACGTAAGGGGGTGCCTATGCTGTCCATGCTGTTGACGGGTGAAATACGGCCGCATCAAGCCTGGAAGCTGGCCGTCGCCATGATTCCGGTGATATTCGTGCTGATTGCCCTCGCCTTTATCGCGCATGCTCGCTGGAAGGAAAAGCGAACTGGCCGCAAGAATGGCGAGTAATTTTAGCCGCTAAAACGCTTGACGCCTTCGCTTGGTTTAGCTAAACTTCTGCACATGGTCGGCGGCTGGAACCGCTTTTGTTCAACAACCAGGGTGTGGAGCTTATGGGTGTAATCCATGAAGAAACGGCTAACCGAAGCCCAATTCCAGGAGGTAATCAAGGGCCTGGAAGTGGGCCAGCAGACCATCGAGATAGCGCGGGGCGTGCTGGTCGATGGCAAGCCCCAGGCGGCCTTTGTGGCCGAGCTGGGATTAACCAAGGGGGCGGTGTCGCAAGCAGTCAATCGGGTTTGGGCAGCGGCGCAGCGCACTGCACCCGAGGGGTTCGAGCGAATAACGGCGGTGCTGCCAGAACATCAAGCCTTCATCGTCAAGAAGTGGGCCGAGGACGCCAAGAAAAGGAAATAGGAACCGAAGTCATGAAAACACTGGTCACGGCAATTCAGAAAGGCGGTCAGGGTAAAACCTTTGCAACGTGTCACCTGGCGTTCGACTTCCAGGAGCGCGGCCTTCGGGTTGCGGTGATCGACCTGGATACCCAGGGCAATGCGTCCTTCACCTTGGCGGCCCATCAATCGGGCTATCTGTCCAGCCAGTTGTTCAGTGGCGACGATGAAGGCTTGCGGCACTGGTTCGCGCAGCGTGAGCAGAACGGCGAGAACGGCGGCATTGCTTTGATTGCTGCTGACGCAGGGCTGGCGAACCTGGACAAGATGGAGCTTTCCCAGGCTGCGGCCTCGATGCGGGCCGGCGTGGCGGTGCTGGGCGAGTTTTTCGACGTGTGCCTGATCGACACAGCCCCTTCCCTTGGGGTCGGCATGACGGCGGCCGTGCTGGCTTCTGACTACATGCTTTCCCCGGTTGAGATGGAGGCTTACAGCTTGCAGGGCATGAAAAAGATGGTGGCCGTCATCAGCAACCTTCGGAAGATGAACCCCAAGCTGCGATTCATTGGCATGGTTCCGAACAAGGTGGATGCACGGAAACCCCGCCATGTCGCCAACCTGGAGGCGCTGCAACAGGCTTACCCGCAACTGATCTTGCCGTTCAGTGTCGGGGCGCGTGACAGCATTGCCGAGGCGCTGGGCGAGCAAATGCCGGTTTGGAAGATCAAGAAAACCGCTGCCCGGAAGGCTACCAAAGAAGTCCGTGCGCTGGCCGATTACGTTTATACCAAGATGGAGATTGCGCAATGAGCGCCAAGAACGCCAAGAAAGAAACTGAAAAGCAAGGCGCTGGGCTGGGCCTCGACGGCTTGGGCGACCTGTCCAGCCTGTTGAACGATCCGGCCGGCGCATCCAGCCAGCAAGGCGATGGCCCGCTGCATTTGCCCTTGGACGTGATCGACGAAGATCCCAACCAGCCGCGCAAATCTGACAATCCGGGCTTCTCGGACGACAGCCTGGAAGAGCTGGCCGTGACGATCCGCGACCGAGGCGTAAAGTCGCCCATTTCGGTGCGCGAGAACCCCGAGGCCGAAGGGCGCTACCTCATCAACCACGGAGCGCGCCGCTACAGGGCTTCCAAGCGGGCCGGCAAGGAAACCATCCCGGCTTTCGTGGATAACGACTACAACGAAGCTGACCAGGTTATTGAGAACCTGCAACGCAACGAGCTGACGGCCCGCGAGATTGCCGACTTCATCGGCCGCGAGCTGGCGAAGGGTAAGAAGAAGGGCGAGATTGCCAAGGAAATCGGCAAGTCCCCGGCTTTCGTGACCCAGCATGTCACGCTGCTGGACTTGCCCGAGCCGATTGCAGAGGTGTTCAACAACGGCCGAGCCAAGGACGTTACCGTAGTCAATGAGCTGGTGACGGCCTACAAGAAGAACCCTGACGAGGTAGGCGCTTGGCTGGCCGATGACAGTCAAGAGCTGACCAGGGGCAGCGTCAAGCTGTTGCGTGAGTTCCTGGACGACAAGCGCCGGCACCAGGATGACGACGAGCGCGATCCCAATACCGTCGATGCCTTCACCGGCAAGACTGACTCCGAGGACGAGGACGGCGAACAGGGCGCGAGCGAGGACGCCAAGAAGGAGAAGAAAGAGGACGACCCGGACAAGATCAAGAAGGCTATCGTGCTGGTGAAGCACGATGACCGGATGGCCCGACTGTTGACCAACCGCCGACCACCTGCCGAGGGTTGGGCCTGGCTCAAGTACGAGGATGACGGGCACGAAGTTGAAGCCGATCTAGGGAATGTGCAGCTCATGGCCTTGATGGAGGGCTGACCAGCCGCCGACCACCACGACCACACCCACCCTACCCCGCCAAGTGCGGGGTTTTTTTTGCCCTTTAGCCGCTAAAGTTCAGCTAAACCGCTTGTGTATTGTATTTTGTTGTAGTATGCTACACGCTACAACATACAACAGGAGCTTAAAAGATGGCGATCACGAAAGAACAGATTTGGGCGGCCGCCGACGAGCTGGACGCCAGTGGGCAGAACCCAACCTTGGCTTCTGTTCGCAAGATCGTTGGCGGTGGCAGTTTCACCACCATTTCAGAGGCTATGAACGAGTGGCGTTCGCGTAAGACTGCCCAGGCTGCACCGATGCGCGAGCCGGCACCGCAGGCGGTATCTGACCGACTGGCCGAGTTGGGGGCCGACTTGTGGGCCGTGGCGCTGGAAATGGCAAACAACCGATTGATGGCCGAGCGTGAGGCGCTGGAGGCTGCCCGCCTGGATATGGAAGCTGCCCGCCAGGAGGCGGCAGAGCTGGCCGACCAGCTTACCCAGGAGCTTGACGAAACGAAGTCCCGCTTGGCGTCCATCGAGGCGGCCGAGGCCGCCGCACGCGGCGAAGCCGGCGATCTGCGCGAGTCCCTTACCGCGATGAAGGAGAGGGCTGCGACCGCAGAGGCGCGGGCGGCTGAATTGCGGACGGAGCTGGATCACGCGCACCAGGAGGGCCGCCAAATGCGCGGAGAGCGCGACCAGGCCCAAGGTGTTGCCCTGGAGAGGGCGGAGGTTATCGAGAAGCTGCGCGACGAGCTGGCGACGGCTCGCACGACTGCCGAGCAGTCCGAGCGCCGGGCGGCTGAATTGCGGCTAGAGCTGGATCGGGCGCACCAGGACGCAGACCAGGCGAGGCAGGCGCTTGCGGAGCAGCAGCAGGCGAGTCAGACGAAGGCGGCCGAGCTAGATCGGCTCAAGGGCGAGCTGGTCAAGGTGCAAGCCAAGGCAGAGGCCGACCAGGCCGCCCACCAGGAGCAGCGCAAGCAGATGGCGCAAGAGGCGGCCCGGCAGGCAGAACGCTACACCAAAGCCCAGGCCGACCGCGATGCGGCCCGCCACGACGCAGCGCAGGCCCGCGAGGATGCTGCCGCTTTGCGTGGCCGCCTGGAGGCCCTGGAGGGACTTTTGCCGAGGGGACGCAAGGGTTCCTCGAAAGAAAACACCTGATAAATCGGTGCTTTTTCACTACAATTGACGGAGTGTACCTATTCAGATGCACCGGCAGCCCAGGGACAAGCCGGCCTCGAACTGCCGAGGCCGGCTTTTTTGTGGACGGGAGGGTGCCAAATGGCATCAGGTTGTTTAACGGCAGGGGCAACAGCAGGAGTGCCAGTAAATGAAGCAACGCCTATTGGTCATGAACGGTCAGCGCATCGTTCAGACCGAGCAGGGAGGGGCATGGACAAACCAGAAGGTTGATAAGGCCGGCGACATGAAGCCGGGGATATATAACCTGTACATGGCGCAGCAGGCCGATAAGTCCCAGCGCCATGATGGCATGATTGTTCATGCTGACAGCAATTCGGTATATCAACAGATTGGCAAGAACTTTGTCATGCACTCCCGGTCAGATTTCGATAAAGTACCTGATATTGGGAGCGCCAAGAGCATCACCTACAACGCGCAGGGCAAAGCCCAGGTTGGCGCGGAGGCCGTGAAGCTGGGGCGTAGTCGCTCCCGGTGATGGTTTTAGCGGCTAAAACGGGAGGTGCCCTTGAAAACACATTGGAAGGAGTTGCGGCAAGGCGGCAACCAACAGAAAGCGAAGCAAGAGCAGGTAGCCCAGGAGGCGGCAGCGCGCAAGGCGAGCCGCAGCGGAAGCATGCAGCCCGCAGGGGGCGGCCAGGCTGTTTTTGACGACTCTAATCCGGTTCGCATGCCAGGCTTCCGGCCCGGGCCTGCCGACGACAGCCTGGAGGCCGCGCAGTCGCTTGAACGCGAACAGCAAGCCTTGCTGGAGGCTGCGCCAGTAGAACAGGCGTACCAGGAAGGACTAGAGTTGCACATTCGCGCAAAGCACGACCAGGTGCAGCGGGTCGAAGATCGGCTTGAGGGTCTTATAGATCGGCAGCAGGCGCGCTTACAGCAGATGCAAGCCAAGGCCCCAGGGTTCCTTGCCCTGCCTTCGGCAAAACGCGCCTGGAACACTCAGAAAGCCCAGCAGCAAGCCCGCCTGCAAACCTTGCACTACCGGCTTGAGTCGGTGCGCGAAATCAAGGAGGGGATGGGGGTTCACTCGCCGCGAGTCGAAGAGCTGGCAACCCGCAAGATGCGAGCTGAAAACCCGGAGTTGGCCGCCGATTGGGATGCCATGCGCGAAGCTGCCCGCCGGCACCAGGTTATGGCGCGGCAGCAGGAAAAGGAGCGCGAGCAGAAGCAAACGCAGGAGCGCAGCCGCTCGCAAACCTTGGGATTGCAAGGACGGCCCACATAAAACGAAGCCCGGCAGATGCCGGGCTTTTTCTTGTCCGTGTCACGATCACAGCACCGAGGCCAGGAGTGCGATACCGGCCGCGAATACCACCATGCCGGCCGCAACCATGTTCATGAACGCCACCCGCTTTGCTTCGCGCAGCGGGGCGGCCAGTTGGTCGGTCATTCCGTCGATTTCGTCCTTCACTACATCGACGGCCTTTTTCGCCCCTTCCTGCATAGCCTTGTTCATGGCGTCCCGACTTGCCGCCAGGGCGGCATTTAGCGTCCGCTCGGCCTTGGCCTTCGCGTCCTCACCCCAGCGGAACGCCACGCTTTCCAGCTCTGACTTGAACTGTTCCAGGATTTCTTGCTGGGCGGCGGCCGTGTCCTGCATAAGCCGCTCATTGATCGTTTGCAGGATCATGATGGGATCATCGCGGCCAACGGCAATGCCGTGCTTGACCGCAATTTCCTTGATGATTTCCTCGATCCGGTCAGCCATCACAGCACCGCCACATTCTCAAGCTGACCGAAGAGCTGGCCGCGCACGATCTTGAGGCGCTGCCTGGTCATGATTGGCCTGGTGGCGTCGTCCAGGGCTTCATCAAAGGTCTTGCGATCCTGGAGCATTTCCGCGAAGTCTCGGCCATAGGTTTCTTCCTTGAGGTTCGGCACCTGGATGATTGCCGATACCCTGCCCTTGTTTGCCGTGTACGCCTTCATTTGCTCGAACCCTTTGCCTTCATGTTCGATTGGCCCCCAATACGGATTGAGCCAGACCACGAACAGGCATTCGGTAGGGAATTGGCTGGCGAGCTGGGCGAAGCCGCTTACCGTATCGAGCAGGGCTTGCCCGCCGGTCACGACCGTATGCACGACCAGTTCATGCCCCATGTCCTGGAGCAGCGCCGGCACCTGGTTGCTGATGAGGTAGTGCGACAGAGGCACGAACGAGCTGGCCCCGTTGTCGATGATTACATCATTCTCAGCGGTGGCGATCAGCTCAACCAGGGCGTCAAAGTTCCGCGTGTTGATTTCGTCACCATCCATGATGTTCAGCCGGCGCACGTTCAGGGCCTTGTAACCCTCGAACGTCGCATTGACCGGATCGGTATCAATGCAAAGGGGCGTCTGCCCTTTGCTTGCTTTGTATTGAGCAATAGCCGCCGCGATCATCGACTTGCCGACGCCGCCCTTGCCCTGCAAAACCATGTGAATCTTTGCCATTAGATTAAGTCCTCTTTCTTCGGAGATGCGTCAAATGTGAATCCGCCCACCGGGGGCGCTTCGCTTTTCTTCGGCTCGCTGGGAGCTTTCGGCGCGGCCTTCGATCCCGGCTTGCTTCCCCCCTTTCCTGTATCGGCCGGCTTCTCTTCGGCCGGCTTCACCTGGTCAGGGGGCGCTTGTTTGATATGCCGCTTCACATGCTTGAGGAAGGTTTCGTAGCGATACGCGATCTTCCCCGTTTCGTGAAGATGCTCCCAAATGGTCTTGAGCGCATAGCCCGCGTCCATTGCATCTTTCACGTCAGCACGCACGGCCAAGAACGCGACCACGTTCTTGTCTTGCCGGGGCCTCGAAGCCTCGCGCTTCTTTACCCACTCGGCCAACTGTTCGGTGTAGCTCTTAGCCATCGTCGTTGATCCATCGTCTTGCCCTCAGAACGCCAATTTAGCACCACTCAGACGCTGCACAAACCGCTACAAGTGCGCTGTTAGTGCGCTGCTGTCCTGCTGCTATCGGCCATTATAGGCTTGTTTTGCCGCTTTTCGCTATATCGTTGATGAAAGAAGCGCAGTTTTAGCGCGAAAACAGCGGTTAAATCGAAAGGGTTGGTGTACACTTTTCTTGGAGTTATGAACGCCGTAAGGCGGGCAGGATGTGTGAAGTTAGCTAACCGGCAAGCCGGTTATCTATCTTCACTTCCCCTTATTCGCACCTGGCGGTGCTCAACGGGAATCCTGCTCTGCGAGGCTGCCGGCTGCCGCCGGCTTTGAAGCGAGGAGCAACATGGAGACGAACGAGCAAGAGAACGAGAGCAGGAGAAAGCAGCACCTTCGGGTGCCGGTCTTTCCTGACGAGAAGGGGCTGATCGAAGAGAACGCCAGAGCCGCCGGCATGAGCGTTGCCCGCTTCCTTCGAGAAGTGGGGCAGGGTTACAAGGTGCAGGGCGTAACCGACTACGAGCGAGTGCGCGAGCTGGCCCGGATCAATGGCGATCTTGGCCGGCTTGGTGGCCTGCTGAAATTGTGGTTGACCGATGACGTGCGAACGGCGGCCTTCGGCGCTGAAACTGTTTATCGCTTGCTGGCCCGGATTGAAACGACTCAGGCGGAAATGGCCGAGGTTATGAAAACCATCGTCAGGCCGAGGGCTGACTGATGGCGTTTTTAGCGGCTAAAGGATCAAGGGGGCGGACATGATTGCCAAGCACGTCCCCATGCGAACGCTGGGCAAAAGCAACTTCGGGGAGCTGGCGAGCTACATCACCGATGCGCAAAGCAAGGATCACCGGCTGGGGCAGGTTCGGGTAACGAACTGCGAAGCGGCAACGCTGCCGGCGGCCATCGAAGAAGTCCTTGCCACGCAGCACATGAACACCCGCGCCAAGAGCGACAAGACCTATCACCTCATCGTCAGCTTTCGCGCAGGCGAACAGCCCGACGATGAAACCCTCAAGGCGATAGAAGAACGGATTTGCGCCGGGCTGGGTTATGGCGAACACCAGCGTGTTAGCGCCGTGCATAACGACACGGACAACCTGCACATTCACATTGCCATCAACAAGATTCATCCGAAGCGCGGAACGCTTCATGAACCTTATTACTCGCACCGCACCCTTTCCGACCTTTGCGAAACGCTCGAACGGGACTATGACCTGGAGCGCGACAACCACATGCCAAACCAAAGGGGGGCGGCGGCGAGGGCGGCCGACATGGAGCGGCATGCAGGCATTGAAAGCCTGGTTGGCTGGATCAAGCGGGAGTGCTTGGAGGAAATCCGGGGCGCGACGAGCTGGGCCGACTTGCACCAAGTCATGCGCGACAACGGGCTGGAGCTGCGAGAGCGCGGCAACGGCCTGGTTGTTGAGGCAAGCGACGGAACTACGGTCAAAGCCAGCACCCTTGCCCGCGACCTTTCCAAGCCGGCCCTAGAGGGTCGGCTTGGCCCCTTCGAGGCGTCAGCCGAGAGGAAGGCAGACAAACCAAAACGCAGCTATCAGAAAGCCCCGGTGCGGATGCGGATCGACACCACCGAGCTTTATGCGCGCTACAAGGATGAGCAAAAGAACCTGACAGCGGCGCGAGCCGAGGCGCTGAATAAGGCCCGGCGACGCAAGGATAGAGCTGTTGAGGACGCCAAGAGGGCGAACAGGCTGCGGCGAGCAACGATCAAGGTTGTTGATAGCAAGGGGGTCAGCAAAAAGATGCTGTATTCCCAGGCAAGCGCGGCGCTTAGGTCAAGCCTGGACTCCATCCATGCCGAATACACCAAAGAGCGCGAAAAGCTTTACCAGGGCTTCCAGCGGCGCACATGGGCCGACTGGCTCAAGGGCGAGGCCATGCAGGGCAACCCCGAGGCCCTTACCGCGCTTCGCGCCAGGGACGCCGCCAAGGGGTTGCAGGGGCATACCCTGACCGGCCAGGGCGAGGCGCACGGCAGCACGTCCCAGGAAATCGACAACATCACAAAGAAGGGCACGATCATCTATCGCGCTGGGCAAACAGCCGTGCGCGATGACGGGGACAAGCTCCAGGTTTCCAGGGAAAACGACCAGCGCGGCTTGCAAGCAGCGCTTCGCATGGCGGCCGAGCGTTACGGCAGCCGAATCACCGTGACCGGCGATGCCGAGTTCAAGGCCCGAATCATTCACGCGGCCGTTGACGGCCGCCTGTCCATCACCTTTGCCGATCCGGGCCTAGAGCGCCGGAGGCAAGAGCTTTTAACTCAGAAGGAGCAAGCAAATGTCAGAACCGACAGAGCCAACCAACGACATGAACGAGGACGATCTAATAGACGCGGCACTGGCCGCGCTGGATCAGGAGCCGTTACCAACAACAACACTGCCCGAGCCGGAGCAGGCCGAGCCGCACCAGGCGGCGACGGCCGACTTGCCGCCGGCAGCGGACTCGCCGGTAAGCCCGACGTTGGCCGCGTTGGAAGAAACCCGCCGCCCCAAAGCCAGCACCGTTTGCGAACGCTGTCCGCACTCGGTTTGGTTCAGCTCGCCGGCCGAAGTGAAGTGCTATTGCCGCGTGATGTTTCTCGTCACCTGGAGCAGCAAGGAACCCAACCAGATAACCAACTGCGACGGAATCTATTTGGGCCAGGAGTGAAACCGGAGGCGGCGGCCGCAGCGGAGAAATACATATCCGAACGCGAGTCGAAGCGCGCTAAAGGATTCGATATACCGAAACATTCCCGTTATACTGATGGAGCTGGCGGCCTCAGTTTTGCGGGCGTCAGGAACGTGGACGGCCAAACCTTGGCCCTTTTGAAGCGGGACGAAACGGTCATGGTGCTGCCCATCGACCAGGCAACGGCGCGGCGCTTGAGCAGGATTGCTGTAGGCGATCCGGTCAGCGTCACCCCGCGAGGCTCGATTAAAACGTCGAAAGGAAGGAGTAGATGAAAACAACTTTGAACAATGCCGTTGGCCCCCAGGTGCGGGCCAAGAAGCCGGCAAAAAACAAGCTGCTGCCGGCGCTTGGTGTGCTATCGCTGGGGGCTGGCCTGCAATCAGCCACGCAGTTCTTTGCGCACACATTCAACTATCAAGAGGTGCTAGGGCCTCATATCGGGCATTTCTATGCCCCTTGGTCGATCCTGCAATGGTCGGCCAAGTGGTATGCGCAGTATCCCGACGAGATTATGAGAGCGGGCGCGTTGGGCATGATGGTTTCCGCCGTTGGCCTGCTGGGCGTAGCCGTGGCAAAGGTGGTCACGTCCAACAGCTCCAAAGCAAATGAATACCTGCACGGTTCGGCGCGTTGGGCCGAGAAGAAGGATATTCAAGCCGCTGGCCTGCTGGGCCGGCCTCGCTCATTCCTGGAGGTTGTCAGCGGACGCGATGCGCCTTCACCAACCGGCGTCTATGTCGGTGGCTGGGAGGACAAGGAAGGCAATTTCTACTATCTGCGCCACAACGGCCCTGAACACGTTTTGACCTTTGCCCCGACTCGATCCGGTAAGGGTGTCGGCCTGGTAGTGCCGACACTGCTTTCATGGCCGGCAAGTTCCGTTGTCACCGACTTGAAAGGGGAGCTTTGGGCGCTAACGTCAGGATGGCGGAAGAAGCACGCCAAGAACAAAGTGCTGCGCTTCGAGCCGGCATCGACCAATGGCGGTGTCTGCTGGAATCCGCTGGATGAAATCCGCGTGGGCACGGAAAACGAAGTGGGCGACGTTCAGAACCTAGCCACCCTGATTGTCGATCCCGATGGTAAGGGCCTGGATTCTCACTGGCAGAAAACAGCCTTTGCACTGTTGACCGGCGTAATCCTGCATGCGGCTTACAAGGCTAAGAACGAAGGCGGAACGGCCACCCTGCCGGGCGTTGACGCCATGCTGGCCGACCCTAACCGGGATATTGGCGAACTATGGATGGAAATGGCGACCTACGGCCACGTCGAAGGTCGCAACCACCCGGCCATTGGCACGGCCGCACGCGACATGATGGATCGACCGGAGGAAGAGGCGGGTTCCGTTCTTTCCACAGCTAAATCCTATTTGGCCCTTTACCGTGACCCGGTAGTGGCCCGGAATGTCAGCAAGTCCGAGTTCCGCATCAAAGACCTGATGCACCGCGATGAGCCGGCAACCCTCTACATCGTCACGCAGCCGAATGACAAGGCGCGTTTGCGGCCCCTGGTGCGGGTCATGGTCAACATGATTGTGCGCCTGCTGGCCGACAAGATGGACTTCGAGAACGGCCGGCCGGTGGCTCATTACAAGCACCGCTTGCTGATGATGCTGGACGAGTTCCCCAGCCTTGGGAAGCTGGAGATTCTGCAAGAGTCGCTGGCTTTTGTCGCCGGCTATGGCATCAAGTGCTACCTCATCACTCAGGACTTGAACCAGCTCAAGAGCCGCGAAACCGGCTATGGCCCTGATGAAACGATCACGTCCAACTGCCATGTCCAGAACGCCTATCCGCCGAACCGTGTGGAGACGGCCGAGCACCTTTCGCGCCTGACAGGGCAAACCACCGTCATCAAGGAGCAGATCACGACCAGCGGCCGGCGCACGTCCGCGATGCTGGGTCAGGTATCCCGCACGATTCAGGAAGTGCAGCGGCCCTTGTTGACTCCAGACGAATGCTTGCGCATGCCAGGGCCGAAGAAGAACGACCGAGGCGAGATCGACGAAGCCGGCGACATGGTGATTTATGTTGCGGGTTATCCAGCCATCTACGGAAAACAGCCGCTCTACTTCAAAGACCCAATTTTCCAGGCGCGGGCCTCAATCTCGGCACCCAAGACAAGCGACCGCTTTACCGAGTTCCAGGAGGAAGGGGAGGGGATCACGATATGAACCGCATCCTTACGCGCATAGGGGCTGGTGTCGCCATCGCCGGGGTTTCTGCCCTAGTGCTGGCTGGCATGTTCTACGCGGCCGGCGGTCGCGTGAATACGACTAAGAGCATTCCTGTTGGCCTGTACTGGACGACAAGCGCCCAGGTCGAGAAGGGGGCCTATGTAATGTTCTGCCCGCCGAAGGTTGGCGTTTTCGATGACGCTAAGGAACGGGGCTACATCGGCGCGGGCATGTGCCCTGGTGGCTACGGCTACATGATGAAGCGCGTTTTAGCCGCTAAAGACGACCTGGTTTCGGTGGCTGATGACGGCGTGCGCGTGAATGGCGAGCTGCTGCCGCTCAGTACGCCGCGCCTGACTGATGGTGCCGGCCGTGAAATGCCGCGATACCAAGCGAGCGAATACACCCTTGGGGCCTCGGAGCTGCTGCTTATGTCAGACGTAAGCGGCACGTCCTTCGACGGCCGATATTACGGCCCGGTTCACCGGGCGCAAGTTCAGACCGTGATTCGTCCGGTTGTTACCTGGTAGGGGAGGAATATACCCATGAGACTTTTTATTGCAGAGAAGCCATCGGTGGCGAAAGCCATAGCGGCCGAGCTGGGAACCACTGGCAAGGGGGATGGATACATTGAGTGCGGTTCGGACAAGGTGACGTGGTGCTTCGGCCACATGCTGGAGCAGGCCGACCCCGACGAATACACCCCTGATGACGTTCCGCGTGGGCAAAGTGGCCGCAAGGTGTGGCGAGTCGATGAGCTGCCGATCATCCCTGATGCCTGGATTCTCAAGCCCAAGGATGACGCCAAGAAACAACTCAACATCATTGGGAAGCTGCTCAAGGAATCCGGCGAAGTCGTGAATGCTGGCGATCCAGATCGGGAAGGCTGCCTGCTGGTTGATGAGGTTCTGGAGCATTTCCGCTACAGCAAGCCAGTTCGGCGTTTTTGGGTTTCTGCACAGGATTCCGTTTCTGTTCGCCGGGGCCTGGATGCCCTCAAGAGCAACGCTGACTATCGGGGCTGGTCGGACGCTGCACGCGGACGGCAGCGGGCCGACTGGCTGATAGGCATGAACCTATCCAGAGCTTACACCCTGCGCGCCCAGCGGGGCGGCTCTCGGGCACTGCTGACCGTGGGCCGAGTACAAACGCCCACCCTCGCCCTGGTTGTCGGCCGTGATAAGGACATTGAGGGGTTCAAGCCGGTGCCCTATCACACGATCCGAGCCGAAATTCAGCATGCCGGCGGTTCCTTCATGGCTGGATGGAAGGCAAAGGAGGATCAAGCGGGCCTCGATCCAGAAGGCCGGCTTGTTGATACCGCCGTTGCCAATGCCATTGTGGAGAAGGTCACAGGCAAGGCCGGCGAGCTGGCCGAGTACAAGCAAGAAGCCAAGAAGCAGAATCAACCGCTGGCGTTTGCCCTGTCAGACATTACCGCCTTGGCCTCTTCACGCTTCGGATACAGCGCCGAGGACGTGCTAAATGCCTGCCAATCGCTCTATGAAACGCACAAGCTGACCTCTTACCCGCGAACCGACTGCGCCTATCTCCCGGAGTCCCAACACGCGGACGCGCCCCGCGTCCTGGAAGCTGTCCGCCAGGTGAATCCCGAGCTGGCCGCGATCATCGACGGCGGCGATCCGCGCATCAAATCCCCGACCTGGAACGACAAGAAGATAACGGCTCACCACGGAATCATTCCGACCATGCACAAAGGCAGCACGGCCGGCTTGAACGATAAGGAGCGCAACATTTACGGCCTGATTGTTCGGGCATACATCGCGCAGTTCTACCCGGTGCATGAATACATGCACACCACTGTTGCGGCGAACATCGAGGGCGAAACCTTCGCGGCGAGCGGCAAGGTTGTTACCAAGAACGGCTGGCGTGACGTGTACGAAACGGCCGACGAGGACGACGAGAAGGACGCGGAAGAAGGGGGCAACCAACGCTTGCCGGCCATGAAGCGGAATGATTCCGTGACTTGCGCGCAAGCCACCAGGAAGGACGCCAAGACGAAGCCGCCGGCCCGGTTCACCGAGGGCACGCTTATTCGCGCAATGGAGAACATTCACAAATATGTGACCGACTCGGAGCACAAGAAGCTGCTACGCGACGGCGACGGCATCGGCACTTCTGCAACCCGCGCTTCCATCATTTCCGAACTGAAACGCCGCGAGTTCCTGGAGGTGAAGGGTAAGCACATCGTTAGCACGACGCTGGGCCGCAGCATGATTGCCGCCCTGCCCGAAGTCGTGAAAAGCCCGGTTCTCACCGCGCTTTATGAACGCATGTTGAAAAGCATCGAGCAGGGTAGCGCCGAGCTGGGGGCTTTCATTGCGAAGCAAGAGGCTTTCATTCGTGACCAGGTGGCGAAGGCCAACGATGGAGCCGTGAGCATTGCCGGCGGCAAAGAGGCAACCCCTGTTTCCAGTCTGCACAAGTGCATGGCCTGCGGTGCTGGCTTGTCCCGCCGGCCGAGCAAGAAGAAAGGTCATTTCTGGTGGGGATGCAGCAATTACCCGACCTGCAAACAGACTTATCCCGACATCAAGGGGCGGCCCGACTACAGCAAGGGCCGTAACGAACCCGCATCCGAGTAAACCGAGATTTTCCAACAAGGAGCTATGACCATGAGCAACGAAACCATGAACCACGAAACCAACGACAACATGGCCGACCTGGTGCCGGCTGGCGATGCGATCAGCGATAAGCTGGCCGACGCGCTGACGCCGGGCTATCAAGCCGAGTTCGACCCGGACGAGGCCGAGCGGGCAGGGGCCTTCATCGAGGACGCATTGACCGAGCAAGACGCCGCCGAGAGCGGCGACGACTTGGCCGACCTGGACGCGGCACTTGAACCCGCGTTCCTGGACGATGACGGCCCGAGCAACGACTTGCCGCCCGTCCCGACCACAACCAATGCGCGGGAGCTGTACGGGCTGCGCGACGGTGAAACGGTCGCGGACGCCATTGCGCGGCGCGATCAATCCGCCGAGGGCTAAGGTATGGCCCTGACCAAGACCGAGGCCCAAGACCTGACCCGACGCTTTGTGCGCGACTATCCGGGGGCGTTGGCGCTGGCTTACAGGTTCCGCCAGAACACGGCGGAACTGTATGGCAGCCGCGCCGATGAAGTCCCGGCGAGCATGAAAGGCGGATACGTTCCGAAGGAAACGACCCACAACGGCCGTACCTACCAGGGGCGCATCGACATTCCCCTGGAGAACTTGCGCGATCCCCGCGATTTGCTGGTGACGTTGCGGCACGAGGTTCTTGGTCATTACGGGGCCAACACCTTCGCACCCGACGAAAAGCGGGCATTGCTGGATGGTTTGGTTGCCGCTCGCAACGAGCCGGGCATCAAGCCACTTTGGGAAAGCATCGACCGCCGCTATAGCGACCGCTCGCTGGACGTTCGCGCCGAGGAAGTCTTTGCCCTGCACTGCGAAGGCGTTGCCCCGATCCACCACGTCAACGATGCCCAGGCCGCCGAGCGTGGCCGGCAATCATTCCTGGAAACCTGCATCGACCGCGCCCGCCCCATGCAGGCCGCCGACCTGAACAGCATTGCTTGCATGGTCGCGCAAGGCTTGCACGACCGAACCCGGACGCAGCAGACGTTTCCGCAGATCAACGAGCTACAACGAAGGGACGAAACAATGGAGCCAAAAAAACCGTTTCATGAAGTAGTGGCCGAAAAGCTGATTGAACAGCTCAAGGCGGGCACTGCACCGTGGCAAAAGCCCTGGAGTCCGGGCGAGCCGAACGCTTACCTGCCAATGAACCCGACTACAGGCAAGCGTTACAAGGGTATCAACGCCATTCACTTGATGGCCCAGGGGCGCAGTGATGCGCGCTGGATGACCTACAAGCAGGCGGCGGCCGAAGGTGCCCAGGTGCGCAAGGGCGAGAAGGGAACCCCCGTTCAATACTGGAAGTTCAGCGAAGAGCAAACAAAGCTCGATGACCAGGGCAAGCCGGTACTGGATGGAGAGGGGAAGCCCGTCAAGGAAAACGTCATGCTGGAGCGGCCGCGAGTGTTCTTCGCAACCGTGTTCAACGCCGAACAGATCGACGGCTTGCCACCGATCCAGCAAAAGACAGAACAGCAATGGGATGCCGTGGAGCGAGCCGAGCACATACTGAACGCATCGGGGGCAAAGATTACCCACGCTGCCGGCGACCGTGCTTTCTACCGGCCTTCGACCGATAGCATCACCATGCCGGAGCGCGGTCAGTTCGAGTCGGCAGACCGTTACTATGCAACGGCTCTTCATGAGCTGGGCCATTGGACGGGCCACCCCTCACGGCTCGACCGTGACCTGTCGCATCCGTTTGGATCAGAAGGGTACGCCAAGGAGGAATTGCGCGCTGAAATCGCGTCGATGATCTTGGGCGATGAGCTGGGCATCGGCCACGATCCGGGGCAGCACGTCGCCTATGTCGGTTCCTGGATCAAAGCCTTGCAGGACGATCCCCTGGAGGTTTTCCGCGCGTCGGCGGACGCAGAGAAAATCCACGACTATGTGCTGGCCTTCGAGCAGAAGCAGGTTCAGGAACAGACCCAGCAGCAGACCCAGCAGCCGGAAGCCTTCATTGACAGCATCGGCATGCTGCGCCGCTGGGATACCGCCGACCCCATGCCGGGAGACTGGCAGGGCATCGCCAAGAGCACGACAGACACGTTTTTCTATGTCGGCCGTGAGGGTGAAGAGCGGACATTCACCGCCTTGAAGGCGGAAAACTTCGAGCAGGCCCAGCAGGAAGCCGCGATTGTCGAGGCACTGGCCGTAGACATTCGGGAAGTCCTCAACAACCCGGACGTGACTTTCAGCCACTTCGAGGCATTCCAGGGCGACACCCTGGAGCAAGCCTTGCGGGATCGAGGGCTTACTACTGTGGGCAGCGTCACCGGGCACGACCCCGGCAGCTTTTCAGAAACGGCGTGGACACGTCTTTCCCCGGTTTTTGGGATCACTCCCGATCATGAGGATATGGGCAATCCGTACCTGGAGCGCAAAGGGCTGGCACAAGAGTTCATGTTAAAGGCCGAGCAGCTTCACCAGGCCCTTCAACAAGGACAGGAGGCAAGCATGCAGCTCCCCGAACAACAAGCCGCCGAACAGCTCCCGGCCGTAGCTGAGGCGTGGACACTTGGACACCTTGAGCGGGGCACCTTGGCCCGCGCCCTGGATGGTGCGAACCAGGATCAGATCGAGAAGGTTTCGGCCGTGCTTGATGCAATGCAGCCCCTTAACACGCAAAACGACTTCTGGACACGGCACGAATTACCCCAGGATGTGGATGCACTGGAAAGCAAGCTGCAACAGGCTGGCGACTTCCTGGAGCGGCGCGGCCTCGATGCGGCCGTGGCCGAGGCCCGAACCGCTGGCGATTACGAGAGCATGGACAAGGCAGCCAGCGAGGCGCTTGGCTTCACCTTGCCCCACGACTGGAACGGTAACGTCCAGGTGCAAGGCAACGTCACTGTCATGATTGACGGGAAAGAGCACGTCGAACCAGCCGCCGCCCTTGGCGTTGAACCTACTTTTTGGGGCGTATATGCGCAGCTCGAAGATGGGCGGCATGACTGGCTTGCTGACTTCAACAACCAGGAGCAAGCCGAAGAGCTGGCCGAGCGGCTGGGCCTCATCGACGCCAATTCCGAGAAGAACGAGCACGAGAAGGCCGCCAAGCTGGCCCGCGTCCAGGAAGAGCGCGTGCGGCGCGACCCCAGCAGTACGGATGAGGACATTTCAGCAGCTAAAGAGGCGCGCAAGGCGGCCGAGGCAACGGCCATGCTGGCCGAGTCCGAAACACAGCGCCGTAGTGCGGAGAGGGAACGGGACGAGCGCGACCGGCAGCAGGCAGCACAGCAGCAAAAAACCGAGCGAACTTATATCAATGTCCCTTACCGCGAAAAGAACGAGGCGAAGGAGCTGGGGGCGCGTTGGGATCGTCAGCAACAGTCCTGGTATGTACCGGGCAACCTAGATGCAGGCCCGTTTGCGAAATGGGTTCAGGGGGCCGCTACAGCGGCCACAGAGGGACGCCAGGAGGAACAGAAGGGGCAGCAGCAGGGCGAGGCGCAATCGACCCAGCAGCGCACCTATCTGGCCGTTCCGTATGGCGAGCGGGGCGCAGCCAAGGCGGCCGGCGCTATGTGGGACAAGGCGGCCAAGTCCTGGTATGCAGGCCCCAAAGCCGACATGGAACGACTGCAACGCTGGATGCCCGATAACGTGCGCTCAGAGCAAGGCCCGGCCATGTCGCCGCGTGAAGAGTTTGCCGAGGCGTTGCGCTCTATCGGATGCGTTGTCAGTGGCGAGCACCCCATCATGGACGGCAAGAAGCACCGGATCGGTGTCGAGGGCGACAAGAAGGGCGAAAAGGCGGGGTTCTATGTTGGGCACCTGGACGGCCACCCGGCCGGCTACATCAAGAACAACCGCACTGGCATTGATATGAAATGGAAGTCCAAAGGCTACGCGCTTGACCCGGCCGAGAAAGCGAAGCTCCAGGCCGAGGCCGCCGCGAAGCTGGCCGAACGGGCAGCAGAGCAAGAGCGAGTCCAGGAGGCAACCGCGCAGCGTGTCACGCGGCAAACGGCCGGGCTTCAAGCCATCGAGCAGCCGACGCCTTACCTGAATGCCAAGGGTGTCCAGGTACATGCTGGCGTTCTTACCGACAAGGAAGGGCAGAAAACCTATATCCCGGCGTTCGATGCCGGCGGCAAGCAGTGGACTATGCAGTACATCCAGGAGGACGGCACCAAGCGGTTCGCCAAGGACAGCAAGAAGGAAGGATGCTTCCACCCGGTGGGGGGTATGGATGCGGTGGCGGCCGCGCCGGCCCTGATCGTGGCCGAGGGTTACGCGACTGCCGCA
>WPCK01381082.1_pt1 | contig 42712 bp, 48 predicted proteins | sample 5399851 | NCBI WGS metagenome assembly WPCK01 (sample SAMN12869471, study PRJNA574797) | sludge metagenome | isolation source: wastewater treatment of pH11 | place: China:Beijing | collected 2019-05-20
CACGTGGCCGCCTGCATTGCCGAGGTCAAAGGGATCCCGGTGGAGGCGGTGGCCGAGGTTCCCGACGGGCCGCCGGTACGCTTCCGCTGGCGCCGTGCCCTCTACCGTATCGCCCGCGCCGAGGGACCCGAAAGGCTCGCCCCGGAGTGGTGGCGCGGCGACGCCGGCCGCACCCGCGACTACTACCGCGTCGAGGACGAGACCGGCCGGCGCTGGTGGCTGTGCCGCCACGGGCTCTATGGCGAGACAGCCGAGCCGCGCTGGTATCTGCAGGGAGCTTTCGCGTGAGCTACGCCGACTGCGCCGTGCAGTCGAAGGTCTCCTTCCTGCGCGGCGCCTCGCATCCGGAAGAACTGGCCGTCATGGCAAAGCGGCTCGGGCTCGCCGCGCTTGGGCTTGCCGACCGCAATTCGGTCGCCGGCGTCGTGCGCGCCCATCAGGCGGCAAAGGAGGCGCATCTCGCCTTCCATCCGGGCGCACGGCTCGTCTTTGCCGACGATACGCCGCCCGTGCTCGCCTATCCGCGCGACCGCGCCGGCTGGGGCCGGCTCTGCCGCCTGCTCACCGCGGCCAACATGCGCGGCAAGAAGGGCACACCCAAACTGCTGCTGTCCGATCTGCTCGAATGGGGCGAGGGCCTGTCGCTTGCCGCCCTTCCCGGGCGCGGCGATACTACGGAGCGCGATGTCATTAGCCGGCTAGTCGATCGCTTCGACTCCGCCATTCGTCTTGCTGCTTTCCTGGATCACGGCGGGGCGCCGCGTGCCGCGCTCGCCCGCCGCGCCGCGCTGGCCGAAAGCCTGGGCCTGAAGCTGATGGCCGTCGGCGAGGTGCTCTATCACGATGCGGAACGCCGGCCGCTCGCCGATCTCGTCACCGCCATCCGCCTGCATGTGCCGCTTGCCGAAGCCGGTGGCCGCCTCGGCGCCAATGCCGAACGCCGCCTCAAGCCGGCGGACGAGATGGCGCGCCTGTTCCGCCGTTTTCCCGATGCTGTCGACGAGACGCTGCGCTTTGCTGGCGAATTGTCGTTTTCGCTGGAGGAACTGCGCTACCAGTATCCGGAAGAGAACCTTGCCGGCGCCGCCACGCCGCAGGAGGCGCTGGAGCATCTCGCATCCGAAGGCGCGGCGAAACGCTATCCCGCCGGCGTGCCGCCGAAAGTCGCCGAGCAGATCCGCCACGAACTCGCCATCGTCGCGGAACTGGCCTACGCGCCTTATTTTATCACCGTCTGGGACATTGTCCGCTTTGCCCGCTCGAAGGGTATCCTGTGCCAGGGCCGCGGCTCGGCCGCCAATTCGGCCGTCTGTTACGTCATCGGCATCACCGAGGTCGACCCGATGCTCGGCGACCTGCTGTTTGAACGTTTCATCTCGCCGGAACGCCGGGAACCGCCCGACATCGATGTCGATTTCGAGCACGAGCGCCGCGAGGAGGTGATCCAGTACATCTACGAGAAGTACGGGCGCGACCATGCCGGGCTGGCAGCGACCGTCATCACCTATCGTGCCCGTTCCGCCGCGCGCGAGACGGCCAAGGCCTTCGGCCTGTCGTCCGACGTGATGGCGGCGCTGTCGGGTTCCGTCTGGGGCTGGTCGGCCTCCGACATCGGCGAGCGCGAAGCGCGTGCCGCCGGTCTCGATCCCGCCGGCGAGACGACCGGGCGCGTTTTCGACAGCGTCAACGCCCTCATCGGCTTTCCGCGCCATCTCTCCCAGCATGTCGGCGGCTTCGTCATCACCCGCGACCGCCTCGACGAGGTGGTGCCCGTCAGTCCCGCGGCGATGGAGGGCCGCAGCGTCGTCGAATGGGACAAGGACGACCTCGATGCGCTTGGCATTCTCAAGATCGATATCCTGGCGCTCGGCATGCTCTCCTGCCTACGCCGCGGGTTCGACCTGCTTCGCGACCACTACGGCCTGTCGCTGTCGCTCGCCACCATTCCGAAGGAGGAGGGGGAGGTCTACGACATGGTCTGCCGCGCCGACACCATCGGCGTCTTCCAGATCGAGAGCCGGGCGCAGATGACCATGCTGCCGCGGCTGAAACCCCGGAACTTCTACGATCTCGTCATCGAGGTGGCGATCGTCCGCCCCGGGCCGATCCAGGGCGACATGGTTCATCCCTATCTGCGCCGTCGCCAGGGCAAGGAGCCGGTTTCATTTCCGAGCCGCCAACTCGAACAGGTGCTGGGCAAGACGCTGGGCGTGCCGCTGTTCCAGGAGCAGGCGATGAAGATCGCCATCGTCGCCGCCGGTTTCACGCCCGGGGAGGCTGACCGGCTGCGCCGCGCTATGGCCACCTTCCGCCGAGTCGGCACCATCCACACCTTCCAGACCAAGATGATCGAGGGCATGGCGGCGCGCGGCTACGACCGCGATTTCGCCGAGCGCTGCTTCCGCCAGATCGAGGGCTTTGGCGAATACGGCTTTCCCGAAAGCCACGCGGCGTCCTTCGCCCTGCTCGTCTATGCCTCGGCCTGGATGAAGTGCCATTACCCGGATGTCTTCTGCGCCGCGATCGTCAACTCGCAGCCCATGGGCTTCTACGCCCCGGGGCAGCTGGTGCGCGATGCCGCCGAGCACGGCGTGGAGATGCACCCGGTCGACGTCAATTTTTCCGATTGGGACCTGACGCTGGAGCCGCCCGGCGGCGATGCGGGTGCGCGCCTGCATGAACGCCATCGCTCGCAGGCTGGCGCCTTGCGCTCGACCCATGCGGTGCGTCTCGGTTTCCGTCAGGTCAAGGGCCTGGCCGAGGCTGACATGGTGCGGCTGGTGGCCTTGCGCGGCCGCGGCTATGATTCCGTGCGCGAGCTGTGGCTGCGCTCGGGCCTTGCCGCATCCGTCATCCGCCGCCTGGCCGAGGCGGACGCCTTCCGCTCGCTCGGGCTCGACCGCCGCGATGCGCTATGGGCGGCGATGGCGCTCGATCCCGATGGCGCGGCCGAACGTTTGCCACTGTTCGATCGCGCAGGGACGCAGCTTGCCGATTTCGAGCCGGAAACGCACCTGCCGCCGATGACGCCCGGCGAGCATGTCGTGCACGACTACCGGGCGCTGTCGCTGTCGCTGAAGGCGCATCCGCTCGCCTTCCTGCGCCAGCGCCTGGCACAGACGGGGGTCATGGCATCGGCGGCGTTGCCGGGCGTCGCCAATGGCCGCCGTGTCACCGTCGCCGGTCTGGTGCTGGTGCGCCAGCGGCCGGGTTCGGCCAAGGGGGTCATCTTCATGACGCTGGAGGACGAGACCGCCGTCGCCAATGTCATCGTCTGGCCGAAAATGTTCGAGCGCTACCGCGCCATCGTGCTCGGCGCCCGGCTGATTCGTGTCACCGGCAGGCTGCAATCGGAATCAGGCGTCATCCATATCGTCGCCGAACGTGTCGAGGACCTTTCGCCCTGGCTTTCGGCGCTGGCCGACGGCGCCGCGCCGCAGGCGCTCGCCAACGCTGACGAGGTCCGAAGGCCGGTCATCGAATTGCGCGAGAAGCTCGGGCCGCGCTCGCGCCTGAAGGCGCTGGCGAAGGAAGAGCCACAATTGCTCGAGGATGTCGAACGCTTCGCCAAGACGGCTCGCGCCGTCATGCCGCGTGGGCGAAATTTTCACTGATCCGTCAGGCCGTGCCCGAGTCTTCGGGCAGGCGGCGCGCTTCCGACGGCAGCATGATCGGGATGCCGTCGCGTACCGGATAGGCAAGGCGCGCGGCCCGCGACACGAGTTCGGAATGCTCCGCGTCGAATTCCAGCACCGTATGCGTCAGCGGACAGACCAGCATTTCCAGCATGGTGGTATCGATGCCGCCCTTGGCGCGCCCGCTCATTGCAGCGTGTTCCCGCCGTCGCCATCCTCGCGCGCCAGTGCGATCTCGGTCAGCGCCACCAGCGTTTCCGCGCGGGTTTTGAGGTCGGGCGCTTCCAGCAGGGCCTGCTTTTCCGCTGGTCCGTAAGGTGCCATCATCGACAGCGCATTGACCAGTGTTCCGTTTTCCGCCTTGGCGACGCTTTCCCAATCGGCTTCCATGCCGTGCGCCTCGAGATAATCGCGGAAAGCCTTGAGCAGCGCCTCGCGATCGACATTCTCGCCTCCCGCACTTTCAGCAAGATCCTCGGCAAAGACCGCGAAGCGGCAACGCCGGTAGGGCGCGCGGCTTGCGACCTCCTCGAACACGCGGAAGCGCGCAATGCCATGAAGCGCGATGAGCATGCGTCCGTCACCGGCTTCATTCCACGCCACGATCCGTCCGAGGCAGCCAATCGGCGCGAGCTCGGGCTCGCCATCGGTGCGAACCGCGCCGTCGAGGCGAGGCTGGATCATGCCGATGACCTTGTCGCCGGCCATCGCATCCTCGACCATCTGCAGGTAGCGCGGTTCGAAGATGTTGAGCGGCATTCTCCCGCCGGGCAGCAGCAGTGCGCCGGCAAGCGGAAACACCGGCACGATGTCCGGCAGCTCGCGCGGCTGCGTGTACTGGACGTTGCCGGCTTGCATCGGCGCTTCACCTAGGAAAACAGCAGCGACGACAATTTGCGCCGCGCCGCGAGTGTTGTCTCGTCGGTCGGCCCCCAGGCCTCGAAGAATTTCAGCAATTGCCCGCGCGCGGCCGCTTCGTTCCAGGTGCGATCGGCCTTGACGATGGCGAGCAGGCTTTCGGCGGCCTGATCGCGCATGCCGCGGGCGTTTTGCATCAAGGCAAGGTCGTAACGGGCCTGCAGGTCTTTCGGATTGGCAATGACCTTGGCTTCGGCTTCGGCAAAATCGCCGAGGCCGGAAACCTGCTTCTCCAGTTCGATCCGCGCCAGCAGCGCCACGACGGACGCCTGATTGCGCTTGTCGGAGGGAATTCGGTCGAGAATCGCTGCCGCACCATCTGAATCACCGGAATCAAGGAGCAAGCCCGCCAGACCGGTGAGCGCTTCGATCTTGCCGGGCTCCTGTTCGAGAATCGCTTCATAGATGTCCTTGGCCGTCGCGGCGTTTCCCTCTTCGGCCGCCTTTGCTGCTTCCTCCAGCGCTTCGGCAAACACATCCGGACGGGCTCCGCCCTTGGCAACACGGTCGATAAAGGTACGAATCTGGCTTTCAGGGATGGCGCCCATGAAACCATCGACCGGCTGTCCGCCGACAAAGGCGATGACCGCCGGAATCGACTGGATGCCAAGCTGGCCCGGGATCGAGGGATGATCGTCGATATTCATCTTGACCAACTTCACCCGGCCGTTCGATTCCTTGACCACGCGTTCCAGCGCCGGCGCAAGCTGACGGCAAGGTCCGCACCACGGCGCCCAGAAATCCACCAGCACCGGCTGGTTTTTCGATTCCTGGATAACGTCGGCGGCGAAGCCCTGCGTCGTCGTGTCCTTGACGAGCGCGCCCTGCGCCGGCGGTTCGGCACCGGAATTGAGCGAAACATTGTAGGCGGCACCCGGCTGGGCATAGGGATTGGAGGGATTGCTCATGGGATTCCCCAATAAATTCCGTTTCATTGCGGCTGTTGCCCCACAATGTGGCAATCAGGCCGATACTTTCAAGACACGCGGCTCATGCCCGGTCGCCCGCACGAAGCGCAACAGGTCGTCGCGGCCGATGGCTGTCGTGCGGTCGTTCACCAGCGGATGCGCATTGATGACGTCGTGAGCGAGCAGCGGCTCATCGAACACCATAGTTACCGCATGGCTTCGGTCATTGATGAGGCCAAGGGGGGTGACCGCGCCGGGCACCACGCCGAGATGGGCCATCAACTGCTCGGCATTGCAGAAGGAAACGCGGCCCGAAGCGCCAATCAGCGTGTGGATCGTTTTCAGATCGACGGTCGCGTCCTCCTCGAGGGTGATGAGGAACAACGCCCCCTTCTTGTCCTTGACGAATAGGTTCTTGATGTGTCCGCCGGCAATCTCGCCACGCAGCTTCTGCGAATCGGCCACGGTATGAAGCGGCGGATGGCAGACAGTGGTTGTCCTGATCGAGAGGGAATCGAGCAGCGACATCAATTCTTCAAACGAGGCGGGCATGGCGGGCTCTCCGGGTTTCGCCCGTGTAGCACGCGACCGGCTTGAGGCAACCGTTCGGCACGCGGTTTTTCCCTGTTGCAATCGCAAGGGCCTTGCGCCATATAGCGCCGGTCGCGGCCGGTCCGGCCGCTCGAGCGGGTGTAGCTCAGGGGTAGAGCACAACCTTGCCAAGGTTGGGGTCGAGGGTTCGAATCCCTTCGCCCGCTCCAGTTTCCCCAACATCGCTGCCGGCCACGCTGATGCGCTCGCATCGGCTGGCGGCGCATGCCATGATGACGGCGAGCGACACCATGCAGATCAAGGCAGGCGAAATCGACGGATGGCTGAAGCGTCCCGATCGCAGGATCGTGGGCGTGCTTGTCTATGGGCCGGACCGCGGCCTTGTGGCCGAGCGCGGCCGCGCCTTCGCCCAGGCCTGCGGTGTGCCCTTGGACGATCCGTTCAGCGTCATCCGCCTTCAGGCTAGTGAGATCGACGCCGATCCCGGTCGCCTGCTTGGCGAACTGCGCACCGTCGCCATGTTTGCTGCCCGCCGGCTCGTCTGGGTTCGCGACGCCGGCGCCCAGAAGGAACTCGTCGAGGCGTTGGCGACGGTGGAAGCCGGCGATGCCGATGCGATCCTGCTGATCGAGGCAGGCGATCTCCGCAAGTCCTCGACGCTGCGGTCAACCGCCGAAGGCGGACGGCAGATTGCGGCGTTGCCCTGCTATGCCGACGATTCGCGCAGTCTCGACGCCCTCATCGACGCCGAATGCGCCGCTGCCGGCAAGGCGCTGACGCTGGATGCGCGCACCGCGCTGCGCTCGCGGCTCGGCGGGGACCGGCTGGCCTCGCGAGGTGAAATCGAGAAACTCCTGCTCTACGTCGGAGACGCGTCGCGTATCGAGGCCGAGGACGTCGAGGCGATTATAGGGGACGCGTCGGCGCAGTCTGTCGATGCGGTGGTTGATTCGGTCCTCGCCGGCGACGTCGCCGGTTTCGACCGCGCCTTTTCCAAGGCGGTTCTGGCCGGGCAACACCCTTTTGTGGCCTTGTCGGCGATGATGCGGCAACTCCAGACGCTTTCTCTGATGCGCGCTTCGATGGATCGCGATGGAAAGACCGCCTCCGCGGCGGTGTCCGCGGCGCGTCCGCCCGTCTTCTTTGCCCGCAAGGGTCTCGTCGAATCGGCCCTTCAGCGGGCCAGTGGCAACGCCCTCGCCGCGGGGCTAGACCGGCTTCAGGCTGCGGTTCTGGCGACCCGGCGCTATCCGGAGATCACAGACGAGCACGCCAGGCTCGCCCTCCTGGTTCTGACGCTCGATTTCAGACCGAAATCACGTTGAACGGTAGTGATTAGCCGGCTAATCGACGGCAGATTTCGTCCAGCTGTTCAAGGGTTTTATAGCGGATGTGCATTGAACCCGAAGCGCCTGCGTGATCGATCCTGATGTCCAGGCCGGTCACATCGCTGAGGCGCCTTTCCAGCGCCTGCGTGTCGGCATCCTTCGACCCAGAACCCCGTGCCGGGCGACCTGCTGTTTCACGTGAATCCGATTCGGGCGCCTGAGCCAGCGCCTCGGCCTGACGAACCGAAAGCCCGCCGGCAACGATCTTCTTCGCGATCGCCACCGGATTGCTGGCTGTAACCAGCGTTCGTGCGTGTCCGGCGGAAAGTGAACCGTCCTCGAGCATGTCGAGCACGGGGCGTGGCAACTTCAGGAGCCTCAGTGTATTGGCCACATGGCTGCGGCTTTTTCCGACAACATTGGCAAGATCGTTCTGGGAATAGCCGTGGTGGTCGACCAATTGCTGGTAGCCCGCCGCTTCTTCGACGGGGTTGAGGTCGGCGCGCTGGACGTTTTCGACGATCGCGATTTCCAGTGCAGCCCGGTCATCCATCTCGCGGATGAGGACCGGCAAGACGGTGAGCCCGGCGCGCTGCGCCGCGCGCCAGCGCCGTTCGCCCGCAATGATCTCGAAATGTCCGCTTCGCCCCGGAGCGGAGCGAACCACCACCGGCTGCACGACACCGTGCTGACGGATGGATTGTGCCAATTCTTCCAGTTCCTTCTCGTCAAACCGGCGACGAGGATTGCGTGGGTTCGGTTCGACCAGCTCGATGGGAGCCTCGCGGTCCGCACGCGGAACCGTTGCCGGCGCGGGTCTGTCGATATCGCCGATCAGGGCGGCAAGTCCGCGCCCAAGCCGCTTGCGGGAATTGTCTTCGTTCATGTCTCGCTCCGACGCTTTGTTCGTTTCAGGCCGCGCGCAGGCGTCGTTCGCGCCGGATCACTTCCGAAGCCAGTTGCAGATACGCCTGACTCCCCGTGCACTTCAGGTCATACAACAGCGCGGGTTTCCCATGCGACGGCGCCTCTGAAATACGGACGTTGCGCGGGATGATGGTTTCATAGACGGCAGCGCCCATATGCGCCCGCACATCGTCGACCACCTGATTCGCCAGATTGTTGCGCCCATCGTACATCGTCAGCACGATACCCTGGATCGTCAATTCGGGATTGAGGGCTTCCCGCACCTGCCCGATCGTCTCGAGGAGCTGGCTGAGCCCTTCCAGGGCGAAGAATTCGCACTGCAGCGGCACCAGCACGGAATGGGCCGCCGCCAGTGCATTCAGTGTCAGCAGATTCAGCGATGGCGGACAGTCGATCAGCACATAGGTGAAGTCGTCGGCCGAGGCTTCCCGTAGTGCCTGCCGGAGCCGCGTCGCGCGATCCGGCCGGTTGGAAATCTCCATTTCAACGCCGAGCAGGTCCAGCGTCGACGGTACGAGCCAGAGATCGGGAACCGCGGTCGCCATGGCCGCTTCCTTCACCGTCGCCTCGCCAAGGAGCACGTCATAGGAAGAGCGCTTGCGATCCTGACGATGAATGCCGACGCCGGTCGAGGCATTGCCTTGCGGGTCGAGATCGACAATCAACACCCGCTCGCCGATGGCCGCGAGCGCCGTAGCCAGATTGATCGCCGTTGTCGTTTTTCCAACGCCGCCCTTCTGGTTGGCGATGGTGATAATGCGCTGCGTCATGTTCCGTTCCGTTACGACGGCCGCTCCGCGGATTCCGCACCCGTCGCCTGGTCTTTCCTTCGACCGGAGACATCGAGAATGACGCTTTCCGCATCGACCGCACTCGGCCTAGATACCAGAACATAACGCTCCGCGCGCGGGCTTTCTTCGATTTCCCGGCGCCATTCCCGGCCCTTGTGGAAAAGTCCTCGTGCGCCGCCTTCAAGCCATGGTTCAGCCAGTTCAAGCAGGACTTCAAGCGGCGCCAGCGCTCGCGCGGTCACGATTTCAGGCATACCGACTCCCATTCGCACGGCATCCTCGATCCGAATGGCATGCACTTTCGCAGGTGCTCCGGCCCGCGCCAGGACCGCGGTCAGAAAAGACGCCTTTTTTCGGTTTGATTCGACCAGATCCACATGCGCTCCCGGACGGTCTTTCAGCAGGATCGCCACGACGGCGCCGGGAAAGCCGCCTCCGGATCCAAGGTCAAGCCATCGGGTAGCAAGAGGCGCGAGCGGAAGCAGTTGGGCCGAATCAAGCACATGACGCTCGAACATTGTTTCGACGGTCGATGGCGCGATCAGGTTGATCTGTTTCGCCCAGCGATCGAACTCGCGAACAAAGACCAGAAGTGAATCCCATGTTTCACGTGAAACGGGTCCGACAATGCGCTCCAGCGCCTCTCGGCTCTCCGGCGTCATGCGGCGTCCGATCCCTGTCGATGCAGCTGGATTTGCGCCAAAACCAATGCCAGAGCCGCCGGCGTCATCCCGTCGATACGGCCCGCTTCAACAAGGTTTCTTGGTCGCTGAGCGAGCAGTTTCGAACGCAGTTCGTTCGATAGGCCTTTCATGGCCCCGTAATCGACGGTGGAAGGAATCTCCGCTTTCTCCTCACGGCGCAGATTGTCCATGCTGGATTTTTGCCGATCCAGGTAGACCGCATATTTCGCGTCCGTTTCCACCACTTCGCGCGCCTTCGCGCTATAAGCCGCAAGGTCCGGCCATAACTCTGACAACCGCTCCAGGTCATGATCGGGATAACTCAACAGCTCGAGCCCGTTCCGCCGGTTTCCGTCCAGATTGACCGTAAGTCCGGCACGCCGCGCCTCGCTCGGTGATACCTCGATGTCATTCAACCGTTCCGTAAGCGATTCAATCTCGGCCCGGAATCCATGGAATTTGGACGCGCGCTCCCGCCCAACCAAACCCAGTTCCAACCCTTTGTCCGTCAGGCGCAAATCCGCGTTATCGGCGCGCAGCGAAAGCCGGAACTCGGAGCGGGAGGTGAACATGCGATAGGGCTCAGTGATCCCTCGACCGGTAAGGTCATCAGCCATGACGCCAATATAGGAATCGGCCCTACTGAAGGGGACCGGATCCATATCCGCTGATCTTCGCGCTGCATTAAGGCCCGCGACCAATCCTTGCGCTGCTGCCTCTTCATAACCGGTCGTCCCGTTGATCTGTCCCGCCAGGAACAACCCGCGAATATTCCGAGCCTCCAGCCACGGGTCGAGCGATCGCGGATCGACATGATCATATTCGATCGCGTATCCGGGCTGGATCATCCTGACGTTTTCAAGACCCGGGATCGTCGCCAATAGTTTCAATTGCGCGTCTTCCGGTAGCGATGTCGATATCCCGTTCGGATAGACGGTGTCGTCCTCAAGACCCTCCGGTTCCAGAAAAATCTGATGCCCGTCCCGGTCTCCGAAACGGACGATCTTGTCTTCAATCGACGGGCAATATCGTGGCCCTATTCCCTCGATTGCACCAGAAAACAGCGCCGACCGATCGAGGTTCTCCCGAATGACCGCATGCGTCGCCGGGGTCGTACGCGTAATGCCACATTCGATTTGTCGGTTCGAAATATCATTCGTCAGAAAGGAAAACGGGACAGGATCCTTGTCGCCTTCCTGTGTTTCGATCGCGCCCCAGTCGATGGTCCGTCCGTCCAGGCGTGGTGGAGTTCCGGTTTTAAGCCGCCCGAGAGCGAAACCCGCCGAGGCCAACGAGGCCGAAAGCGCCATCGCGGCCTTGTCGTTCATGCGCCCGGCTGGGATTTTCCTGTCACCGATATGAATCAGTCCCCGCAGGAACGTCCCGGTTGTGAGGACAACGGATCCGCAGGACAGCGCTCGCCCATCCGCAAGCGTTACGCCAGTCGCGATTCCCCCGTTGATTTCTACCGTGACAACTTCCCCATTCACTAGATCCAATCCCGGAATCTCGCGCAAAGCAGATTGCATCGCCTCCCGGTACAGCTTCCGGTCCGCCTGCGCACGCGGACCACGTACCGCGGGGCCTTTGCGCCGGTTCAGCATCCTGAACTGAATCCCTGCCGCATCCGCGACACGCCCCATGAGCCCATCGAGCGCGTCGATTTCCCGAACGAGATGGCCCTTTCCCAGACCGCCGATCGCTGGATTGCAGGACATGACGCCAATGGTTTCGACATTCTGAGTGATCAGCGCTGTTTTGGCACCAACGCGCGCGGCGGCGGCGGCCGATTCGCAGCCTGCATGCCCGCCGCCAACCACGACAACATCGTAGCGAGGCAAACTGCTTGTCGATCCGATCACCCGATTGTCCGTCCTTCTATCGTGGGCGCTGTTTCACGTGAAACGCCGCACCGCCGCCCTGGGCTCCCGACTTTCCACGTATCCTGTTTCACGTGAATCATTTGCCGATACAAAATCTCGAGAACACCAAATCCAGCAAGTCCTCTACGCCCACTTTGCCCACGAGCCGCGCAATTTCGTCCGAAGCGACACGCAACCACTCTGCCTGAAGCTCCTTCGCAAGAACCCGCTCCAGGGAGCGTTCTAAGGAATTTCGGCAACGTTCGAGAGCTTCGACCTGCCTCGCTTGCGTCGCGACCGGTTGGTCAAGATGCCCAACCTTTGCCGCCCTTCTTCCGATGAAATCCAGCAACTCGCCGAGACCTTGGCCCGTCACCGCCGAGATGCAAATTCCTTCGCCGTCCCTCTCGTCATAAACAAAAGTATCCGCCTTGGTAGCGATTCTGATGGCGCCTGCCAGCTCTTCGGGCATGTCATCGCCGCCAGGGGCTTTGAGCCAAAGCACCAAATCCGCCTCATCCGCACGGCGCAGCGCCCGTGCGATCCCCTCCCTCTCAATTCCGCCCGCCTTCTCCCTGATTCCCGCAGTATCCGTGACGATCACCTTCATGCCATCGAGATCGAGCGCCACATCGAGAACGTCCCGTGTCGTACCAGCCACCTCGCTCACAATGGCGACATCGCGCCGCGCCAGGGCATTGAGGAGCGAAGATTTGCCCGCATTTGGCGCGCCCAGGATGACGACCCTGTATCCCTCCTTGACGATTTCCGCGCGTCCGAATCCAGCGACATGCCGAGTAATGTCCTCAACAAGTTCCGATATATCCGACATCGCGCTATCGGAAACCGATCCCGGGATATCCTCCTCATCGGCAAAATCGAGTTCCGCTTCAATCATCGCCCGCGCAACCGCGATTCTCCGCCGCCATTCCTCGTACAGCCGGACCTGCGCGCCACTGCTGTTCGATATCGCCAACCGTCTTTGCGCTTCAGTCTCCGCATCGATCAGATCCGCCAGGCTCTCCGCCGACGCCAGGTCCACCTTTCCGTTGACGAACGCACGACGAGTAAACTCCCCCGCTTCCGCTTCCCTTGCACCGGACTCGACGAACTCGCGCCTCAACGCCGCCACGACGGCCCGCCCGCCATGCACGTGAAATTCGACGACGTCCTCTCCGGTAAAACTGTACGGACTGGAAAACCCGATAATCAGCCCCTGGTCGATCGGTTCACCGTTACGTTTCCGAATCGTCCGAAGCATCGCGGTACGGGCCGGCGGTCGCGCTCCGGTTAGCTCTTCCGCAATCGCGAAAGCTGCCTGTCCGGACAACCGAATGACCCCAACCCCCGCCGGCAAGCTTCCGCTCGACAGCGCAAAAATCGTATCCGCGTTTCGTGCAGAAGAACCATTCATGACGAACCTCCGGAACCAACCGGCTCGTCAATGCATACCATAACGGTACCGAATCGGCTCCGCCGACGTCATGTATTCATGGAATCGAAGAACTCACCATTCGTCTTCGTCTGGCGCAACTTGTCGATCAGGAATTCGATCGCATCGGTTGTACCCATCGGCGACAGGATCCGCCGCAGCACATAGACCTTCTGCAACTCACTGCGCGGTACCAGCAGGTCTTCCTTGCGCGTACCGGATTTCAGGATGTCCATCGACGGGAAGATGCGCTTGTCGGCGACCTTGCGGTCGAGCACGATTTCCGAATTGCCCGTACCCTTGAATTCCTCGAAGATCACTTCGTCCATGCGGCTGCCGGTATCGATCAACGCCGTGGCGATGATCGTCAGCGAACCGCCTTCCTCGATATTGCGCGCCGCACCAAAGAAGCGTTTGGGGCGCTGTAGCGCATTGGCATCAACGCCACCGGTCAATACCTTGCCGGAAGACGGCACAACCGTATTGTAGGCGCGGCCGAGGCGGGTGATCGAATCGAGCAGGATCACCACGTCGCGCTGGTGCTCCACCAGGCGTTTCGCCTTCTCAATGACCATCTCGGCGACCTGGACATGCCGCGTCGCCGGCTCGTCGAAGGTCGAGGATACCACCTCGCCCTTCACCGAGCGCTGCATGTCGGTGACTTCTTCCGGCCGCTCGTCGATCAGCAGCACGATCAGATAACATTCCGGATGGTTCGCGGTGATTGAATGCGCGATATTCTGCAGTAGCACGGTCTTGCCGGTTCGCGGCGGCGCAACGATCAAACCGCGCTGGCCTTTTCCGAGCGGCGCAATCAGGTCGATGACGCGCGACGAGAGATCCTTCGTTGGCGCCTCGGTTTCCATCTTCAGCCGTTCATTGGGATAGAGCGGCGTCAGATTGTCGAAATGGGCTTTGTGCCGGATCTTTTCGGGATCCTCAAAATTGATGGTATTGACCTTCAGGAGCGCAAAGTACCGCTCGCCCTCTTTGGGGCTCCGGATCGGACCCTCAACGGTATCTCCGGTCTTCAGAGAGAACCGGCGAATCTGCGAAGGCGAAATGTAAATGTCGTCGGGCCCCGCGAGATAATTCGCATTCGCGGACCGCAGGAACCCGAACCCGTCCTGCAGGACCTCGACCACGCCTTCACCAATGATTTCCACGTCCTGTTGCGCGAGCTTTTTGAGAATCGCGAACATCAGTTCCTGTTTGCGCAATACGCTTGCGTTCTCGACTTCAAGCGTCTCCGCAAAAGCGATCAGATCCGTCGGACCTTTGCTCTTCAGGGTCTGGAGTTTCATTTCTTGCATGGGTACGCGTCTCTCGCGATCGGGGTTTGGTGAAATAGCGGCCGGAAAAGACACAACCGGCGAATTTTCTGGGGGATCGGCGGCGAACCCGGTACCGAAACGACGGGCGCCTGCCTGAAGAAGAATTGCCGCTCTCTACCGCTTTAGCGCGCGCAGGGCAAGGGCTTCAAAACGGCTTGACGACCACAAAGATCACGATGGCGATCATGAGAACCGTCGGAACCTCATTCATCAGCCGCCAGAATTTCTGCGACCGTTCGTTTCGATCTTCCCTAAACAGGCGAACCGCGCGGGCGAAGTAGCCGTGGACCGCCGACATCGCGATCACGCCCGCGAGTTTGGCGTGGAACCAGCCATCCCACAGAAAACCGCCATCCCAGGCCAGCCACAGTCCGAACACCCAGCTGATCGTCATCGCCGGGTTGATGATGACGCGAAGCAATCTCCCTTCCATCACCTTGAAGGTTTCCGATTGCACTGAACCTTTCTCGGCTTCGCAGTGGTAGATGAACAGCCGCGGCAGGTAGAACATGCCAGCCATCCAGGCGATCACCGCCCTGACGTGGATCGCCTTGGCCCACAGATAGAAATTTGAAGGATCGAGCACGAACAGCAACGCCGTTAGCCCGATAAAGATCGACAGCGCCACAAAGGCCCTGAACGCCGCCTTTCGGCCGCTCGCCAGCATTTCCTCGCGCGTTTCCATCCTCACGCGCCCCTGACGCGAGCAATCATCTGCTCCACATGCGCCACAGGCGTTTCAGGCGTGATCCCGTGCCCGAGATTGAAAACCAGCGGCCCATCCCCCAAAGCTGCGAGGATGCGATCAACACCCTCGTCCAGCGCGCGACCTCCGGCCACAAGCCGCATCGGATCCAGATTGCCCTGCACCGCCCCTGCTTTCTGCAGACGTTTCGCCTGGCTGAGCGGCACCGACCAGTCGAGCCCCAGCGCATCGACCCCGGTTTTTTGCCGGTAGTCGTCATAAAGCGAACCAGCCCCGCGCGGAAAACCGATGATGACCGCATCCGGTTCTTCCGCCCGAACACGTTCGACGACGCGCTTCACCGGTTGCACGCAGTAAGCCTCGAAAGCTGCCTCATCCAGAACACCCGACCATGAATCGAAGATCTGGACCGCATCCGCCCCCGCCCGGATCTGCCGAACGAGATATTCCGAGGACTTATCTGCCAGAAGATTGAGCAATGACCTGAACGCCTCATCCTCCCGGAATGCGAAGAGCCGCGTCGGCGCCTGATCCGCTGTCCCGCGGCCGGCAACCATGTAGGTCGCAACCGTCCAGGGCGCGCCACAAAATCCGAGCAGCGTCGTTTCACCCGGCAGCTTTCCGCGCAATTCCTCGACCGTCCGATAAACCGGTGCGAGATGGTCGTGGAATCCCGAGGGATCAATCTTCCCGATTTCCGAAGCCGAGATCGGCACCATCTCCGGTCCGCGGTTTTCGGTAAACGTCACCTTCCGGCCAAGCGCGTCGGGAACAACGAGAATATCTGAAAACAGGATCGCCGCATCGAAACCGAACCTTTCGATCGGCTGCAGCGTAACCTCGACCGCCAACTCCGGCGTATAACACAGATCAAGGAAGCCCTTCGCCCTTGCCCGTGTCTGCCGGTACTGTGGTAGATAGCGACCCGCCTGGCGCATCATCCAGATCGGAGGCGGAACCAGGGTTTCGCCTTTCAGAGCCCTGATAACAGCTCGTTCCTTCACTCTTTCCATCCTAAGATTTTTTTCTGAATCTGTATTTTTCTATTCTGACTCTGTCGGCACTGGGGATTATCGCTTTTCCCGCACCAGCGAAAGCACAAGCCCATACCTAATGACTGAAATGTTCCTGCAAAACCGATTGTTGGTAACGGGAATAATCCATTTTACCTTTTTATAACAACGATATAGGAAAGCCTTCGCCATGCGGGAACCATCCCGAATGTGGAAAACCAGATCATCCACACGATTCACACCTCGGTCTGATTTTTATCCCGTCGCTCCGGTTTGTGCATAAACCGGCCTCTGATACAGTGCCGGGCGCCTCAGGCAGCTGGCGCCGCCGGTTTTCCACATTCATGCACAGGCCATCGTGAGTTCGCCGCACCGCTTCTTTCACCTGCATCTCATTTCCGATGCCACCGGCGAAACCCTGCTGGCGGCCGGCCGCGCCGCCGCCGCGCAATATCCCGATGCCAGGGCGATCGAGCACATCTATCCGCTGATCCGGTCGGAACGGCAGATCGCCAAGGTCATGGAGGAGATCAACGCCGAACCCGGCATCGTCCTCTATACCGTGATGGATGCCGGTCTCTCCGCGATGATCGAAAGCCGCTGCCGCGACATCAGCCTGCACGCGATTTCGGTACTCGACCCGGTGCTGTCGGCATTTCATACCTATCTCGGGGCGCCGACCGATCGGCGCGCCGGAGCCCAGCACGAACTCGATGCAAGCTATTTCCGCCGCATCGATGCGCTCAATTTCACCATGGAGCATGATGACGGCCAGTTGCCCCAGGACGTCGATGACGCCGACGTCGTCATTGTCGGTGTCTCGCGGACCTCCAAGACGCCGACCTCGATCTACCTGGCCAATCGCGGCGTCAAGACAGCCAATGTCCCGATCGTCCTCGGCGTGCCCATGCCCGATTCGCTGTCGAAGGCGCGCCGGCCCCTGATTGTCGGCCTGGTGGCCTCGCCGGAGCGCGTTTCCCAGATTCGCCAGAACCGCGTTCTCGGTACGACGAGCGGCTTCGATTCGTCCGGCTATGTCGACCGGTCGCACATCGCCGAGGAAATCGCCTATGCGCGCCAGCTCTGCGCCCGCAATGGCTGGCCGGTGATTGACGTCACCCGCCGCTCGATCGAGGAAACAGCCGCCGCGATCCTTGCCCAGCGCAATCGCGGACGTTAGCTGGCATCATCGACCGGAGTGCTTGCGTGCCCAGACCGATCATTCTTGCCACCCAGAGCGCCATCCGCCGCACCTTGCTTGCCAATGCCGGCATTGAATTTGCCACCGAGACCGCCCGTATCGATGAGCGCGCCATCGAGACCGCCCTGTCCGGTAGCGATGCCACGCCATCCGATCTCGCCGAAATCCTTGCCATCGCAAAGGCCGAGGACGTTTCCGCCCGGCACCCGACCGCCCTCGTCATCGGCTGTGACCAGACGCTGTCGCTTGCCGGAAAGGTGCTGCATAAATGCGCGGACATGGAAGCCGCGCGCCGACGGCTGCTGCAACTGTCCGGCCGGACCCACGAACTGAACTCGGCGATCGCCATCGCAGAGAATGGCGAGACGACCTGGCAGACCGTGTCCATCGCGCACATGTCGGTGCGCACCCTGTCTCCGGCGTTCGTCGGCCGGCATCTGGCGCAGGCCGGCGATGGCATTATGGGCTCCGTCGGCGCCTACCAGATCGAAGGAATCGGCATCCAGCTGTTCGAGGCGGTCGATGGTGACTATTTCACCATCGCGGGGCTGCCGCTGCTGCCCCTGCTTGCCGAACTGCGACGTCGCGGGGCGATCGATGGCTGATCGGTACGATTCACGTGAAACAGCTTCCGCTCCGGCACTCGGCGGGATGTGAAACCGATGATCGTTCTCGGCCTCACCGGATCCATCGGCATGGGCAAGTCGACCACGGCGGCGATGTTCGCGGCCGAGGGCATTCCCGTCAACGACGCCGATGCGGTGGTCCATCGCCTTTATGCCGGACCCGACGCGGTGCGGATCGAAGAAGCTTTTCCCGGCACTGTTTCAGACGGCACCGTTGACCGCGCCGCCCTGTCGAAAGCCGTGCTCGGCAACCCTGACGCGCTCCGGCGCCTCGAAGCCATCGTTCATCCTTTGGTCCGTCGTGAGGAGCGCGCCTTTCTTGCCGCATGCCGGGCCCGCGGGGATGCCATGGTGGTGCTCGATATCCCCCTGTTGTTTGAAGCCGGCAGGAAGGATGATGTCGACCGGATAGTCGTCGTCAGCGCCGACGCCGCAATCCAGCGTGAGCGGGTGCTTGCGCGACCCGGCATGACCGAGCAAAAATTCGAGGCGATTCTGGCGCGCCAGACACCGGATGCGGAAAAACGCCAGCGCGCCGACTATGTCATCGACACCGGCAGGGGGCTGGAGCACGCCCGTGCCGAAGTCCGCCGGATCATCGCCGATGTCCTGGCGGAAGACGTGAAAGGCTGAACCGATGCGCGAAATCGTCTTCGATACAGAGACGACGGGGCTCGATTCCCGCGAGGACCGGGTCATCGAGATCGGTGGCCTCGAACTCGTCAATCGGTTTCCTTCCGGGCGAACATTCCATGTCTATCTCAATCCGCAAGGCCGCTCGGTCCACCCGGAAGCCCAGGCCGTCCACGGAATTTCCAACGCCGACCTTGCCGACAAGCCGGCCTTCCACGACATAGTCGGCGAGTTCCTCGAATTCATCGATGGCGCCAAGCTAGTCGCCCACAACGCGACGTTCGACATGGCCTTCGTCAATGCCGAACTCGCCCGGATCGGCGAAGTGCCGATCGCTGCGGACCGGGTCGTCGACACGCTGATGCTGGCACGCCGCAAGCATCCGATGGGCCCCAATTCGCTCGATGCGCTGTGCAAGCGCTACGGCGTCGACAATTCGCGACGAACCTTCCACGGCGCTCTTCTCGATGCCGAGTTGCTGGCGGAGGTTTATGCAGAGCTGATGGGCGGGCGCCAGGCCGCGCTCGGCCTTGACGTGATCGCCGCCAGCGAAGGCACAGCGGCGCAAACGGATGTGGATGAGCCGTTTGCATTTGCGCGGGAACGCCGTCCGCGCCTGACCAATGCCGAGCGCGAAGCTCACGAGGCGCTGGTCAAGCGCCTCGGCGATCAGGCGATCTGGAAACGAATCGCCGGTTGAACAGCCGGCGTCAGCTGACGGTGACCTTCGCCTTGGTCTGTTCCTCGGCCATGCGTTGCTGGAACATCGCGAAGAAATCGATCGGATCCAGCATCAGCGGCGGGAAGCCGCCATTCCGCGTCGCTTCGGCGATGATCTGGCGCGCGAAGGGGAACAGCAACCGCGGGCATTCGACAAACAGCAGCGGCAGCATGTGCTCCTGCGGGAAACCGGCGATGCGGAAGACGCCGCCATAGACGAGCTCCACATTGAAGAGCACGTCCTTGTCCATGTTGGCCTTGGTCGTGATGGCAAGCGTCACGTCGAATTCGCTTTCGGCGATGGGATTGGCGTTGACGTTGACGTTGATGCTGATCTGCGGGCTACGCTCACGGGCGCGCAGCGAAGTCGGAGCGCCCGGATTTTCGAACGACAGATCCTTCACATATTGCGCCAGCACACTCAGCGTCGGCTGTGCCCCGTTTCCCGCAGGTCCGGTTTCGGGTTTGTCCGCCATCGTCCATTCCTTCCGTTCGCCGCGTTTGCGGCCGGTTTGAAAATCCGGCGCTCGCTAGCATGGCAGACCGGGCAACACAAGTTGACCGGCCTTTCGGTTCAGTTGTCGTCGGCTCGCCAGTCGTCCGACTCCAGGTCGATGGTCCGCGGTCCGCCGCGGGTGCTTTGGGGCCCGGCCACTCCGCCAAGGTCGACAAAGACAAGATGGCGTTTCAGCACGCCAAACAGCCATTCGCGAAGCGGTGGAATGAACAGCAGGAAGCCGAGCGTGTCGGTGATGAACCCGGGGGTCAGCAGCAGGAAACCGGCCAGGAGCACCATGACGCCGTGGACCAGGTCCTTGCCCGGCATGCGCCCCTCGCGCAGCGCCGACTGGACCCGGACAAGGGCGCCGAGCCCCTGATAGCGCAACAGCATAGAGCCAATGACCGCGGTCGTGATGACCAGGGCGATCGTCCAGCCGACACCGATCCGGCTTCCAACGAAAACGAAGACGGCGATCTCCGACAGGGGTACCGCCAGGAACAGGAAGGGCAAAAAAGACAGGCGCAACGAAACGAACTCCAAAATCTTTCCCCAGCATATGGGGTTTTCATTCGCGGATTTGTACGAAGCCGCAACGCGTTCTATATGAAATCGACGGGCCGGCTTCGCCGGCCATCGAGATGTTGCCTGTCAGCCGGACGACGCCATGCAGTACCTGGATTTGGGAACCCTGTTTTTCATCGTGGCCGCGGTGGTGATCTTTCTGCAATTGCGCAGCGTGCTCGGCCGCCGCACCGGCAACGAGAAGCCCCCGCACGATCCTTTTCGCAGCGATAGGCTCGAACAGCCACCGGCCGGCAAGGACAATGTCGTAGCCCTGCCGCGTCGCGCCAAGGGGCGCGAGGACAAGGTTGCAGAGGCGACGCTGACGTCTGCGCAGGCCGATATCGACGAAATCGCCAAGCCCGGCTCGGAGCTGAACGACGGTTTGCGCGCGATTCGTACCGCTGAGCCGACCTTCGATCCCAAAGGGTTCCTCGATGGTGTGCGCATGGCCTACGAGATGATCGTGATGGCTTTCGCCGATGGCGACCGCAAGACGCTGAAGAACCTGCTGTCGAAGGATGTCTATGAAGGCTTCGTCGGGGCGATCGACGAGCGTGAGCAGAAGAACCAGAAGGTTCGGTCCTCCTTCGTCGGCATCGACAAGGCCGAGATCGTGGCTGCCGAGCTGAAGGGTTCGGAGGCGCACGTCACCGTGCGGGTCGCGAGCCAGCTGATCTCGTCGACCGTGGATTCCTCCGGCGCCCTGATCGAGGGCGACCCAGACCATGTCGCCGAGGTCAAGGATGTCTGGACCTTCGCCCGGGACACCCGCTCGCGCGATCCCAACTGGAAGCTGGTCGCCACCGAGGCCGAAGACTGAGCCGGCGGCACGGAGGCGGACGCCATGCTGTCGCCGCTGCTGGAGCCCGCCGCCTTTTCCGATCTGCCCGGCTGGGCCGAGGACGCCAAGGATGAGGCCTTCGCGGCCTTCCGTCGATCCGCTTTCCGAAGCCTGGATAAACCCTATCGAAGTGGATCGCTGGGTATTGCCGCGTCGGCTTTCGAGCCGGCCTTCGCCGCGGCTCGTGCGCTCCCCGCTCAGGGGCGTGAGGAAGCAGGGCGCTTTTTTGAAGCCTGGTTTCAGCCGCACCGTGTCAGGCCCGATCCGGCGCAAGACGGCCTGGTGACCGGCTTCTATGAGCCGGAAGCCGAGGCCTCAACGGTCTCCACAAGCCGTTTTCGCTATCCGCTGTTCGCCCGCCCGCCCGATCTGATCGACGTCGACGACGGCAACCGTCCGGATGGCTTCGATCCCTATTTTGCCTTCGCGCATTCGACCCCCGCGGGCTTGGCGGAGTATTTCGATCGGCGCGCGATCGAATCGGGCGCACTTGCCGGTCGCGGGCTGGAGGTCGCCTGGCTCGAGGACAAGGTCGATGTTTTCTTCATCCATGTACAGGGCGCGGCGCGCCTGCGCTTTCCCGATGGCGCGGTCAGACGCGTCACCTATGCGGCGAAATCCGGCCACCGCTTCACCGGTCCCGGCCGCCTGCTGATCGACGCCGGCGAGATCGCCGAACGCGACATTTCCATGCAATCGATCCGCGCCTGGTTCGCCACGCATCCGGACCGGGTCGACGAATTCCTCTGGCAGAACCGCTCCTTCATCTTCTTCCGCGAAGCGCCCGTCGATGACCCGGCGCTGGGGCCGGTCGCTGCCGCCAAGGTGCCGCTGACGGCCGGGCGTTCCGTCGCCGTCGACCGGTTGCTGCACACCTTTGGCACGCCGTTCCACATCGTTGCGCCGGAAATCACCGCCTTCGATGGAAAACCTTTCCGCCGCCTGATGATCGCGCAGGATACCGGCTCGGCCATCGTCGGTGCGGCGCGTGGCGATCTCTTCGCAGGGTCGGGTGACGCCGCGGGAGAGATCGCCGGCGGGATCAGGGCCAGGGCCGAATTCTTCGCGCTGGTGCCGCGCACGCTGCTCGAGGGCCCTGCGACATGAGTCCCGGGATGAAACGCGATCTCAGCCATGATGAGCGCATCCTGTGGTCGCGCGTGGCGGCGACCGCGACACCGCTTGCCGGAAAGTCTGCCCCGCTGGTGTCCGAACCCGATCCGCCTTCGCCGCCACCGTCTCTGACCACTGAAGCCACGCCGCGCGTGGTGACGCCCGATACGGGCCGCCAGCATGTCTTCGACCAGCCGACGCGGCGCAAGCTTGCCCGCGGCCGCCTTCCGGTCGAAGCCAAAATCGATCTGCATGGCCTGACCCAGGCGGAGGCGCACGGCTTCCTACTGTCGTTCCTCCATGCCGCTCACGGCCGAGGCCTGCGCTATGTTCTCGTGGTGACCGGAAAGGGTGCTTCGTTCGGGTCGGAAGGCATCCTGCGCCGTGCCGTGCCGGCCTGGCTCGCGACCCCGTCGTTCCGCGTCATTGTCGCCGGCTATGACGAGGCGGCCCGTAACCACGGCGGCTCGGGCGCGCTCTATATCCGGTTGAGGCGCGCCGGCGGGGCTGCGTCATGACGCCGTTTGCCGAGCGCATCCGCGACTTGCGCCGCCAGAAGGGTGTGACGCAGAAACAGATGGCGGATGCGCTCGGCGTCTCGGCCGCCTATCTGTCGGCGCTCGAACACGGCCGGCGCGGTGTGCCGACCTGGCCGATGATCCAGAAGATCATCGGCTACTTCAACATCATCTGGGACGAGGCGGATGAGTTGCAGCTGCTCGCCATGCAGTCGCATGCCCGCGTTGTGGTCGACACGGTCGGGCTCTCGCCGCGCGCCACCGAACTCGCCAACCTGCTGGCCCACGTGATCGACCGGTTGGACGACGAGACGCTGGAAGGCCTGACATTGCGGTTGCGGGCCGCACTCGCCCGCAAGTCCATGGGTCAGAAAAGGGATTGAAGATCGGCGAGCTTGTCGTTGACGAGCCAGCCGTAATAATTCTCCTCGGGAAGCTTCGCCGCCTGGCCGGCCGCCGTGCGCCGCTTGTTCTCCGCCGCGAGCGCCCGGGCACGCTCCTCCGGATTGCCGACATTGTAGAGCGTGGCGGTAATACCGGGATTGCCTGAAATGTCGAAACCGGCGATCGAGCGATAGGCGTCGATCGACTTTTTCAGCGACGCCGCCACGTAGGGCAGCGTCAGGTCGGGATCCATGATCGTTTCGTAGACCCGCCGCGCGTCGCGATGGTCGAGCCTCGGCAAGCCGGAGACCTTCGCCACGATGTCCGACATCTCCAGCGCGGTCAGCGGATTGAGCTGGCCGATGCCGAAGGTCTGCCCGGCATAGAAGGGTTGGAAAAACACGGCCGAGAACCGGTTGTTCGGGAAGGCCTTGCCGTCGACCGTCCTGCCGCGGAAAGTGGAATTCCACACATCCTCGCGGCATGTCCACTGTCCATAGCTGCCGGTCTGCGATGAGCAGGCCGAAAATTGTGGGCGGCCGATGAATTCGTCGACTGTCTCCCCCTCATAGGAAAAGCCGAAATCGGAGGCGAGATAGGATGCGGCCTTGACGTAGTAGGTCTGAAGCCGGTCGTAGGCGTCGACATTATAGGTATGCTCGCCGACAATGGCGCCGGCCATGTGCAGTGGCGAAAGCCCGTACTGGGTGCTGACCGCAATGATCTTCTGCCGCAGCTTCTTGTCGGTCTTCAGCAGCGTGAAAACCTTCTGGTATTTCGCCTCGAAGGTTGTCTTGCCCTCGGCTGTCCGCTTGGACGAGGCGCCGGGAATTGGCGGCTGCTCGGCATTGCGATTACCGGGCGGAACCGCGGTGACCGCGAATGCCGGACCGCTGGCCGCCAGGGCCGCAAGCAAGACGGTGAGATGTCGCAAAGCCATGGCCAACCCGCCGAAAACACACCGCCTGTTTATCGACCGGACGGCGCAAGACAACCCCGCCGAACCGCCTAGAGGATAAATCGGGACAAATCTGTGTTCTGCGCCAGCGCTCCGACCTGTTTTTTTACGTAAGCCGCGTCGATGGCGATGACCTCGCCGGGCCGGTCGGGAGCGGTGAACGAGATGTCGTCGAGCACGCGCTCCATCACCGTCTGCAGGCGCCGCGCACCGATGTTCTCGATCGACGAATTGAGGTCGACGGCGACCTGGGCGAGCGCGTCGATGGCGTCATCGGTGAATTGAAGCTCGACGCCCTCGGTCTTCATCAGCGCCACATATTGCTTGATGAGGCTCGCCTCGGTTTCGGTCAGGATGCGCTTGAAATCGTCCTTCTCCAGCGCCCTGAGTTCGACGCGGATCGGCAGGCGGCCCTGCAGTTCGGGCAGCAGGTCCGACGGCTTCGACACATGGAAGGCGCCAGAGGTGATGAACAGGACGTGGTCGGTCTTGACCGGCCCGTGCTTGGTGGCAACCGTCGTGCCCTCCACCAGCGGCAGGAGATCGCGCTGCACGCCTTCGCGCGACACGCCGGCGCCGATGCCGCCCTCGCGCGCCGCGATCTTGTCGATCTCGTCGATGAAGACGATGCCGTTGTTCTGGCTGATATCGAGCGCCTCGGCGACGATCTGTTCCTGGTCGATGAGCTTGTCGGACTCGTCGGCGACGAGGATCGCGTGCGAATCCTTGACTGTCACCTTGCGCGTTTTCGTACGCCCGCCCATCGCCTTCGACAGCATGTCGGACAGGTTCAGGACGCCGATATTGGCGCCGGGCATGCCCGGGATCTCGAAATTCGGCGCACCACCGGTTTCGGCCACCTCGATGTCGATTTCCTTCTCGTCGAGTTCGTTGTTGCGCAGTTTCTTGCGGAAGGAATCGCGCGTCGCCGGGCTTGCGGTCTTGCCCACGAGTGCATCGAGCACGCGCTCCTCGGCGTTGAGCTGCGCCTTGGCCTTGACCTCCTCGCGCTTGGCTTCGCGAACCAGAACGATCGCCGCCTCGACCAGGTCGCGCACGATCTGCTCGACATCGCGGCCGACATAGCCGACCTCGGTGAACTTGGTCGCCTCGACCTTTACGAAGGGCGCGTTGGCGAGCTTCGCCAGGCGGCGCGAAATCTCCGTCTTGCCGACGCCGGTCGGGCCGATCATCAGGATGTTCTTCGGCATCACCTCCTCGCGCAGCGCCCCGTCGAGCTGCTGGCGGCGCCAGCGGTTGCGCAGCGCGATGGCAACGGCGCGCTTGGCGTCCTTCTGGCCGATGATGTGGCGGTCGAGCTCGGTGACGATCTCGCGGGGGGAAAATTCGGTCATTCGGTCGGGTTTCCTGGAGAGTCAGAAATAAGGTAAGCTTGGACTTACGCTTCGTCGAGTGCTTCGACGATGACGCTGGCATTGGTGTAGACGCAGATCTCGGCGGCGATCTTCATGGCCTTGCGCGCGATGGTCTCGGCATCCGTCTCGGTGTCGATCAGCGCGCGCGCGGCGGCGAGCGCATAATTGCCGCCCGAGCCGATGGCCATGACGCCCTGCTCGGGTTCCAGCACGTCGCCATTGCCGGTGATCGCGAGGCTCACCGACTTGTCGGCGACCAGCATCATCGCTTCCAGCCGGCGCAGATAGCGGTCCGTGCGCCAGTCCTTGGCGAGTTCGACGCAGGCGCGCGTCAATTGTCCGGGATACTGTTCCAGCTTGGCTTCGAGGCGCTCCAGCAGCGTGAAGGCGTCGGCTGTCGCGCCGGCGAACCCGGCGATGACCTGACCGTCCTTGCCGATGCGGCGGACCTTGCGCGCATTGCCCTTCATGATGGTCTGGCCGAGCGTCACCTGGCCGTCGCCGGCGATGACCACCTTGCCGCCCTTGCGCACCGTGACGATCGTGGTGCCGTGCATGATCGGCGCGCCGCGTTCCTCGGACATTCACAACTCCTTTCAGCCGTCCTTGGCGCGCCATAGCGGCCACGCGTCGGACCCCTGCATGCGACGATATGTATGGTGCGGCAAAGCGAATGCAAATCGCGCCGATCGGTCAACTGGCAATCGGCGCCCCTTGCTGGTATGAGGCGCCGCCCGGCAGGACGCCGGAACCAAACGACGGAGCGCCCCATGGCGAGGACGGCGACGGTAGCGCGCAGGACATCGGAAACCGAGATTACCGTTACAGTCGATCTCGACGGCAACGGTACGCGAAAGATCGCGACCGGCGTCGGCTTCTTCGACCACATGCTCGACCAGCTGTCCCGCCATTCGCTCGTCGACATGACCGTCGAAGCCAAGGGCGACCTGCACATAGATGACCACCACACGGTCGAGGATGTCGGCATCGCGCTCGGACAGGCGCTGTCGAAGGCTCTCGGCGAGCGCCGCGGCATCGTGCGTTACGCCTCCATCGACCTGCCGATGGACGAGACGCTGACACGCGCCGCGATTGATGTTTCCGGCCGGCCGTTCCTCGTCTGGGATGTCAAATTCACCGCGCCGAAGATCGGCACCTTCGACACCGAACTCGTGCGCGAGTTCTTCCAGGCGCTGGCGCAGCACGCCGGCATCACGCTGCACGTCTCCAACCTCTACGGCGTCAACAGCCACCACATCGCCGAAAGCGCGTTCAAGGCGGTTGCGCGCGTCCTACGTGCCGCCCTTGAGATCGATCCGCGCCAGGCGAACGCGGTGCCCTCGACCAAGGGAACACTCGGAGGCTGACATGGCGAGCTTTGTCGTCATGGAAAAGGCCGGCAAGCAGGAACTGGTCCGCGACGGCTTGTCCTGGCAGGCCTTCCTTGCGCCGCCGCTGTGGTTCGCCTGGACGCGGCTCTGGGTCGAGGCGGTCGTGCTGCTGGCGCTCATCATTGGCGTTTCGTTGCTTGGCGATGTCGCGCCGGGCCTGGCGGCGGCCGCGAGCCTTGCTGTCTCCTTCCTCGCGGCATCCGAATGGTCGGCGCTGAAGATCGCTGCGCTGCGCCGCGCCGGCTGGCAGGAGGCGGGCACGATCATCGCCGAGGATCAGGCCGAAGCAGAGATCCGTCTCGTGCTTCGCGGCGGCCGACCGGCGCGACCGCGGCCGTCGCTGCCGATAACGCCGGCGGCGATGTCGTCGGCTTCGCCGAGCCTGTTCAATCACTAGGAACCGCCGATGCGTATCGCCATCATCGACTACGGGTCGGGAAACCTGCGTTCCGCGCAGAAGGCTTTCGAACGCGCCGTGCGCGAGAGCGGACTCGCGGCCGAGGTCGTGCTGGAAACCGACGCCGATGCGGTACGCAGCGCCGACCGCGTCGTCCTGCCGGGCGTCGGCGCCTATGCCGATTGCAAGGCGGGGCTCGCCGCGCTGCCGGGGATGGTCGAAGCGCTCGAGGAAACCGTGCGTGGTCGCGGACGGCCGTTCCTCGGCATCTGCGTCGGCATGCAGCTGATGTCGTCGCGCGGCCTGGAAAAGACGGTGACGCCGGGCTTCGGCTGGATTGCGGGCGATGTCGTCGAGATGACGCCAAGTGACCCGGCGCTGAAGATCCCGCAGATCGGCTGGAACACGCTGGAGCTGAAGCGCCCGCACCCGCTCTTTTCCGGTATCCCGACCGGGCCGGATGGGCTGCATGCCTATTTCGTCCACTCCTATCACCTCGCGGCGGACAATCCCGGCGACGTGCTGGCAACGACCGACTATGGTGGTCCGGTCACGGCGGCCGTGGCGCGCGACAACATGGTCGGGACGCAGTTCCACCCCGAGAAAAGCCAGACGCTGGGTCTGGCTCTGATCGGGAATTTCCTGAGGTGGAGGCCTTAGGCAACCTTACAGGCAGACCGCCAGAACTGGTGGAGCCAGGTATTCGTTTCGTTGCTCAAGCCCCAGGAAGCCCAGCCATTACCCACTTCGTTCACCAACAACTTATCGCCGCTATCGAGCTTGCTCGAAATCCGGTCCCTTATTTGGGCAGCGGACGCGTCGGAGTTGATGATCCATTGGCTTTTGGTTGGACGACAAAAGCCATTTGCTACAGCTTTTATCTGTTCGGAAACGCCTTCATAGTTTCGACCCGGATTGCCGAGGTCATAGGTGATGCTGTAGGTTTTCATCGTGTCAACTCCAATGGCACATTTCGTATGGGTCCGCCCCCGCGACCTCAACATCTAGGGGGCGGACCTTATAGATTCCCGATTCCTCTGGCGGAGTCGAGTCCCGCAGCCGGTTTTTTGTTCACGCCCCGTTCTAGGCTATGAGTGCGCCGTCGTTATAATGATCCTCTTCCCCGCCATCGACCTCAAGGACGGGCGCTGCGTCCGCCTCAAGCTCGGCGACATGGCGACCGCCACCGTCTACAATGACGATCCGGCGGCGCAGGCCAGGGCCTTCGAGAAGCAGGGCTTTTCCTGGCTGCATGTCGTCGACCTCGACGGCGCGTTCGCCGGCGAAAGCCGCAATGGCGAGGCGGTCGAGGCGATCATCAAGGCAACGAAGAACCCCGTGCAGCTTGGCGGCGGTATTCGTTCGCTGGCCCAGATCGAAGCCTGGCTCGACAAGGGGCTTGCCCGCGTCATCCTCGGCACCGTTGCCGTGCGCGATCCCGCGCTGGTGAAAGAGGCCTGCAAGCGCTTCCCCGGCCGGATTGCCGTCGGCATCGACGCCAGGGACGGCAAGGTGGCAGTGGAAGGCTGGGCCGAGGAGTCGGCCCTCGGCGCGATCGAGCTGGCGAAAAAATTCGAGGGCGCTGGCGTTGCCGCCATCATCTACACCGACATCGACCGCGACGGCGTGCTGACCGGGATCAACTGGGAAGGAACGATTGCGCTCGCCGACTCCATCTCGATTCCCGTCATTGCTTCCGGCGGTCTGGCCTCCATCGCCGACGTGGTACGGCTGACCATGCCCGACGCCGCGCGGCTCGAAGGCGCCATCACGGGCCGCGCGCTCTATGATGGCCGCATCGACCCGCAGGAAGCGCTGGCGGTGCTGAATGGAACAATCGATTCCGGGACGGCCCTGTTCGAGGAGGACGATCGCTCATGACCCTCAAGGCTCGCGCCATCCCCTGCCTCGACGCCAAGGACGGCCGCGTCGCCCGCAGCCGCGTAGCGGCGAGAACGCGCAATGTGAAGAAGGCGGCCGGCCAATGTTGAAAGCCCGTGTCATCCCCTGCCTCGACGTCAAGGACGGCCGCGTCGTCAAGGGCGTCAACTTCGTCGACCTGATCGATGCCGGCGACCCGGTCGAGGCCGCCAAGGCCTATGATGCAGCCGGTGCCGACGAACTCTGCTTCCTCGACATCACCGCCAGCCATGAAAACCGCGACACCATCTTCGACGTGGTGGCGCGCACGGCCGAGCAGTGCTTCATGCCGCTGACGGTCGGCGGCGGCGTGCGCGCCGTCGGCGACGTGCGCAAGCTGCTGCTTGCCGGCGCCGACAAGGTGTCGATCAACACGGCCGCCGTGAACAATCCGCAATTCGTCGCCGAGGCCGCCGACAAGTTCGGCAACCAGTGCATCGTCGTCGCCATCGACGCCAAGCAGGTATCGAAGCCGGGCGAGGCGGCGCGCTGGGAAATCTTCACCCATGGCGGCCGCAACCCGACCGGCCTCGACGCCGTTGACTATGCCCGCAAGGTCGTCGACCTCGGCGCGGGCGAAATCCTGCTGACCTCTATGGACCGCGACGGTACCAAGGCCGGCTACGATATCGCGCTGACCCGCGCCATCGCCGATGCCGTGCGTGCGCCGGTCATCGCGTCCGGCGGTGTCGGTACGCTCGATCATATGGTCGAAGGCATCCGCGACGGCCATGCGACGGCGGTGCTTGCTGCCTCCATCTTCCATTTCGGCACCTATTCCATCGGCGAGGCCAAGCGCTTCATGGCCAGGGCCGGCCTCGACATGCGCCTTGACGGCCTGGATACAGCCGCATGAGCAGCTTTTCCCTCGACGATCTCGAACGCATCGTCGCCGAGCGCGGCCGCTCCGGCGCAGCCGATTCCTGGACGGCGAAATTGTTTGTCGCCGGCATGGACAAGGCCGCCAAGAAACTCGGCGAGGAGGCGGTGGAAACTGTCATTGCCGCGGTGGCGGGGGACAACCAAGGTCTCGTTTCGGAAAGTGCCGATCTGCTTTATCATCTGCTGGTGGTGCTGGCGCTGGCCGGCGTGCCGCTCGCCGATGTGGTAGCCGAACTGGAGCGGCGCACGGCGCGGTCCGGCGTCGCCGAAAAAGCCTCGCGCAAGCCGGAGTGACACGGCCGTTTGCGGAAATGGAATTGAGGGCGATGGACCAGCTGGCGTTGAACCAGAAATATTCGCCCTACCGCGTGTTCAGCGCCGAGGAATGGTCGGCGTTTCGGGCCGATACCCCGCTGACCCTGACCGAGGAGGAGGTGCGTCGCCTCCGCTCGCTCGGCGACCCCGTCGACCTGGAGGAAGTGCGCCGCATCTACCTTTCAATGTCGCGGCTGCTGTCCGCGCACGTGGAAGCCTCACAACTGCTGTTCTCGCAGCGCAGCGCCTTCCTCAATGTCCAGGACGCGACCAAGACCCCTTTCATCATCGGCATTGCCGGATCGGTCGCGGTCGGCAAGTCGACCACGGCGCGCGTGCTGAAGGAATTGCTGGCGCGCTGGCCCTCCAGCCCCAAGGTCGACTTGATCACCACCGACGGCTTCCTCCATCCCAACGAGGTGCTGCGCCGCGAAGGGCTGATGGATCGGAAGGGCTTTCCCGAAAGCTACGATTTCGGCGCCATCATGCGATTTCTCGCTGCTATCAAGGCCGGCGTCCGTGAAGTTCCAGCGCCGATCTATTCGCACCTCGTCTACGATGTGGTACCCGATCGTTTCGTGGTCATCGATCAGCCGGACATCCTCGTCTTCGAGGGCATCAACGTGCTGCAGACGCGCAAGGACCTGCCTCTCGACGGCAATGCCGTCCCGATCGTTTCGGACTTCTTCGATTTCTCCGTCTACATCGACGCGGAAGAAGAGCTGATCCACAAATGGTACGTGGATCGCTTCATGAAGCTGCGCGAAACCGCCTTCCGCAATCCGGACTCGTTCTTCCATCGCTATTCGCAGCTGTCGGAGACATCGGCCATGGCGATTGCCGAAGGCCTGTGGACCAACATCAACCTGCGGAACCTGCGCGAGAACATCCTGCCGACGCGGCCGCGCGCCGATCTCATCCTCAAGAAGGGCGAGAACCACCTCGTCCAGAAGGTCGCTCTCAGGAAACTGTAGACTCGTGACCGCAAACGCATCCTAACGCCGCGTTTGCGATTTCGCGCTATCCCCGTTCGGAGGGGCGGGGGTGCCGGGGATGCCGCAGACAAGAGTGCCGATACCGTGGCGTGCCGTAGCGGCGCTGTCCGCCATGCTGGCGGTCGTCGTCGCCCTCGGCTTTTCCGTGGCGCTTTTTACGGCCGAGACCCCGGCCTGGTTTGCCGACAAGGATTTCGCCAATTTCTGGGTCGCGGGACGTCTGGTCCTCTCGGGCCAGGCAATGGACCTGTTTGGCCCACAGCCGGCCTATTTCCGCCACCTGACCGAGAATTTTGGGTCGGACTATCCGTGGCGCAACTGGAGCTACCCGCCGCACATGCTGCTGGTGCTGTGGCCGTTCGGCTTCGTACCCTATCGCCTTGCGGCGGTGCTGTTCCTTGCCGCGACCGGCGCAGCGTTTGCCTGGTCCGTCGCGGCCTTTTGCGGCACCAGGCACAGACTCGTCTGGATCGCGGTCCTTCCGGTCGCCCTCGTCAATGCCTGGGCGCTTCAGAACGGCTTTTTCACCGGCGCGCTTTTCATCGGAGCGCTGGCGCTGCGCCAACGCCGGCCGATGGTGGCCGGGCTGCTCTTGGCGGCGCTGACGGTCAAGCCGCAGCTCGGCCTGCTGTTTCCCTTGCTGCTGATCGTCGAGCGGCGATGGACGGTGGTCGCGGTAGCGCTTGCCGGTACAGTGGTGCTCGTCGCGCTGTCGGCGCTCGTTTTCGGGTGGGACGCCTGGCGAGGCTATGTCGCCGAGGTCCTGCCCTATCAGGCCGAGGTCATGCAGCGCTTCAAGGGCGTGTTCGTGCAGATGCTGGCGTCGCCCTTCGGCTACGCCCGCGTCCTGGGCGCGCCTTCATCGGCGGCGATGGTCATGCACGCCGTGGTGGCCCTGCCGGTCGCCGTGCTGGCGCTCCGCCATTTCTTCGGTCCTGCCGACGCGCAGTCCAAGGCGATCGTGCTGGCGATCTCGACTTTTCTCGTGACCCCTTATGCGCTGGCCTATGACATGGGACCCGTCGCGGTAGCCGCGGCGGCCTTCGTCCTTCAGCGGGGTCAATTCGGCGGCTGGCGCGATCTTGCGCCGCCCGCTTTGGTGCTCGCACCCGCCGTCATGGTGCCGGCCGCCATGGCGATGCTTCCCATCGCCCAGCTTGCCTTGATCGCCGTGCTGGCGCTCGCGCTTACCGCGCCGGCACGGCCCTCACCCGCCGTAGCGTCAGATTGATCCGCCCGCCGTGTTTCAATAGCGCCGAGGTCGTCGGCAGGATCCGGTCGACGCCGTGATAGGCGAGCCTGCTCGGCCCGCCGAAGACGACGACATCGCCGGAATCGAGGCGGAACGAGACGGTGCGATCCGTTCGCGCCGGCCCGCCGATGCGAAACAGGCAGGAATCGCCGAGCGAGACCGAGACGATCGGCGCGCCAAGCTCTTCCTCGTCGCTGTCGCGGTGCAGACTCATCCGCGCCTTCTCGCCGTAGAAATTGACGAGGCAGGCTTCGGGCGGGTGCGGATAAGCGGAAAGCTCCTGCCACAGCGCGGCTAGCCGCTCCGGCATTGGCGGCCACGCCCGCCCGGTCACCGGATGGGTCGCCTGGTAGCGATAGCCGCGCTCCTTGTCGGTCACCCAGCCGAGCGCGCCGCAATTCGTCATGCGCACGCTCATCTCCTTGCCGGTGCGCGGCATCGCCGGCGTGAACAACGGCGCTTCGGCGACAATCCGGCGGATATCCTCGACCAGTGCCTCCTGGGCCGCGGTGTCGAGAAAACCGGGAATGTGGCGGACGCCTTTCGGCAGGACGAGCATGGCGTCAATGTGGGGCCGTCGGTGCCCGGCGTAAATCCGAAAATGCGAACGGCGGCCGGACGGCCGCCGTGGTTTTGGGTCTCAGCCGCCGCTCAGGCGGTTTCGAGATCGGGAATGCGCAGCACCTGCCCTGGATAGATCTTGTCGGGATGAGTGAGCATCGGCTTGTTGGCCTCGAAGATCACGGTGTTCTTCGCGCCCTTGCCCTTGCCGTAATGATGTTCGGCGATCTTCCACAGATTGTCGCCCTTCTTGACCGTATAGAACACCGGCTGCTTGGCCGGTGTCGCAGCCTTGACCAGCGCGGTCATGTCGACATTGCCGTCGAGTTTCAGGCCGGAATCGGGCGCGACCACCTTCAGTTCCGACGCCTCGACCTTGGAAATGCCGAGCGTGTTGCCGACGGCGATTACCGCCTTCTCGAAGATCGACTGGTCCTTGACCACGCCGGAGAGGATCGCCTTGTCGCCCTGGACCGTGACCGTGACGGCGTCGGTGCCGAGCTTGTGCGAATCGAGCTCCTTCTTGAGTTCGTCTGCTGCCGGAGGCGCCTCATCGTCGCCGATGCCGAGTTTCTTGCCGACCTTCTTGACGAAATCGAAAATGCCCATGGATCGTTCCTTTCCCGTGGCTTGTCGCGCTTAGGTAAGTTTTGCACCCGTTTCGCGCAATGAAAAGTCTGTTTACGCAACGGCGGTCAATCCCCGCCCGGTTTCGCCCTGAGTTTCTTGACGGTGCCGCGCCCGGTCTTGGCCTTCAGCCGGCGTTCGACCGAGGCCTTGGTCGGCCGGGTCTTGCGCCGCGGCGGCGGCGGTGGTTCCGCTGCCTTGGCGACCAGCGCGACCAGGCGCTCCCGCGCGTCGGCGCGATTGCGCTCCTGGGTACGGAACCGATCGGCCTGGATGACGATGATCCCCTCCAGGGTGGCCCGGCGCCCGGCGAGCTTGAGAAGGCGTGCCTTGACGTCGGTATCGAGGCTCGCGCATCCGGCGGCATCGAAACGAAGTTCGACCGCCGTCGCCACCTTGTTGACATTCTGGCCGCCCGGGCCGGCGGCGCGGACGAAGTGCTCCGCCAGGCTGTCGCCGGGCAGCGTGATGCGATCGTTGACGACAAGATCGTCGCGCGCGCTCATGTCTTCCACACCGCCACGTCGTCCATGCCCTTGCGGGAGATATTCGGAACGGTCACGCCTTCGGCGGGATAGCCGGCGACGAGCAGGATCGAGGCCTTCTCGTGTTCGGGTCTGCCGCAGATCGCGTTGAGGAAGCCCATCGGCGAGGGCGTATGCGTCAACGTTGCGAGGCCCGCATTGTGCAACGCCGCGATCAGCAGACCGGTGGCGATCCCGACGGATTCGGGAACATAGTAGTGCTTGACGGGTCGGCCGTCGGCATCGACGCCATGACGCTGCGCGAAGATCACGATGAGCCACGGTGCCGTCTCGAGGAACGGCTTGTCGGCATCGGTGCCGATCGGTGCCAGCGCGTCGAGCCACTGTTTCGAGGCGCGGCCGGCGTAGAAGGCACGCTCCTCTTCTTCGGCGGCCTCGCGGATCTTCCGCTTGGTCTCCGGGTCCGAGATGCACACAAAGGTCCAGGGCTGCTGGTTGGCGCCCGACGGCGCGCTCGCACCGGTCATCACGCAATCGGCGATGACGTCCTTCGGTACGGCCCGGTCGGAGAAGTCGCGCACGGTGCGCCGGCGCGCCATCAGCGCGCGGAACACCGAAGCGCGCTCGGCCGTTTCGGCCGGTGTCCTCTCAATGAAGTCGAGCCTGATGCGGTGTGTCATGGGCTTTGTCTGCCAGCCGTGAGCCGAAAAGAAAAGGCCCGGCGCGAAGCCGGGCCTGTTCGTCTGCCGCGATGGACTTGGCTCAGGCCACTTTCGGCGCCGCGCCCAGGACGCCGGCGTCGACATGGCTTTCGAACTTCGCGAAGTTGTCGATGAACATCTTCACCAGCTTTTTGGCCTGTTCGTCATAGGCGGCCTTGTCGGTCCAGGTCGAGCGCGGATCGAGGATCGCCGTGTCGACGCCGTCCACCGCAGTCGGGACGGCAAAGCCGAAATGCGGGTCGGTCCGGAATTCCGCATCTTTCAGCGTTCCATTCAGGGCGCCAGCGAGGAGGGCGCGGGTCGCCTTGATCGGCATGCGCTGGCCGGTTCCGTAGGCGCCGCCCGTCCAACCGGTGTTGACGAGCCAGCAATCAACGCCGTGACGTCCGATGAGATCGCGCAGCAGGTTGCCGTATTCGGAGGGATGGCGCGGCATGAACGGTGCCCCGAAGCAGGTCGAGAACGTGGCCTCCGGCTCGGTCACGCCCTTTTCGGTTCCCGCGACCTTGGCAGTGTATCCGGAAAGGAAATGATACATCGCCTGGGCCGGCGTCAGCCGCGCGATCGGCGGCAGCACGCCGAACGCATCGGCGGTGAGCATGATGATGTTCTTCGGATGGCTGGCGCGGCCGGTGTCGCTGGCATTGGGAATGAAATGCAGCGGATAGGCGCAGCGCGTATTCTCGGTCAGGCTTCCGTCGTTGAAATCGGGCACGCGCTCCTCGTCGAGGATCACGTTTTCCAGAACCGTCCCGAAGCGCCGCGTCGTTGCGTGGATCTCGGGTTCGTGCTCGGCCGACAGGCGGATCGTCTTGGCGTAACAGCCGCCCTCGAAGTTGAAGACGCCGTCCTCGCCCCAACCATGCTCGTCGTCGCCGACCAGCGTGCGCTTCGGATCGGCCGACAGCGTCGTCTTTCCGGTTCCCGACAGGCCGAAGAAAATCGCCACGTCGCCATCGGGGCCTTCATTGGCCGAACAATGCATCGGCATGACGCCATGCTGCGGCAGCAGGTAGTTCAGCGCGGTGAAGACGCTCTTCTTGATCTCGCCGGCGTAGGAGGTGTTGCCGATCAGCACGATCTTGCGCGTCAGGTCGACGGCGATGACCGTTTCGGTGCGGCAGCCGTAGCGGACCGGATCGGCCTTGAAGGACGGCAGGTCGATGATCGTCATGTCCGGGACGAAACTCGCCAGCGAGGCGCGCGGCGGGCGGATCAGCAGGTTGCGGATGAACAGCGAATGCCAGGCGAGTTCGGTGACGATGCGCACCGGCAGCGCGTAGGCCGGGTCGGCCCCGCCGATGAGGTCCTGCACGAACAGGTCGCGCGAGGCGGCGTGCGCGACCATGTCCTTATAGAGCAGATCGAAATGCTCGGGCGACATGGAACGGTTATTGTCCCACCACACATGCGGGTCGGTGGCGGCATCGCGGACGACGAATTTGTCCTTGGCCGAACGCCCGGTATGGTGGCCGGTGTGAGCGACCAGCGCGCCATGCGCCGTCAAGTGCGCCTCGCTGCGGGAGATCGCCTCATGGACGAGTTCGGCCTCGGTCAGGTTGAACCGCACGGAAGCCGCCTGCGCGATCCCCGTGGTCTCGATGCCGCAAACCGGGTTGCGCTTTCCGATTTCCATCATTGCGTCAGTCCTCCTTTGCGGAGCACGTGCAAAAGACATGCCCGCTTGCCGCCGGCAGACCGCAAAACAGAAAAAATGCACTGCATCAAATCATTAATCGATTTAAAAAAGGCCTAAAAAATTTAAATCGGTTATAATGTTTAGATTGGGTTTTTGCTGTGACGAAAAAACGGACCCTTGCCCAAAGGAAAGGCGATGTTGCGACACAAATGTGCAGACCGGCCATCGGAGGACAGGCCGGCCCATGTGACAGGGACACGTTTCCGTGCCACATTTTGGACCCGATTTGTCCTCCACAAGCCCCTTCTTCGGAGCCGAGGAAGGGACACCTGCGATGAAGGAGAAATTCGACATGGCAACCATTGCTTTGGTCGACGACGATCGCAACATCCTCACCTCGGTGTCGATTGCGCTGGAATCGGAAGGCTACCGTGTCGAGACGTACACGGACGGCGCTTCCGCGCTGGAAGGACTGGCGGCCCGCCCGCCGAATCTCGCCATCCTCGACATCAAGATGCCGCGCATGGACGGGATGGAGCTGTTGCGCCGCCTGCGCCAGAAAACCGACCTGCCGGTGATCTTCCTCACCTCCAAGGACGATGAGATCGACGAATTGTTCGGCCTGAAGATGGGCGCCGACGATTTCATCAAGAAGCCGTTCTCGCAGCGCCTGCTCGTCGAGCGCGTCCGTGCCGTCCTGCGCCGTGCCGCCGCCAAGGAAAATGGCGTCAAGCCCGGCGCGACCCAGGCCAAGATGCTGGAGCGCGGCCAGTTGCTCATGGATCAGGAGCGTCATTCCTGCACCTGGAAGGGCGAACCGGTGACGCTGACGGTCACGGAATTCCTCATCCTGCAGGCGCTTGCCCAGCGTCCCGGCGTGGTGAAAAGCCGCGATGCGCTGATGGACGCCGCCTATGACGAACAGGTCTATGTCGACGACCGGACCATCGACAGCCACATCAAGCGGCTGCGCAAGAAGTTCAAGTCGGCCGATGACGATTTCGACATGATCGAGACCCTTTACGGTGTGGGCTACCGTTTCCGCGAAGTTTGACGCAAAATAGCGGGGGTGAGGCCAGCGGAACGAATCCGACGCGATCCGCTGGTGTCGCCATGATTTCGCGGCGATTGCCCGCGATGGAAGGGTGATGAACGAAGAAAGCCCCCAGGCTCGCGAAACGGCGAAATCCTCCGCCACCCGCCGCCCGATGCACGTGCGGGCGCTCGGCGCGCTGCGGCGCATGCTGGGCCACTACGCCTTTTCGAGCCTGACCAAGCGCATCCTGATCCTCAACCTCGCCGCGCTGGTGGTTCTCGTCACCGGTATCCTCTATCTCAACCAGTTCCGCGAGGGGCTGATCGACGCGCGCGTCGAAAGCCTGATGACCCAGGGCGAGATCATCGCCGGCGCCATCGCCTCCTCGGCGAGCATCGAAACCGATGCGATCCGCGTCAATCCCGAGGAACTGCTGACGCTGCAGGCCGGGCAGGCGGTCGGTCCCAATACCGGTGAACTCGACGACCTGGACTTTCCCATCAATCCCGAACGGGTGGCGCCGGTGCTGCGCCGCCTGATCTCGCCGACGCGCACCCGTGCCCGCATCTTCGACCGCGAGGCCAGCCTGCTGCTCGATTCCCGCCATCTGTATTCCGGCGGCCAGATCCTTCGCTACAACCTGCCCCCGCCGGAGGGTCAGCACATCGGCCTGTTCGACCGCATGTCGGAGGGCTTCTTCCGCCTGTTCGCCCGTCGCGACTTTTCCGTGCCGGTGGAACAGCCGGGCGGCTCCGGGGCCAATTATCCTGAGGTGGTGACCGCGCTGACCGGCAGCCCCGCCGTCGGCGAACGCCTGTCGGAAACCGGCGAATCGGTCGTGTCCGTCGCCGTGCCGATCCAGAGGTACCGCGCCATTCTCGGCGTGCTGATGCTTTCGACCGAGGGCGGTGACATCGACCGCATCGTCGCCGCCGAGCGGCGGGCGATCTTCCGTGTTTTCGGCGTCGCCGCGCTGGTGACAGGCATCCTGTCGATGCTCCTCGCCTCGACCATCGCGCGGCCGCTCAGGCGCCTGTCGGAAGCGGCGGTGCGCGTGCGCAGGGGCGTCAAGACACGCGTGGAGATTCCCGATTTCTCCGAACGCCAGGACGAGATCGGCCATCTTTCGGTCGCCATCCGCGACATGACCAACGCGCTCTATGCCCGCATCGAGGCGATCGAAAGCTTCGCTGCCGATGTCGCGCACGAACTCAAGAACCCGCTGACATCGCTGCGCAGCGCGGTGGAGACGCTGCCCCTGGCGCGCAACGAGAACTCGCGCAACCGCCTTCTGGAGATCATCCAGCACGATGTCCGCCGCCTCGATCGCCTTATCACCGACATTTCCGACGCCTCGCGGCTTGATGCCGAACTGGTGCGCGAGGATGCCTCGAAGGTCGATGTGAAGCGGCTCGTGACCGACGTGATCGCGATTTCGGGCGACTCCTCGCGCCACCGCAAACAGGTCCGGATCGACCTGCGGGTCGCCAAGGCGCCGGCGAACGGCAAGGACTGGACAATCCTCGGCCATGAATCGCGCCTCGGCCAGGTGCTGGTCAACCTGATCGAGAACGCCCGCTCCTTCGTCCCTGACGAGGATGGCCGGATCGTCGTTTCGCTTGCCCGCTCCGGCCGCAACATCATCGTGACCGTCGATGACAATGGCCCGGGCATCAAGGCGGAAAATATCAACCGGATCTTCGAGCGTTTCTATACCGACCGGCCGGCCAATGAAGCCTTCGGCCAGAACTCCGGCCTCGGCCTGTCGATCAGCCGGCAGATCGTCGAAGCGCATGGCGGCACGCTGACAGCGGAAAACATTGCCGGCACAAAGCCCGGCGATGTGCGCGGCGCCCGGTTCGTCATTGCCTTGCCGGCCGAAATCAACTGATGGCCACGAACCGCCACGCCACCGCGCTTGTTCTCGGCGACCGTGGCCTTCTGGTGAACGGCGCCTCCGGCGCCGGCAAGACGCTCCTTGCCCTTGCCCTGGTGTCGCGCGCGCAACTGGCGCAATCGCACGCGGCCTTTGTCTCCGACGACCAGGTTCTGCTTGAAGCGGCCTCTGGTCGTCTGGTGGCCCACGCCCCGGCAGCCATTGCCGGTCTGGCGGAGCGGCGAGGCGTCGGGCCGCTTGCCGTCGCCCATGTTGCCTCGGCGGTGATCGACGGTCTTGTTGAGCTCGTCGCGCCGGATCTGGCCCCCCGCCTGGAAGACCGGCTCTGGGAGACGGTTCTCGGCGTGCGCCTGCCCCGGCTCCGCCTTGCTTCGGGTGCCCCCGAAGCCGCGGTCCTGGCGGTCGAAGCCTGGCTCGACAACGCTCTGGCGGTGGCTGGGTAGGCGCCGATGCGTCAAATTGGCCTGGTATGCGACGAAAATAGGCTTGTCATCGGCGCCGGCCTCGACAAGATTGCGCTCCTGCCGCGAAGCCGGCATTGGCAAGTGAGAGGCCGGGGCAACCGGCTGTCCAGGGGAGCAGCCTCCAGATGATCGGACTCGTGCTTGTCACGCACGGCCGCCTTGCCGAGGAATTCCGCAACGCCGTCGAGCATGTCGTCGGCCCCCAGCGTCAGCTCGAGACGGTTTCGATCGGGGCGGAAGACGATATGGAACAGCGCCGTGAGGACATCCAGGCGGCCATTCGCCGTGCCGACAGCGGCAAGGGCGTTGTCGTCGTCACCGACATGTTCGGCGGCACGCCGTCGAACCTGGCCATTTCGGTCATGGACACCGGACATGTCGAGGTCGTGGCCGGCATGAACCTGCCGATGCTGATCAAGCTGTCGAGCGTGCGCAAGAACGACGACATGGCTTCTGCGATCGGCGAGGCGCAGGCCGCCGGCCGCAAATACATCAATGTCGCCAGCCAGGTGCTGTGCGGAAAATGACCGATGCGATCGAACGCGAATTCGAGATCGTCAACAAGCGCGGCCTGCATGCCCGCGCTTCGGTCAAATTCGTCCAGACCGTGACCCAGTTCGACGCCGAGGTCGAGGTTTCCAGGGACGGCATGACCGTGGGCGGCGCCTCGATCATGGGCCTGATGATGCTCGCCGCGGCTCCCGGATGCAGCATTCGGGTCACGGCCACCGGGCCGCAGAGCGCGGAGGTTCTCGACGCCCTGCAGGCGCTCATCGCCGACCGATTCGGCGAGGAAATCTAGCCGCCTCTCGCATAGAGGAATAAAGATTTCTTTATGTCCCGTTGCCCAACGGGACGCTCTCTGCTATCGCACCGCGCTTGAAAGCGCCGCGGACGGCGCCACAGGCCGGGAGACGCGCATGCCAGCCGATTATGTTGTCAAGGATATCGCCCTTGCCGAATGGGGTCGCAAGGAAATCGACATTGCCGAAACCGAGATGCCGGGCCTGATGGCCAGCCGAGAGGAATTCGGTCCGTCGCAGCCCTTGAAGGGCGCGCGCATCACCGGTTCGCTGCACATGACCATCCAGACGGCCGTGCTGATCGAGACCCTGAAGATTCTCGGCGCCGACGTCCGCTGGGCCTCCTGCAACATTTTCTCCACCCAGGACCATGCCGCGGCGGCGATCGCCGCCACCGGTACGCCGGTGTTCGCCGTGAAGGGCGAAACGCTGGAGGAATACTGGGAATACACCGACCGCATCTTCCAGTGGCCGGACGGCGAACCCTCCAACATGATCCTCGACGACGGCGGTGATGCCACGCTCTATATCCTGCTCGGCGCCCGCGCCGAGGCCGGAGAGAAGGTTCTCGAGAAGCCCGGGTCGGAGGAAGAGGAAATCCTCTTTGCCCAGATTCGCAAGCGCATGGCCGCCACGCCGGGCTTCTTCACCCGCCAGCGCGCCGCCATCCGCGGCGTCACCGAGGAGACGACGACGGGCGTCAACCGTCTCTATCAGCTGCAGAAGAAGGGCCTGCTGCCCTTCCCGGCCATCAACGTCAATGATTCAGTCACCAAGTCGAAATTCGACAACAAGTATGGCTGTCGCGAATCCCTGGTCGACGGCATCCGCCGCGCCACCGACGTCATGCTCGCCGGCAAGGTGGCCGTGGTCTGCGGCTATGGCGATGTCGGCAAGGGCTCGGCCCAGTCGCTCGCCGGCGCCGGCGCCCGCGTCAAGGTGACCGAGATCGATCCGATCTGCGCCCTGCAGGCGGCGATGGACGGCTTCGAGGTCGTGACCCTGGAGGCTGCGGCGCCGACCGCCGACATCGTCATCACCACGACCGGCAACAAGGACGTGGTCACCATCGATCACATGCGCAAGCTGAAGAACATGGCGATCGTCGGCAATATCGGCCATTTCGACAACGAGATTCAGGTCGCCGCCCTGCGCAACCTCAAATGGACCAACATCAAGCCGCAGGTCGATCTCATCGAATTCCCCGACAGCAAGAAGATCCTCCTGTTGTCGGAAGGGCGCCTGCTCAATCTCGGCAATGCCACCGGCCATCCGAGCTTCGTCATGTCGGCGTCGTTCACCAATCAGGTCCTCGCCCAGATCGAGCTCTACACCAAGGGCGAGGAGTACCAGGACAAGGTCTACGTCCTGCCCAAGCACCTCGACGAAAAGGTGGCGCGCCTGCATTTGGCCAAGCTGGGCGCCAACCTGACGACGCTGAGCGACGAACAGGCTTCCTATATAGGTGTTACGCCGCAGGGTCCGTTCAAGCCCGAACACTATAGATACTGATCAATTTGAGACAGGCCACAAGATATTGTGGCATAGGGGATTGACATCTTGCCCGGCGCCGTTTTTGCGCCGGGCGTCCCTTCACGATGATTCGCACCTCGTCTACAGTGAACTGATTCGCGACGTCTCCACGGCCTCGGCCAACACAGAGGGACGCGCATCAGGGCGGTCTTTTCGATTGCGGCGGAGAGAAAAAGACCATGCCGACGAGGATTCCGTTGGGCGACGGAAGGGGACAACACATCAACGCGGGAAACCGCGCCTGGCGACGGCGCATGGCCGCGGCCAG